>ERZ1292623.4700-Hain-H51-01um-R1-4700-length-11131-cov-4_pt1 | contig 11131 bp, 8 predicted proteins | sample MGYA00564398_ERZ1292623 | MGnify/ENA primary metagenome ERZ1292623 (study PRJEB36523, sample SAMEA6512633) | groundwater metagenome | collected 2019-01-07 | study: AquaDiva: Metagenomics assemblies of 32 groundwater samples
CCCGAAGCCGTCGAGACCTACCGGCGGACGGGCTGGCGCGGCGGAGCGGCCGGCGGCGGAGCCGGGGCGACCGGACGGGCCGCGACCGGAGCCGTGCGTGCCGCCGTCACCGGCGGGCGCCGGAGCATCGACGGGGCCGCGGGGGCCGGAGCCGCCTCGGTGTGACCGTTTCCGCCCGTATCGACGGCCGTTTCGCCGCCGATGTCGTTCGTGTCCCGGCCGTTGTACTGCCGGACCGTAACCGTCGCGCGGAACTCGGCGCCGACCAGGGCCTGATCGTCGAGTTCGCCCTCCGGCCCGACCGACTCGGCGGTGATTCCGCAGGCATCGAGGAAGCGCTTCAGGAAGCGCTCCGCCTTCTGCTGCAGCGAGTAGCTGCGGAACATCGTCTCCCCGGCGTACTGCGTGTCACCGTCGGGGCCGTCGATGATCTCGAGGCGGACGGAGAGCTTGGGCTCGCCGCTCGACTTCGCGGTCTCCTGGGTGACCGAGGTGACCTTGAGCGTGAAGACGCCCGGCGGGTACACCGGAAAATCCGATGCCGCCTGGACGCTGTGAAAATTGATCGGAAGTAGCGCCATTTTGTCGTGACCTTTCCAGTACGTAGACTACGTTTGCGCCGTCCCCTCTAGGTCGCGGAGCGTCGACGGCTTCCCGCTCCGATTTTGCAGCCGTCTTGTCTTACTTACGAACTTGGACCGGCTTTGCGGTCTGTGCCGCAACGACGCGGGGCTTGACCGCGGGGCCGTTGCTGGCGACCTGCGCCTCCTCTTCTTGTGCTACGGGTTGGACTTCTACGGTGCCACCTTCGCCAATCCAGGGGCCGATGGCAGCCTTGATCGACTCGAAGTAGGGGAGAACGTAGCCCTCGGGGAAGGCATCCCAGAACCGTCCGCCCGCCATCACCTTTCCGTACGGCTGGGTCCGCATGACGACCGAGGTTCCCGAGACCTCGACGACTGGGGGCTTCAGGAGCATCTGGTCGGCGTAGACGATCAGATCCGTCGACGCGGGGAGTTTCTGCGCCATCTTTCCCGGGATCATGGGCTCGATGCGGAGTACCTGATCGTCATCACCCTTAACGACGTTCTCCAGAGCGATCCAGATGACGTGTAGCGGCAGCCTGTGGAGTGTCGGGAGCAGCCACTTCATCACGTGGAGTTCGAGAACTCCCCAATCCTTCACGTTCATGATCTGTCCGCTGGTCTTGCCTTTGGTGAGTTCCGCCAGGACAAGGTCGTTGTAGAAGGTGATCGAGTCCACGACGACGGTTCGCCAGCCGTACCTGCGGTGGTCGCGTTCGATCATCGAGACGGCGTCCTGCATGTCCTTCATCGTATCAATCGAGATGACCTGCGCGTCTGGATAGGCCGCGAGTGTTCGATCTCCACCCTCCTGGCTCGGGGAGAGGAAGATCGGCTTCGGGAAAGTCCCGGCAAAAGAGCTCTTCCAGCGGCGGGGTGCACCGTAGACGAACATCCGGAGCGGGCGCGATCCATCGTTGGCGGGGGTCCTGATCTGCATCGCTAAGATCTCCTCTCGTTCGTTAGACTGGCGTAGACGACTTCCAGAATTCGCTTGGTTGTCGAGTCGATTCGTGACGCACGTTCCCCGCTGCGGGCGGCGTGGATAGCCGAGGTGTGGTGTTTGTTCAAGGCCCTTCCAATTTCGGAATAGGAAGCCTTCAACTCCACACGGGCGAGGTGCGCGAAGATCTCGCGGGCGCGGCTGGTCCCCCGAGGTCGCCGTGTGCTCTTCATCTCCCGTACGGGTACGCGCGTAGCTTCAGCGACGGCCATCAGGAGGTCCGTCAGGTCCACCATGAACCAGTCCACCGTCTTCGCCGTCGCCGCTTCCGTCGCTGTCTTGTCACTCATCGTGAGCCTTTGATCTTGTAGAGCGACCCCGCTCTACCGTGGCTCTCGCAGTAGTCGAAGTAGTCGCAGAGGGTTCCAAAACCAGTCCGGCACGACGTCAAGTTCATCGGCCAGCGGGATTCGTTCCGCTTGTGGGGGGCGTGGAGGCGGCTCCACGCTTCGAGGACCTTCGGTCGGATCATGGCGATGAAGCGGTCAAGGTCTTCCTCGGTTGTTGCGATTCGCAGGCGCTCGACCCGAATCTCCTTAGTCTTGGCAATGATGTTGACGATGAAGCCCTTGAGCGGGCCGAAGACCTTGTCCAACTTGGCGAGCCGCCAGATCAGACAGTTCATAAGGATCTGCCCATCGAGCGAATAACCGGTGAGACTGGTCCGGCTGATCGACGATGTGGTCTTGTGATCGACAATGTAGACCCCGGTCTCGACGAGACCGAGAGGGCCTGGGGCGTCCTCCGGCTTCTTCAAAGCTACGATCAGGTCGAATCTGCAGGAGATTGGGCAGGAGATCCGCATCCCGGCGAAGGGACCCTCTGTGCCGATCCCACGGATCTTGGCCGTGACGGCGTGTTCAACGGCGCGGATGTCCCAAGTTTGGGCCTCCTCCTCACCATGCTTGGCGAAGAGGGCCGCAAGGATACGGCGAGTTTCGTGGGCCATCTCGGGGTAGTCCCCCTCGACGATTTCCAGGGGCTTCCACGTCTCGACGCCGCCGGTCTTGTAGTGGCGGGCGAGACAGGCGTGCACGAGAATCCCGATTTCACGGCCGGGACGCTGGTCCACCTGCTCCAACTTGCGGATCATCGACAGGTAGGCCTTGCGCTCGCAGGTCATGAAGAGTGAAAGCGCGTGCCAGCCGAACACCGAGGGGCCACCGATCTCGTCCGCCGTGTAGTGCTGGGCGAGCAGGTCCGAGACTGACGGGGACGTGGGGGAGGCTGTCCCGGGAAGGTAGAGAAATGGTTTGGGCGCGAGGTTCATTCGGCTGCGCTTTCCATTTCAACTTCCAGAGTTCGTTCCGTGGAGAGGAGGACCGCAAAAAGGTCGTCCAGTGCGGAGGTCGTCTTCCCTGTCCGTGAACCGAGGGTCGAAACTAGTTGTTCCGCTCCGAGGCCGCCGTGGCCCGCCTCGATCTCCTTCGCCTTCTCGGCCAGCCTGCTGAGCATGTGGTCCTCTATCGTCCCCCTCGCGCGGACGTAGGTGTGAGACGTCGGGAATTCCTGACCGCTCCGGTCTAGCCGTCCCTGGGCTTGAAGTAGAACTGTCGGTTCCCAGTAGAGGTCGTTGAAGAGGCTGTGGTGGGCCGCTACAAGGTCGTTCAGCGACTCAGATCCGGACCTGAGCGTGGTGACGTAGACGGCTTTACCTTCGTGCAGACGGAACCTCTTGGCGCGGTCCTCGCGAACCTGCCCCGGCGTGTCACCAGTCGTGGGGCCGAAGACCGCGACGGCTGGGCCGTCGCCATCCTCGTCGCGGGCGAGGGCCTTGGCGATTCGGGAGGCCGCATCCTTGTACCAAGTGAAGATGACGATCTTGTCGGCAGACTCGAGGATACTCTTTGCGAGGTCGACCGAGGCCGGAACCTTGGCGGCGGAGAGGAGGGCGCAGAGCCGGGTTATCTGGACGAGGTGTGCACCAGCAACGTCACCCGCCGCGTCGTCCTCGGAGGCTCGAAGGTAGGCCCGGATGTCCTGCTCCGCGGCCTCGTAGGCTTCTCGGGTCTTCGGGTCGAGGTCGATATCGATGACGTGACGGGTCGAAGCCGGAAGCTGCGTAAGGACATCGCGCTGCTCCCGCCGTAGAACACAGTAGGATATCCGTGCATCGAACTCCTCGGGGTGGCTCATTCCTTCATATACAAAGGAATACTCGGTTTTCTGACCATCCAGGTACCTTAGACCGTACTCGTGAAAGGTCCCCCACGAGCCAGGGTTGGCGGCGTCGAGCAGGCTCCAATAGTCTGCGCGATGGTTCACCACCGGGGTGCCGGTCAGGACGTAGCGGCTCTTCACGGAGGCGAGGCGGACGAGGTTCTTCACCTTGTGGGCCCAGCGGGTCCGCCGGTTCCGCAGCCGGTGCGCCTCGTCGAGGATGATGAGCTCGGGGCGGAGGAAGCTCGAGATGTACGGGAACCAGGCGTCGAGCAGGGCGTAGTGGCAGAAGACCCAGCCGGTTCTCGGTCCGTGGAGGCCGACCCCCTTGGGCCCCTCGAGGCCGTGGAGGTCAAGTCCGGTAAGGCGATGAAGCTCCCGGCGCCACGTCCCGCGGGAGATGAGGGGGCCCGCGACCAGGACCTTCTTGTAGCCTGAAGTGGTCGCGGCCAGGATAGCCTGTGCGGATTTTCCGACGCCAACGTCATCAGCTAGGATCCCCCCGACTGGCTGACGCAGGAAGGCAATGCCGACCCGCTGATAGGGTCGGACCGTGAAGACGCCTTCCGCGGTCTGTACGGTCTCCGGAACCTCAGCTAGGGCCGCCTCCGTGACCGCGGGGGCCTTCGCGAGCTGGTGCGGGTCGTAGACGATGTCGAACCAGTCCGGTTTGGCCCAGACCAGGGTGTTAGGTACCTCGATGCGGGCCTCCGTGAAGACCACCCCGGGGACCCCTTCCAGGAGGGCGAGGTGCTCCGGCTCGTAGCGGGTCACGTAGAACCAACCGGGGCGATCCGCGCTGGCGAGACCTATCCGCTTTCCCGCGGTGGGTTGGTTGAGCGTGAGCCCGACGGCAAAGGCGTGGCCTGACATCTTTTGGCGTTCTCCCCTGGCGAGCACCCTAGTTTGGCTCGTGTGCGGTGTCAAGAGAAATCTCCATCAATCTTCTAAGTGAGCAGAATCAGATGAGTTGCGGGTCCTGCTGAAAACGGAGGCTGCGTTTTCGGCGTAACGTCGGCTGACGCGCAGGAGACCGGAAAAACCCCAAGCGCGACCAGAGCTTCGCTGTAAAAGTAGGCTGTTACATAACAGCCTTACTTTTCTGTTGACACACTTTAGTATCCGTGAGAATGGTGGGAAACGAGGTGCCGGAATGTCGCTACGAGAACCGCTGACGTGGGAGGAGCTTGTTGCTTTGGAGGATACAGGGGACCGGTGGATCGTCGACGGCCTTATCCAGAAGGGCTCCCGCATGATCATCTACGGACCCCCTGGCCTTGGGAAGTCCCTGATCGCCCTCGACCTCGCGCTCTCGGTGGCGACGGGTACACCATTTCTCGGGGAACACACGCCACAGGCGACGGGCCCCGTCTTGGTCTACTCCACCGAAGGCGACATCATGTCCAACCGTGACCGCCTGTTGATGATCGCAAACGCTCACGAGGCTCCGGAGGAGATACCCCTGAGTTTCTCCCAGGAAGCGGTGCTCCTCGACGAGGAGAGCGAAGCCGGCAGCTTCTTCCGGATTCTCGGTCGACTCCAGCCGTTCCTACTAATCCTAGATCCTCTCGACAGCTTCTTCTGGGGGGAGGAGAACTCCGCGACTGCGACGAAGCCCATCCGGCACTTCCTGAACCGTGTCGTCCAGGAGATCAACCCTGATAACGGGGGGTGCGCCGTTGTACTTCTGCACCACGCGGCGGCGCTTTCCCCCGAGAAGGGTAGCCCCATGAAGATACGTGGGTCCACGGCCTGGCATGGCTGGGCGGACACGGTCCTGCAAGTTTGCCTGGACCCGCGGGCCCGGGATAGGAAAGGTCTACTCCTCAACGTGACCAAGCAGCGCAACGGGCCGTCAGGCGAATTTGCCAGGGTTACGCCCCGGATACAGGAGGCGGAGAGGTTGATCTCATTTGATGTCGGGCCCGCGGAGCCATTCGGTATGCTTGCGTCGAGGATCGCTGAACTTCTCCAGGATCAGTACCCCCTCACCGTCGCCGGGATCCGTACGGCGGTGGGGGGTCACCCGACTACGATTGGGGCCGCGCTGAAGCACCTCGTGAAGCAGGGTCGAATTGAGTCGGCTCCCGTCTCCGTACCTAGCGGAGCCGGTCGATCCAGGACTGTAACGGGGTGGCAGCTGACCGGGACGTCGATGCCGGCGGATGATCTAGAACAGAGTTAGGAAGGTGGTCGGGGCCGGAGCCGCTTGGGGCCGAGGCGGAAACCGGCGGGAACCGCCTTCGGCCTCGGCGGACGAGCCAGCTCCGGGTTGGTGCGCTCTACGGTCCCGCAGTCTCTCCCCCGGGCAGCAATGGCCGCCAGGGCCGCCATATGGGTCCTGTGGGCGACGATCTCGTCGTGCCACGGTGACGGGGGGCAGTAGGGTGTAGACGCCGGTGGGTAGTGCGGCGGCTTTGGGGATCTCTTAACCGTCTCGGGTGCTGCCTCAGCCCCTCTCCAGCCGAGGAACTGATACACGTCCCTGAACTGGCAGGTCGGATCTGGGCAGACGACCTCCTGGCTCGTAGTACCCCGGGAGTCAACTACAACACCGTCCGGCAGCAGGACCGGCCCGCCGCATCGGGGGCAGTCGTAGACAGCCGACTCAACGCTGAAGCCCGTCCGCCCGCGGTTCCAACTAGACTGGGAGAGGAGCGTCACGGGTTGCTCGCCGCCGGACCCTCCCGATCGTAGAATCCGACGGTACCGAGAGCGGAGATTGGCGGCTTTTCCAGAGCCCGTCAAGAAAAATCGGATTTTATTTTCGGGAAGTCCATTTCGCAGCGGGTGGTCAGTTATCTGTTACCGTCAGTAAAGTGCCGGTATGGGGGGTCCTTAAGGGACCCCCCACCTTACGGTGAACCCTATAATTTAACTGTCCCGGACCTGATCTACAACAACTGAAACATCTCGATATACTTCAGCTTTTGGCTATCACAACTGGACGAGCCAGTTGTTACATGTTCTCATATTCAACAACTGATTAACTGAAAATGGCTGGCCAGAAAACGGCCGTGGTGCCTGTGCATAAAGTCGGCTAAGTGAACTTTCGCCTTCCGTCAGCACAGGTCGATTATGCGACGCGGTAGAAATAGCGCACTTGGATTTCTCCGTTATTCCTTAATCATATTGACGCTGTAGCCTACAACATTTAGCCTAGTATCTAAGGTTGCTCAGCGACGATAATCCTACATTGTACTACATTGGCACCCCACTACATGTCCCACCCCCAGGATTAGTCGTCTTCGGGTCTCGCCCTAAAAAGTCCCTCTGCGGTGACCGGCGGCTGACCAGGATGAGCGCAACATGTTCAGGCGCGTGCGGCGATGGACCGTTCCGTGGCGTTGACAGTGCCGATCCGTCGATGGTACAATAAACGCGGTTCGCCGCCGCGACCCGTGCCCGAGACGACGAACTGACACCGACGAAGGAGGACCGATGAACACGATGACCTGTATCACCGACTGTCTCGGCGGAGGTGGCGGCATAGCGGCGATCTTGGCCATCGCCGCGCCGACGATCATCAACGGCTTCCTGAAAAGCCACCAACTCCCTGGGTGGGCTGGGGCCGTTCTTGATGTGCTGGCGGTTTCGACTCGGCGCGATTCCGGCAACACTTGGAAGAGGCTCGGCAAGCGATCCGGCGTGACCGTTGCGCCGACGGACACTCCGCCATCGACCGACACGCCACCTGAATCGCCGGCGGTGCAGCCGTGACCTGGATCTCCGAGGCGCTGTGGTGGACGCTGGCCCTGGCGGCCTTCGGTAGTGGACTCGCGATCATCTGGTGGTGGTCGGCGCTGTGATCCAGAAGATTGCGGAGGTCGCGCAAGTGTTCCGCCCTCCTTGGGAGTGGCGCCGATGGTTCTGCCTGTTCTGGTTTCACGATGACGCCTCGGTGATGCCGAGATTCCTCGGACGGGCGGGATCGTTGGTGCTGTCCCGGTGCTGCCGTTGTTATCGGGTGCGGACGTCGGAGTCGTGGCCGTTCACGGAGGATCCGGATTGGAGCGACGCCGGACTAGAGCAGCGAGAATGAAAAGACGAGCCCTCGTCTTCGCTCTCGAAGATCCCCGCCTCCCCCACAAATCGGCTGGCGTTCAGGCTGCGCAACCCGGTCTCTGTCGCTGTTCTCGACGGGCCTGAGATCCAGAGATACTCTTTCGCCCGTGTGACCGCGACGTAGAACAGGCGCCTCTCTTCGTCCACATCCTCCGAGTTCCAGAGGGGCATGACTCCCTCGGACGCTCCGATGAGGAAGACGTGTGACCGCTCTAACCCCTTGAAAGAGTGGATGGTTGACAGTGTAACTGCTGCGACCTTCGCGGCTTTCTTGCGTGCACCGGGAGCAGCTTTACGAAACTGGTCGACGTAGTCCAGCAGCACGTCGGCGGTCTCGAAGTGCTCCGCGATACGGATGAGCTCGTGAACGGAGGTCACCCGGGCGGCGTTCTCTCCACCATCGCCCTCCCCCTGATGCTTCGTGAGCCACTTGACATAGCCGGTCTGGTCGACGACGAGGCGGAGGACGTCCGCAGCGTTCCTACCCTCGGCGACCAGATGGTTGGCTGCCTTGATGATACTCATGAACTCTCGCACCGACCGGCGGTGGTAGATCTTCGGCGGGCTCGATGTTTCAAGCGCGTCCAGGAAAGCTACCCCCTTCCTGGCAGCCCGTTGCTCAACCGCGTCGAGGAAGACGCGCCCGAGGTAGCGGAAGGGGACGTTGGCAACCCGGCGGGCGGCCTTGCCGTCGGGGTCTCGACAGGTAGCGACGACCAGGTAGGCCAGTAGGTCCTTGACCTCCTTGCGATCGTAGAAAATCTGGCCCGAGCGGACGAGGTAGGGTACCTGTGCACTCAAGAGGGCGGTCTCGACCCCATTTAGGAGCACGGTCAGGCGATAGAGAATGGCCATCTCCTGGGCAGGGACGCCTGCAGCCAGGAGGCTTTGAATCTTCTCGACGACGGCGGTGGATTCCCTGTCCGAGTCGGGGAAGGTCTCGAAGTGGATCTCTCCTGCGGGGGCATCGTCCCGGGGAACGAGGGCGCCGGAGAGGTTCCAGGACTTCCCAGCGATGACCATGCTGGCGGCGCGACAGATGGAGGTCGCGCTCCTGAAGTTCTTCGAGATCTTGTAGATGGATTTCGACGTTGTGGAGAACTCTAGAAAGGTCTTCGGATTCGCGCCTCTGAACGCATATATACTCTGGGCAAGGTCACCGATCGCCATGAAGCTTTGGGCTTCCTCGGCGAGGACCTTCAGAATCCTCCACTGCACGGCGGATAGATCTTGAGCCTCGTCGGCCAGGACGTGGTCGAACCTCTTCACCCACAGCTCTCGAACAGTCGGTTCGTGGTCGAGGGCGATGGCGGCCCCGAGGAGCATGTCGTCGTAGCTCATGAGCCGCTTCTGGACCCTGGCCGTCTCGTAAAGTCGGTAGGCCTTGAGGGCCACCTGGGCGAGGCTGTGGCTCTTCGTGAGACCGTAAAGGAACCTCTCGAGGGCCGGTTCGGCTTGCTGTGCACCGGGTCCAGCCGCGGGGTAGCCTTCGGCTTTGACGAGCCCGATGATACGCTCCATTCGGTCGGGGTTCAGGTCGTCGTCCTTGATCTCCCGGGAGAGGATGTCCTGGAGGGTCCGGTAGAGCTCTCCCTTCTCGTCGACGTTGTAGAGGCCGCCGTAGGAGGTCGGACTGGAGCGAAGAATCTCGTACGCGATAGAGTGAACGGTCCCGACTCTCAGGGTCTTCGGGAGACCGTAGCCTTCGAGACGGGTGCTGATCTCCTTTGCCGCGTCTCGGGAGAAGGCACAGGCTCCAACCCGGGTCGGGTCGACGCCGTGGAGATCGATGAGCGACCAGATGCGCAGGGAGAGCACGCGCGTTTTACCACCGCCGGCGGCGGCAGCTACGACAGCGGAACCATTAAGATGTTCGGTCGCTAGGCGTTGGTCGGGTGTGAGTCGTTCGAGCAGCACAGTCAGTGCTTCTTTTCGATCAGTCGGCATCTTTATGGGCTCCTGGTCAGTAGGACAGTCGGGACTGGGAAATCGGAGGGGTGGTCGTCCGGCTCCAAATTCTACACGATGACACGGCTCGAAGTTCCCAGCTACCGAATCCAATGACCGTAGATTGCGTACTCGCTAAGTTCCGCGATGACCCACACGGCAAACGCGAGGACCGCTGCCCCCCCGACGGCCACGCTGAACAGGTCGCTTCTACTGCTCTCCGCGAGGTATTCAGCGAGGGTTTGACGGGGACCGCTCGGTCCAGCCATGACCAAGGCTACGTCGGGTGCCCACGAAGATAGCTCTGTGTGGGCGCCGGCGACCTCGGGAGGCCCCGTAACGAGATAGCCGGCCTCTGAGTATGCCGCGGCTCTGGCGCGGGCGTGGCGGGCCAGCCAGCCCGGTCCTCCGGTGTCGGCCACGTCGATGAGTTCGAACCCGAACTTCCCCTTTGCCTTGCGGGTTCCGCGGCCAAGCCGCTGGATGGAGCGCAGGGCGGCTTTTCCGGCAGAGGCGACGACGATGGTGGCTGCTTCCGGGAGGTCCAGACCCATTTCACCGATGCTGGAGCAAATGAGGGTATCCAGCTTGCGGTCTCGGAAGAGGGTGAGGACCCGCTCCCTGTACTCCGGGGTTGAACTTCCGTCTAGTACGAGGGTGTTCTCCAAGCCTCCTGATTCGAGCAGGGCTGGGGCGTGGTCCAACTCGCGGATGATGACAAGCCTGGGAGCGATAGATTTCTCGATCGCTGCCCCGAGGAGGCGGTTCCGCTCCACGTTCAGGGTGATGTGCTTGCGGTATTCGTCTATGTAGGAGGACCGCTCCGTCACGGTGGGGTGGTGAAACGGACGGAAGCGGACCTGCCCGGGGGCCAGGTAACCGTCCTCGACAAGTTCCTGGACGGACTTCGCGTAAACGACGGGGCCAAGGAGGCCAATCGTCACGGCGTTCAGGGCGTCTTCTCGTAGGAGTGGGGTTGCTCCGATGCCGAAGCGGAACCCCGCGTTCACGGTCTGTTCGAGGACGTCGGCGTAACTGGGCGCCGCAACCGCATGGGCTTCGTCGACGATGACCCCCTCGTAGTCGGGGAGGGAGGATCGTAGAGGGCCGTCGGAGAGGGCCGACTGGTACGTCGCGACCACGACCTTCGCGTCCATGTCCAACGGGTCGTCGGTTGCGAGCAGACCTTCTGCGAGGAAGACCTTGAGGGTTTGGTCCGCGAGCGCCCGGCGGTGCACGAGGTAGAGCCAGCGCATCGGTACCGCGGCGATTGCGGCTGCTGCTAACAGGGGCTTTCCGCTCCCGGTCGGGAGCTGAGCGACTCCGCGGCGGCTGGCGAAGAGCGCTCGCAGAGCTTCCTTCTGGTACGACC
>ERZ1292623.4701-Hain-H51-01um-R1-4701-length-11130-cov-4_pt1 | contig 11130 bp, 8 predicted proteins | sample MGYA00564398_ERZ1292623 | MGnify/ENA primary metagenome ERZ1292623 (study PRJEB36523, sample SAMEA6512633) | groundwater metagenome | collected 2019-01-07 | study: AquaDiva: Metagenomics assemblies of 32 groundwater samples
AAAGAGATGTGCCCTCCGGAGTTGGAAGGAAAAGTGACATCAGATTAAACAACAAAGAAATAAATGAAGTTTTGGAAAAAGGAGTTAAATGGGCTATAGAAAAAGGCTTCGGCTTTTCAGAAGACAGCGAAAATTGCGAAGACAATGGCTGTATCGAAGGAGCTGATGTTTCAAAAGTTTCACAAAAAGCAAAAGGCAGAGGTATGAACCAACTCGGCTCCCTCGGCGCAGGGAATCATTTCTTAGAAATTGAAGAAGTTGAAGAAATTTATGATTCTGAAACCGCAAAGATTTTCAGATTGGAAAAAGGAAAAATTTGCGTTTTAATACATTCCGGAAGCAGGGGGCTTGGGCATCAAACAGCCTCTGATTACATAAAAAAATGCGAGGATAAATTTGGGATTAAACATCTGCCTGATAGGGAGCTTGCCTACGCACCTGTTAATTCTGAACTAGGGAAAGATTATTTGGGGGCAATGCGGGCTGCTGCTAATTTTGCTTTTGCCAACAGGCATTTAATCATGTGCAAAGTCAGAGAATCTTTTAAGAAATATTTTCCTAAACATGATTTAAAATTAGTTTACGATGTTGCTCATAATATTATTAAGTTTGAGGAATTTTTTATTGATGGGAAAAAGGAAATTTTATGTGTCCACAGGAAAGGCGCGACGAGAAGTTTCGGCCCTGGAAGAAAAGAGCTTCCTGAAAAATACCGAAAAACTGGGCAGCCGATTTTAATTCCGGGAAGTATGGGAACTTATTCTTATGTTTTATGTGGAACCGAAAAGGCGCGGGAGATTTCTTTTGCTTCTACTGCGCACGGGGCTGGGAGAGTTTTAAGCAGGACTTATGCTAAAAAAAATTTTAATATTGAGCAATTAAAAAAACAGCTTGCTGAAAAAGATGTTTATGTTGAAGGTGACTCTGTAAGCGGGCTAGTTGAAGAAGCGCCAGAAGCATATAAAGACGTTAATGAAGTTGTTCGTGTTTCGCATGAATTGGGAATTGGAAAGACTGTTGCTCGGCTTAGGCCTTTGGGAGTTGTGAAAGGTTAGGTTTTATAAATATAAAATACGATAAAAAAGCATGAAGAGGTTATGTTTTTTACTGGCTTTAGTTCTTTTTCTAGTGCCAATCTCTGTAGATGCACAAATTTGCGTAAATAATCTTGCTGTGAATGGGCCGCGCGGTGTTGCAGTTGATGGAGCAGGCAATAAATACATTGCAGATACTAATAACAATAGAATTATTAAGATAGATTCGTCTGGGGCTCCTAGTATTTTTGCTGGCGATTCTGCCGGGAGTTTGGGATTTGTTAATGGTGTTGGCACTGCCGCACGATTTGACCATCCGCATAAAATCATGGCTAACCCCGCTGGTACTTTTTTGTATGTTGCTGACACAAATAATAACGCCATTCGTAAAATTGATATTTCTTCTGGTGTGGTAACTACTGTTTCTGGGCAAGGTCCTACAAACGCAGGCAATATTGATGGCATCCTTGGTGCTGCGAGATTTGACCATCCGAAAGGATTATACGTAACGAGCTTGGGAGAAATACTTGTTGCGGATACTGGAAATAATGTTATACGCAGAATTGGCGAGACCATTCCGCCGCCGAACCAAGTCACGACGATTATTGGAACTGGCAGTCCTGGAACTGTTAACTGTCCATCTATAAATACCTGCCCTGCAACGAATCCAGTTTCATGTCTCTCTCTTGCTTTGAATGCACCGCAAGATCTTGTTGTGCACACGACTACTTTGACTTCTGGCTCTATAGCATATTATTACGACATGTATATTGCAGATACTGGCACTCACTCAATCAGAGGAGCAAGATTTGAGATATCCACTGGCTCAAGCATGAATGGAGCTGCGTGCACTGGCACACTTATTGCTGGCAACGGTGTCGCTGGATATGCTGTTGGAAGTTCAACGCAACTCGTGCAGTTTAGTGCGCCAACCTCTGTTGACGCATTACATTATGTACCTGGAGGATTGCCGACAACTTTTGTTTATACCGGGATTCCTTATTTGCTTATTGCTGATTCTGGCAACAATGTTGTGAGGTTCCTTACTGAAGACAGTAATGGATATAGATTTACGACTATTTATGCTGGCAGCCAGCTTGCTTCTGGTTCTATTGACGGCGCAACGAGTAACCCTATTACTGGAATACCCGCGAGCACGGCGCGGTTTAGCACACCAACTGATTTAGCCATTCGTGCAACGTCAAGCTATCCTTATAATTCACCGAACACATTCTTAATTGCTGATACTACAAATAATAAGATTAGAACTGTCAGCGGTACGAACTCAAATTCAGTATGGGATGTTAATACTCTTGCTGCTGGGAGCGGCTCGTGTGTTGCGCCGGTTGCTTGCGCCAACGCTGATGACATCATTTTGCGATTAGATGCTCCGACAAATGCGCACGGGCAAAAATATGACCAGACGCCTGCGTATCCTATTGAAATTTGTTACAGTACAATTTTCGGACAGCCAGCGCCTACAAACCCTTCACGAACTTGCACAGGCAGCGGGAATGGAAACAGAGTTGTTAGGTTGTCGTCGCCTAATAATGCGCATGCTGAAATTCCTGATGCTTCTTCGCCGTCATACACAACAGAAATTTGCTATCAAGGATTAACTTGCCGGAGCATCGCAGGAAATGCTGCCTGTAGTACCAGCAATCCTGTAGAATATGAAGTCTTGCAATTGTCTGATGCGACTAATGCGCATTTGGAAACTGCGAGCGGGACAGCTTTCACGACAGCTAGTGATTATAAAATTTGCTGCTCTGCTTATGTCAGCCCTACAGTAAATATCAATAATGCCCGATGGTTGCACTATGACGGAACGCCTTTCGGACCTAATGAATATGCTTGCCCGGGACAATGGGTTAGGGCTGCGACAGATGTTTCTGGAACCTCAAATGTTTATGTTGACTTCGGAGAAGCTGATTGTATTACTGGAGGACCTCCTTGTCCTTTGGATGACCCTTTTGTTTTAGACTTATCTGTGCTGGTTGCTCCCGGAGGAATAAACTTGCCTTTTGAAATAACTCAAAATTTGATCACTCTTAGCGAGAGCGGAGAAATTAACCCTGAACGAGAATTTTACTTTATCACAAAAAACGTGCCGGGCTTGCCTCCAGTGGTTCCGTTTTCAATATCGCCTATTCTTAATGTCTGGCCTGACGCAAATCAGTGTCAATTCCCACCACCAACAGCTAGCATAACTGCGCCTGTTCATCAGGGAGTTTATTTTGCAAGCACCGATATTAATTTTGTTCCTGGATGCACGAGTACTGCTGGTCCTTTGAGTTACAGCTGGGAAATTATCCAAGGAGGAAGTCAGATTTATACGAGCATGCTAGAAACATTTTATTTTAACTTTGCAAATACCGGACAAGCACTTGTTAGACTGACATGCACTGACATTGTTGGGCAGAGCGCGACTGATGAAAATCAGATTTTAATTGTTGCGAGTCCTTTCACTTTTGCTTATATTAACCAGCCAGCGTTAAATGCTATTGTTTACAATCAGCCGCCGACGCAAGTTGGCCAGCCATATTTCGCAACTGAAGTTGATTTTAGTGCTTCTGACAGTTTTGCTGTTGATACGAATATTCCTTCTGCGTGCACTCCTGCTTCTCCGTGTGGCCCAACTTCTCCAAATCCTTGTGCTGTGGCTTGCCTGGCTGGAAATTGCCCGACAGCGACGCAAAATTCTCCATCGTCGTGCATTGGGAACAACCCTGCTTCTCCTACTAATGGGCAGGCTGGCGGAGGAATTTTGATTAGCGGAGCACCATCTTCTACAAATCCTGTAAGCTACCAGCAAATGAATTTTGACTGGACATTCTGGGATAATAATTTCAACGAGCCATGGACGCAGTTTGAGGGAGCTGGGGTTTATACTGGAACCGCTGTTTATGATGATTTGTCAAATGTGATAAATGATAAACATATGAGTGTGGCTGCGAGTGTCACTTCTGGAGGCACGACGGCTTCTGCGACTTTCCAAAGAGATTTCACTTTAGGAAGATGCTTGAGTAATGGAAATAATTATTTGGCCCCGAATGGGCAACAAATATCAACGACTGCTGTTCCTGGAGCGTGCAGAGGGTTTGACCTAAATAGTCCATTAGATAATTGTTGTCCTAATGGTCTGGTTTGCCAGGGCAGCTCTGGCCCCGGAAGCGAACTTTGTGCTATTCCGTCAGACCCTATTAATACCTGTGACCAGATGAATCAACAGCAATGTAATAACTGGGCGAATGTTAATCCACAAGCACCATATAACCAAATTCCAAATCCTCCACCATGTACTTATCTTGAATGTTTGTGGAATCCGGCTGCAAACAATGGACAGGGAGCTTGTGGTGTACATGAAATTCCTTACAATTCTGGGCAAGGTGGATGTGCGCCTCCGAGTTGCGTGAACAGCGATTGCACGTGGAGCACTACTCAAACTAATTGCGAAAATGGACAGAAGACAATAAGTTATAGTGGAACTCCTGTTTCTACACCTGGGTTGCCTTTATGTCCTGGGCAAACTAACACTTGCACGCGCCCGTCTGTTACTGTGCCGTGCGGGAGTTTGAACTTTGAGCTTGGATTCTTTGATTATGTTCAGTTCATTGCTGCTGCGATAGTAATTGCTTTAATTTATCTTGCTCTCGGTATTCGAAGAAAAGATTCATGAATAAATGGAATATTGAAAAATATGGTAAGCTGTTAAATATTTTTTTAGTTTTACTTATAGTTATGTATTATGGGGATTATCTTGTTTCTGCTCAGGCACAATCAAATTCTTATGGCTCAAACTTTGACAAATCTTGTTATGAAAATAGTTGCGTGACAACAATTTATTCATACGAGAAATATTTTGACAGAAATGGAGTTTGGGAAGAAATTAATGAAAGTTGGTATGTTTGCGGAAATAATTTCTGCACTAAAAATTATTATTTCAATGTCACTGCAAACAACCAAGGACAAATAACAGCACACCTTAATAGCCAAATACTAACACAGCAAATATCAGTCCTTTTAAATCAATCATTGACATTCACCTCAATTATAAACGGCAGCGTACTTATTTATGAAAACATCATCCCGAATGTAGACTTGCGCTATCAATATCTACCACATAAATTAAAGGAAGAAATTGTGATTAAACAACCACTGCAAAATATAAACAGTAATTTTAATATACAATTTACAAAATCAGGCAATGCTGATTTTGTCGTTGAAAAACCATTTATTTGCGACGACGCAGATAACTGCCAATACATAAATTATCAAGTAAATGCAAATGATATCTCATTAGAAATTCCTGTGGAATTTCTAAATAACCAGAATATAATTTATCCAATAATTATTGACCCAACAGTAGAGCTTAATCATTCTGCCATAACTTGGAACGGATATGTAGACAGCAGCAATTACACGCGGTTTAATAATCCAACAGCAATTCAGCTTTATTTTAACAGCAAAAGGGGAGACATTGATTTTGATGTTTCTTCTGTGCCAGATCAGGCAACTGTTTATAACGTGAGTTTGGGATTGTTTTCGTTTGTTAATTTCCCGCCTTATAATTTAAGCATTTATCATATGGAAAAAAACAGCAGCCAATATACAGATGATACTGCAGGTAATAATCTATTTTACGATGACATGAATAATGGAACTTTGTATAATAAAACAAATATTATTGTTAAAACCTTTTTGAATAATTATACTTTATCTCCTCAAGCAGTTATAGATTTGCAAAATAGTTTATCAAGAGACTGGTTTAGCGTCGGACTTATTGCAGATTATGCGGGATTTGGGGGAGTAAGCCTCGGAAGCAGAGATACTGCGACAGCAAGCCAGAGGCCAAGATTAATTATTAATCACAGCTACGAACAATACAACCTAACATACGATGGCAATGGCAACCTAATAAGCGGCTTCGGAAAGACCTTCACCTACGACACATGGAATCATCTGATTGAAATTAATTATTCCACGACAGGAAAACCTATTGCTCGTTATTTCTATGATCATGAAGGTATGAGGATAAAGAAAGTAACCTACAATGTCGATGTACAAAAGAATAACATTACAACATATTATCCATTTAAGGAATTTGTACATACAAGGATTACTAATGGCACAATCTTTAACGAAAGTTATATTTACCTATACGACAAATTAATAGCAAAGATCAACCAAGATGGAAGTAAATTATTCTATCATCCTGATCATTTGGGAAGTACAACTCTTGTGACTAATGAATCTGGTGACATAGTGAAGGAGATTAGTTATTTACCTTTTGGCAAGGTGCTTGTTGGAACATCTGATGAACGATATATGTACACAATGCATGAATGGGACAAAGAAAGTGAATTATTGTATGCAGGTGCAAGATACTATGACCCAGAGCTTATAAAATGGTTACAACCTGATCCTATGATTCAGGATGTGTATAATCCGCAGAATTTGAATAGATATTCTTATGTTTTGAATAATCCCTATACTTACGTTGATCCGAATGGACTGTGGGCTGTTTTCGCCCAAGGTGGCTTGGGAGGAACAATTGCACCAGTTGGAGGCTCTGTTTCCGTTGGTCCAGTAATAAGTTATAGTGAACAAGGAGGGCTTCAAATTAGTTTAGGAGCTAGTATGGGCGGCGGAGCTGGAGGAGTTGCTGGAGAAATTGGTAAAGCTTTTGTTGGTTTAGAATTTACCCCTCAAGCACAACGAGCAAGCGATATTGCTGGAACTTCTAGTAGCACGGGAGTTGCTGGGGCTTATGGAGTAGGTGCTGGATTATCTTACTCTAAAGATGCTAATGGCCAAAAAGCTTACGGACTTTACTTAATTCCGCAAGGTTACGGTGGGGAATACTCTATTTACGAAACAAAAACGTATGTGCTTCCATTTAGAATTCAAATAGGGGGAAAAGATAAAGATAAATCAACTAGCGATTTTATAGGTAATGAGATAGATAAGAAGAAGGGAGTAGATGATGAAATAATTAATGCAAATCCAAATGTTGTCAATCCTCAATCAACTAATCTCGATAATGAAGGCAGCGGTAGAAGATCTACATTTGCTGATGGAGGCGGTAATAATCCAGGGCCATCTGCTAGTAGCTCTGGAAGTGGCAGTACAGGTTCAAGTAGTAGTGGCAGTGGAAGTTCTTCAGGAAGTGGAGGCAGTTCTGGAGGAGGATGTTTGTGGATATTTTGCTGGGGCGGATAATAATGGAAAGAGATAAAAATGAAAGGAGGTGTAAAGCAATATGATAAAAGAAGACTTAATGTTGATAATATTTTTTATTTTAGGAGCAATTTTTGTGATATTTGGTATTCTTAAAGGGATTTTAATAAGAAAATTGAGAAACTTGCTAAGAGAAAAGTATCCGAAAATACATAAATCAATTTTCTTAGGCATTGGACCCTTATTCATTTATAGACCAATTAAACTTTTTAAATATCTTAATTTTACAAACTCTTATCCAAAAGAAGTTTTTACATTAGTGCATAGAATAAAGTTATTCAGCAAATTAACTTGGTTATTTTTTATTTTGACTATTTTAAGTCTTTTTATCGTTGAAATATTGTTTTAATACTATACTTCATGAGACAAAACCAATTAACTAAAAATAACAAAGAAACAGAACAACCACTTCAAATTATTGTCAAATACTCTTTAGAAAATGGCACAATAATTAACGAAACATACATTTATCTTTACGATAAACTCATAGCAAAAGTAGATAATAACAACAAAAAGTTTTTCTATCACCCTGATCATCTCGGCTCAACAACTTTGGTTACAAATGAATTAGGAGAGGTAGTAGAAAATATATCCTACTATCCTTTTGGAGAGGTTTTAGTTGGAGATAATAAAGAAAGGTTTTTGTATACAGGGCAGGAATGGGATAGAGAGAGTGAGTTGTTGTATTATGGGGCGAGGTATTATGATCCTGAATTAGCGAGGTTCTTGCAGGCTGATAGTATTAAGCCTGATATTTACAATCCACAAAGCTTGAACGGTTACTCTTATACTCTTAACAACCCTTACACTTATACTGATCCTGATGGAAAGTCTCCCCATTTAGCTGTTGCAGTAGGTGCTGGACTAATTGTTGGAGCCATTCAAGGAGGAATAACTTATTATCAAACTGGAGATGTAAATAAAGCCCTCCTTTCTGGAAGTATTAGTGCTTTAGCTACTACTGCTAGCGTTGCTACGTTTGGAGCTGCTTCTACTGTTGTAGTTGCAGGAGGAAGTGCTCTGAGATATGCTGGGGCTTCTGCTGGTACGCAAGTTGCGCTGGCAGGCATTGGTGCAGCAGAGTCTGTTGCACAACAAACGTTAGTTCAGGGTACTAGCCTTAGTGGTCTATCTTATTCAGATATTGCTATTTCTGCTACGGGTAATGCTTTCTCTTCACAAATTTTTGAGAAAATTGGGGCTCCAGGGATTATATCTAGAAATCCAGGACAATTTTTTCCATCTACATCTGGTAGCGCTTTGTTAGCAGAAACGGGATCTCAAACAACACAATCATTATACGGTGAAGGACTTGAATCTTTCATCAAAAAAACAATAAATGGGGAAGAGTCATATGTTAACTATTATATTCCTACAACTCAAACACCAATTCAAGAAGAAGGCTCTGGTAGAAAACCTCTTTTGGGAAGTAGTTCTAGTGGATCTGGTGGGGGGAGTTACGGAAGTAATATTCCTCCGCCCGGATTATCTTCTTCATCAATCGGAGGTTGTGGCGTTCTTATGAGCTGCCCATAACAAAATGAATAAAGAACAATTGACGCTGAAGGAGAAAATAATCGTTGCTGTTATAACTATTATTTTTATTTCTCCTGCATTTATTGTCCAAGAAGGACCAAGAATTTTGTATATCTTTTTGGTTGGAATAAGTGGGTGGTCAATTGGAAAAAGGATTATATTTTATCTGAGAATGAAAAATGAACTTGTAAATAAAAATAGAGTAAGTTTATTATTAAGCAACTTTACAATTAACATATATTTAGTAATTTATTTAATTACCTTGATTATAGTTGATTTTATATTTTTACAAGAAAAGCTTTTACTCTATTTATTAAAAATAATTGTTAGTACTCATTTTCTGTTTTATAGTGGTTTAAAGGGTCTACAAACAAAAACAATGTATTTTCGTGGAGGACAAATGAGTAAAAAATCTTCGATTGTAAATGCAATAATTTTAATATTGTTTGCAATTTTATCCTTAGTCTATAATTTAATATTCAAATGAATAACCAAAAACGACCATTCACAACAAAAGAATTTATCATAATGGTAATTATAGGAGTTGCTATTTGGTGGATTCCTAAATGGGTTTTCAAACTTGAAGGAATTATTATTTCTGCGTTACTACCAGTTATAGGATTTACCATTGGACATTGGATAGTTATGTTGCTTAGAAAAATAAAAAGGAAAGATAATAATGAACCAACAACTAATACAATCTAAGAAGGAAGACCCAGAGAACCTAAAAGGCAAAATTATAATTGAAATTCAAGATGATAACGGGAATTCTACAAAGAAGATAACTTACAACATCGACGCCCAAAATAACAATGTTACAACATATTATCCATTCAAAGAGTTTGTGCATGTTAGAATAACAAACGGAACAATCTTCAATGAGACTTACATTTACCTATACGACAAATTAATAGCAAAGATCAACCAAGATGGAAGTAAATTATTCTATCATCCTGATCATTTGGGAAGTACTTCATTAGTCACGAATCAAAGTGGAGATGTGGTTCAGGATGTTATGTATTTACCATTCGGGAAAGTTCTCATCGGTACATCAGAAGAAAGATTCTTGTATACAGGTAAGGAATGGGATAAAGAAAGCGAGCTGTTGTATTATGGAGCCCGTTACTACGATCCAGAATTCTCAAGGTTCTTGCAACCTGATCCGGTTATACAGGGTGTATATAATCCTCAGAATCTGAATCATTATTCTTATGTGTTGAATAACCCGTATAAGTATGTGGATCCTGACGGCGAAGTAGCTATTTCAGTAGAATTAATTAATACTGTTGGTGTTGGAGACTTCTTATCCGGTACAGTGTACGGCGTTGCATACGTGGGTTTCAATCCAGGTTTAGCTGGTGTTGGTGGTTCCGGTTCTATTATTACTTATTCGAGAGAGATAACTGGAGGTACAAGCGTTCCAGGAACAGCAGGAGTTGGTTTGAATTTAGGAATCTCCGTTTTTACGAACAATGTGAAAGATTTTGCATCGCCAAGCCAAAGCGGAGAATTGGGGTTTGCAGGCGGGGGTGGTGGGATTAGTTATTCTCAAAATTCTGAAAGCTTTTTAGATAAACTAATGGGGCTTAGCTTAGGTACTGGCGTGGGCGTAGATAAAGTAGTACCAAACTTTAAAGACGTATCTTATGGTGAAGCGGAAATACGTAAAGAAGTAGATTTATTTGGGTGGCTGAAGAGAAAGGTAAATGAAAACAATCAACTAAATACCAACTCAAATACACTAAGCCCTCCGTTAAGCAATTCAGATAATGATGGTGGGGGATCTAACTTTGCAGATGTAGGTGGAGCTACCCCTGGTCCATCTGGAAGTAGTGGCTCTAGCGGAGGTAGTTCTGGAACAGGTTCTACTGGAGGTGGAGGTTCAAGTGGTTCATCTGGCGGCGGTGGAAATTCTGGAGGCGGATGGTGGTGTTTTGGAGGGTTGTTCTGTTAAATGGAAAAAGAAAGATCTAAAATGGAAGGACTAATTAAAAATGGATAAAATTGTTTATGTAATCTTAATCACAATCCTAATATTTTGTTATCTTTGGATTAGTAGAATAGTTGAGAAAAAATATTTAAAAAGAAATCTTATTCCTTTAAGTTTATTAGTCGGTCAAAACTTTTTAGGTATACCTATGCTATTATCCCCTAAGGCTTATTTCAAGAAAGAAACATTTTTGAAAGGGTATTTTACATATCTATTTGGTTATATTTTATTGATTATCGCATTTTATCTTTTTTATAGATTAATAACTTAATTAGCGCTCTTTATTTTTAGTAAATTAATATGGCTAAAAAAATAAAAAATTCCGAAAAA
>ERZ1292623.4703-Hain-H51-01um-R1-4703-length-11129-cov-6_pt1 | contig 11129 bp, 16 predicted proteins | sample MGYA00564398_ERZ1292623 | MGnify/ENA primary metagenome ERZ1292623 (study PRJEB36523, sample SAMEA6512633) | groundwater metagenome | collected 2019-01-07 | study: AquaDiva: Metagenomics assemblies of 32 groundwater samples
AATTACTTGGAATAAACTTTTATAGAAGAACGTTAAGAAGATGGTGGAATAGATTTAATGAACAGGATAACTGGGATTTAAAAGATACTAATAAAACTCCAGCTACAGTATATTTTCAATTCAAGAGACACAAAAAACATTATGAATTATAGGTAGGATATTTCTATTGGACCTACACATTATCATTTAAGCTGATCTTTCTCTATGTAATCTTCTTTTTCTTTTTTCTTTCTTAAGGCGTTTTCTCTGCCATTTCCAGCGCATTTGTCGCTTTTTTTTCCATCTTCTTGAAGAGCGTTTCATTCTTTGGAGAGAAAAGTTTGGTTTATAAAGTTTGCTTTTGTTTGTTTTTTATGGGAATTGATATAGGAAAGGATTATTGGAAAAATAGGGACGCTTTGATTAAAGAATTTAAAGAAGGAAATCTGAGAGTTATTTCTCTGCATTCTTCAAATAATCGTTGTTATTTTTGTTTTGAGCATATTAGTGATAGGATGATGCTATTAGTTAGAGAATATTTTTATGATAGCGATATAAAACATATTGAAAGATATTGTGCTTGTAGAAGCTGTTTTACTGAAATTAGAGATGGAAGAGCTTTTCTTGCTCCGTTATCTGACAATTAATAGGCAGATTTATATTTTTGAGATGCTTTTAATTTTTATGGTTTTGAGAAGTGAAATTAGAAAGAGATCTTTTCTTGAGCAGTTGATTGGTATGATGGATATGGGAGATCCTAGAGTAGATTTAATTACTCTTAACTTACAAGGCGATAGATGTGAGTTATGCGGAGAAGAGATTGAGGGTATGGCTTATATATTTAGATGGGAAGAACAGAGAAATAATACTTCTTATGTCAAGATTGCTGATGCAGAAAACCTTGCCCTTTAGGGCAAGGATAAATGCAATCTTGAGCATCCAAAAAACAAGTGCCAATCAAACCACACCTTTTAAGGTGTGGTGGCACATTGTTTTTTTGATTTAGGATTATAGTCATTACATTTGAGATGTTATAATCTTCTTGAAGGCAATGATTAAAAGCCTTGTTTTTCTAAGTTAGGTATGGGTTTTTGGCCAATTGTCAGAAAAGTTGTGAATGAAAGCGATGTTGTATTGGAAATTATGGATGCAAGAATGCCTAAGATTTCTAGAAACGACGAAGTAGAAAATCTTGTTAAATTTCACAAAAAAGTATTAATCAAAGTTTATACTAAAATTGATCTTATTTCAAAAGATTATTTGGATTTTTTAAGAGGAAAAGAAAGAGATAGTATTTTTGTTTCAGGAGCGAAGAATATTGGGATGAAGAAGTTAAAGGAAAAGATTCTGATTTCTTCCAAGAGGTTGGGGATTTCAGAGCCAATAGTGGGAATTGTTGGATATCCTAATGTTGGAAAGAGCGCAATAATAAATGCATTGGCTAAAAGGGCGAGAGCAAAAGTTTCTAATAAAGCTGGAACAACAAGAGGGATACAATGGGTAAATGCAGGAAGTTTGAGAATTTTAGATAGTCCTGGAGTTGTGCCTTGGAGTGATGATGAAGTAATACTTGGAATTATGGGGGCGAAGAATCCTGAAAGATTGAGAGACCCTGAAAAAGTTTCTTTTAAAATTATAAAGTTCTTTTTAGATTACGGAAAGAAAAATTTAGAAGAATTTTATAAGGTAAAACTTGACGGAAAGATTGATGAATATGAAGTTTTATTAGAAATAGGAAGAGCAAGAGGATTTTTATTAAAAGGAAACAGGGTTGATGAGAACAGAACTATTTATCAGATAATTAGAGATTGGAGAGATGGGAAGTTAAGACTTTAAGAAGTTATTCATCTTCATCTTCGAAGTCTTCAAATTTGACCTTCCATTGATTGTCCCACATCTTTTTTCTCTTTTTGCTACAAGTATCGCAGTATTTTCTAGGAAAACGCGCATGAGGATTGATTTCAAATTCTTCTTTACATTCTAAACATTTTTTCTTTTTTATCATTTTTTCAACATTAAATCTTTTTATGTTTGATTCACTCTTGCTCAAATACTCGCTGTGGTGAACATGTTTGATCCACTATTGCTGTGAGCTTCCTCACTTCGTTGCGGAGCTTCTCGTATCTGTGAACAAAAATGCTCCCGCCGAGACTCGAACTCGGGTTGCGGCCGTTCTCCATGCCTTCTCAAGAACGAGAAGGCACAAGTTTATGTGCCTGTCCTATAGAGGACTAGAGATATACTCTCATCGAGATCACCTCCGGCATTCGAGAGGGCCGAGTCATTGACCACTAGACCACGGGAGCATACATTGTTTTATATTAGATGCTTTTTAAGAATTGTGTTTTGGAATTAATTGACAAGATAAACTTTGTCGTGTTTTCTTACTCTGTCAGAGACTTTTATTCCTATTTCATCTCCTTTTTTAGCAGATTCAACATCTTTTCTATTTATTTGCATTGATTTAATAGACTGCTCAAAATCAGTTGTGTGGCCTTTAATTCTTATTTTATCTCCAACTTTTATTTTTCCAGATGCTTTTATAGCGGAGACTTCTACATGTGAGAAATAATCAGATACTTCTCCTACAAGTTTTCCTTCTGTTTTTTTCATACAAAATATAGTTAATCATATAATTTAAACTTAACGATTTCAAAATTAAAATGTTTAACAAAGATTTATATTCTATTTTTTCCTTTAAGAAGCATGTTAAAAAAGACGCATCTTGCTTTGGGTCTTGCCATAGGACTTACTTTCTATCCATTTGTTAATAATGAATTCTTATTTTTAATAATTACTTTGATTGCAAGTATTTTACCTGATATTGATTCTGGTTTTTCTTCTTTAGGAAGAAAATTTATCTTTAGGCCTATTCAAATGATGACTAGTCATAGGGGTATTTTACATACCTATACTTTTTGTATTATTATCGCAGTTCTTCTTGCGTTTTTTTATCCTGTTTTTTCTTTGCCTTTTTTTATAGGATATAGTTTTCATTTATTTGCAGACAGCTTTACTGTAATGGGAATTAAACCATTCTGGCCTTTTAAGATGGTTTCTAAAGGAGTTGTTAGAACTGGAGGAAAAGTGGATCTTACTATTTTTATTATATTTGCATTAATTGATTTTATCCTTATTATATTACTTCTTATTAAATTTTTTGGGTGATTTCATTAATAGCCCTACGCGGATTTGAACCGCGGTTTCAGGAGCCAGAGTCCTGCGTCCTTGACCACTAGACTATAGGGCTATACATGAAACCTAACGTCCTAAAGAGCCCTGCTCTTGGGAACTTCAACTCTAAAGAGATTGGAGTGTTTCCTAATATATCACCTTCCCTTGAAGAAGTTTGCTGAAATAGAGATTTAAATGTTTCTTTTGTTTTTTAGAAAGGTTTTTATAGAAATTTTTATATGGTTATTAATGAATTTCCTAACAATTATTCTGTTGTTTTTTTTGATAATTATAATATTTTATTTATACCAATCACAGAGAGTTCATGGGCCTGTTATCAATTTTTTGATAATTCTCGCGGTTTTATTTTTAATTCTTTCCATTGGGTTTTTCTTTGTTAATTCTTCTTCAAATTTGAGTAATTTTAATGGAGTTTTGGGTTTTATTAAAGGTTATTTTAGCTGGCTTATTTCAATAGTTGACAATGGTTCTCAAATTGTTGGTTATGTTATAAATCAAGATTGGGGATTAAACTCAACTTTTTCCCCTAGTAAGAAATAAAATGAAAACAAAAAAATGAAAATATCCCTTATTATTTTGAAAATATTGTTTGTAGGAGCTTTGCTTATTGTTCATAATCAGAATTTACATTTAAGTAATACTGGAGAAAGAGATTTATTTATTGAATCATATTTTGCTTGGGTTGGAAGTATGACTGAACAAGGAATTAAAGTTACAAGTATGTTGTTAAACTTGAATGGTTGCCTCCAAAAGATCCTGAAGAATTAAGAGAATTGATTGATTCAAGAAATAAGAGTTAGATTTTTATATTGAGTTCCTTTTTTCAAGATGCGCCTCTGTGGCTCAGTGGTAGAGCGTTTCCTTGGTAAGGAAAAGGTCCCGAGTTCAATCCTCGGCAGAGGCTTTTAGTTAACTATTTAAAGCATGATTTGATTTTTGCTTTATGGGATTTGAACTAAAGGATTTGAAGGAAGAATACAGGAAATTTGAGAAGAAATATGGTCTTCCTGAATTTGAAAAGATAAATCATGATTTTGATATTGAAAAGATTGATAAGGAATCTGAGATATTTTTAAAGCATATAAGAAAAGTGATGATGGAAAAAGTTGTTAATGTTCTGGGTTTTTTGGAAATGTTGTTAAATCCTATGAATGCCCCCAGGATGTATATGGTGTATGTTAATTCTGTTTCAGATGAAGACAGAAAGAAAATAAGTGAAATTTATAACAAACTTTCAGAATTAGTTTTAATTTCCTTGGAAAGCGAGATTGAATATCGTGAAAAGAATGAATCAGAAGTTATAAATAAAATCTTTAGTGTTTGGAATTCTGTCAGAAATGATTTGAAAGGAATTCTTGACGATATGAAGAAACCTTCGGTAAATGTCAGAAAAGAAAAGAATTATTTTGGATAAATTTGAAATAGAGGTTCTAGTGACAATTCTATAACAGGTTAAAACAGGTGTTCTAGTGACAATTCTATAACAGAGACAGGCATTTTTATTTTAGAGTCAGAGAGAGTTTGTGGATGAACTTCTCCTATATATCCTATGTTTTTATTGTTTATATAGATTGAAGCTGTTCTTCCTTGAATTAAATGAAGGTATTCGGACTCTTCTAATTTATAGTTTAATTCTAATGAAGAAAACAAATATTCAAGAATTTGTTTTAGATCTGTGAAATTTGCCGGAGAAAACACAATTATTAGATTTTCATTTTCAGAGACAGAGGTTTCTTTTTTATCTAAGTTAAATACTGTTCCTATTTCAAATATTTTTTGAGGATATTCAGAATCTTTATTTTCAGAGAGAATTCTTAGAGCAGGAATTAATAGATTAGGGCGGAGAATTTTATATTCTGTTTTGGAATCAAAAACTTCCAAAGGATTTTTTAATTTGAATAATTTGGCTTCTTCCTGCTTTATTAAATGATAAGATGAGATTTCTATTAGTCCAAGACCAATAAGAATTTCTCTTAATTTTGTCGAGAATTTTGATTCTTTTGATTCTTCTCCAATAGTTGATATTTTAGGAATTTTAGGAATGAATTTATCGTATCCGTAGGCAATTGCAATGTCTTCTGTTATATCTACTCGGTGTAGAATATCACATCTCCAAGCAGGAATTTCAACTTCCTTATTTTTATAATTATACCCCATTCTTGGAAGAAGTTTTTTAAGATCAGACTCTTTCAAATCAATTCCTAATAGTTTGTTTATTTCTTCAAGAGATATATTTATTTTTTCTGAATTTAGAGAGGGAGTAATAAATTTTTTATCCCCATAATCTAAGGACATCTGATATATCTCTCCACCGAAATCTGAAAGAGTTGTGACGATTATGTTAAGAGTCTTATTTAAAGTTTGAAAATCAGAGCCAGAACATTCAACAAAAACCTCTGAAGTTGATTCTGTGATTTTTCCTGTTTCATGAGAATTTATAATTGGAGGCATTGATAGAATGCTATTTTTTGCATCTATGAAAACTGGGAATTTATCAAAATTTTCAAGCAAATGCGCATATTCTTTACCTGTTGGGTGTTTTGTTAAAATTTGTTTTCCGGAAAGTTCTTTATCGTATTCTAAAGGAACAAATTTAATTTTTTCTGGAGACATTGCTTTATAAGTTATCGGAAGTTTTATTTTTTCTAGAGGATATATTCCTATGGCAACTTTTCTTCTGTTTCTTCCTAAAGTATTGTGAAGTTTTTCTTGAAGCTCAATTATTTCTTTTATGCTTTCATCTGTAAGTTTCAATCTTTTAACAATTGCACATACCGTATAAGGTCTTATTTCTTTTACCGATGGCTCAATTTTAATTTTAAAGTCTTTTTCAGGTTTTTTTAGAGGATATTTTCTTAAGCCAAGGGATTTTTTATCTCCAAGAAATGCCTTGAATGATCTAAGAAAGCCCTGCATTGACAACAAATCAGGCCGATTTGGAAAGATTTCTAGTTCTATTTCTTCGTTTGAAATTGATTCAATAGGAGTTCCAAATAAGTGGATTTTTTCTTCTATTTCTTGAGAAATTAATTTACCCAGAGCTTTTTCAAACTCTTTTCTTGGGAATTTTACGTTTGCCATTTTTTACTCCGTATAAGACCTTTCTTTTAATTTATTCATTCTTTTTTTTAATGCGGCTTCTATATCTATATCAAATCTTTTAGCTAGGATTAGGGCTGTAACTAAAACATCTGCGAATTCTTTTCCTAATTCTTCTTTTTTCAAATTTTCCAATTTTTCTTTTCTTTGAAAACCTTTGTGAGAAAGGATTTCATTTATTAATTCGCCCATTTCTTCTGCCATTTTTGCAGTCATAGCCAGAGTTAATTCTTCGTCGCTTTTATTTTTGTAGTAGTTAACTAGTTTTTTTATTTCTTCTTCTATAAATTGTTCTAGCTCTTTGATGTTCATTTTATAAATGCCTTTACTTTTCTTAATTGGGTGAGATCATTTTGATACATTTCTCTTAGGTCTTTGATTTTGTAATAATCTGTTATGATTCTGTCAAATCCTTGCCCCCATGCCAAGACCGGAATTGGTTTTCCAAGAAGGGGAATTGTCATTTCAGGACGAAAAATTCCAGCTCCTCCCAACTCTAACCAAACTTTTTTTTCAGGATGAAAAACAAGAATTTCCACTGAAGGTTCTGTATATGGAAAATATGCAGGAGCAAATCTAATCTTTTCAAATCCCATTTTTTCATAGAATAATTTTAAATACCCGAGCAAATCGCGAAAAGAAACAGATTCATCTACGACAATTCCTTCGGTTTGATAAAACTCAAATCCATGGCTCCAATCAACGGTTTCATTTCTAAATGTTTTTCCTATTGAAAAGAATTTTGCAGGGATATCTTTTTTTAAGTCCAAGTTAGAGAGAGTTTGAGCGGATAAACACGTTGTATGCGTTCTTAAAACGACTGATTTTGCTTCTTCTTCTTTCCAAGAATATTGCCATCCTTTACTGTTTGAAACACCAGATTCATGAGCTTTTTTAACTGAAGAGACTAATTTCGGAGAAGGAAGTTTGCCTGAAATGTTTTTAATAAAGAACGTATCCTGCATTTCTCTTACCGGATGATCCTGAGCTGTAAAAAGAGCATCAAAATTCCAGAAAGAAGTTTGAATTTTCCTCCCCTGCATTTCTTTGAAACCTAAATCAAGCCATATTCGCTTTCCGTATTCTATTGCTTGATTTACAAAATGCTTTTTCCCGCCATAAATTTTTGGAGTTCTTGCTTGAATATCATATGCCCTGAATTTCTTTTTTCCAGGTGTTTTTATTATCTCAGGTGTAACAGATTCTATTAAGTCAGATTCCAATGGAGATTTAAAAACTTTTTTGCCAAGTTCTGTAAGATTAAACAATACTTCAAATTTTTGTTTTATCTCTATTATATCTTTTCTTTTTTGAAGATTTTGAAGAGCCAAGAGCTGCTCATCTTTGAGAGCTTCTTTTTCTATTGGAAGAATTTCTATCAAAGATTCTTCAATTGTTTTTTTAGATAATTCTTCTTTTTTTCCTTGGAGAGATATCTTTCCATTGTTTAAGGAAATCAGTGCTTTTGATTTTAGAACTCCAAGAGAAACTTTGAATTCATTGTCAGAAAGATTAGAAAGCTTTTTTGCTTCTTCTAATAAAAGATGATTTTTTTCTTCTAAAAGTATAATAAGTTTTCTTTCTGGAAGATTGTGCTTTTTGTAATATATTCCGTTTGTTCCTAGTTCTATAATATTTCTTGATATTTTAGTTAAAACAATAATGCCTTTATTTGATAAGAACTGAAGAGCTCTTAGAACAGAGGTTTGATCTAAGCCAGAAGACTGTATTATTTTGTGAACTGGCGAATTTAAGTAAGGGATAATTGCTCTTTCAAGTGGAGAAAGAGATTCTATGATTTTTTTTATTTCTTGTTCTGAAGACATTTTAGTTGAAAGAAGAGCTATATTAAAAACTTAATGCTTGTTTAGCTTGTTGAGAAGAAGCCTTCAGAGACGTTAAGAAAGCAAATGCGTTTTTATCATTTTTATAATTTAATAACTTAAATTTAACATCGTTTTTTCTGCATAATCTTATAATTTCCATTAGTTTCTCCAGTTCTATTGCCAAGGATTTTTTATTTATGTTTTTTAAGAGGGAGAGATCATATAGAATTGCTACTTTGTTTTTTGATGCTGCTTTTGCAGAGACTCTGTCCAAGCCAGAATCTATTGTTTTTAGCTTTCTTTGAGTTTTTATCTTGATGTTTGGAAATAAAAGGGCTGAAAATTTTCCATATTCCAAGACAGAGCGGTTAAATTCATGCGTTTGTGACTGCACTATTAGAGATTCTTTGTTTTTTGAGTTTTTGATTAATTGCTTTGCTTTTGAAGGGTTTATTTCTGTTATCATTTTGTGTTTTAGCCAGATATTGTTGTTCCTTTGAATTTTTTGTTTTGTAGAAGATTTTTAAGGTTTGTGATGTTTGAGCCCAATATATACGTAGTCGTTTTTTTCTTTTTTATTATTTTTGCTGCTGATTGATCAAGAACAAAGTGTTGTCCTGCAGAGTATTTTAATTTATTTGCCATTTTTTGAAAGTTATTCCATGATATTTTTTCAATAAATCTGGCGTTTTTGTTTTTTTTAGGATCTGAAGTATATAATCCTGAAACATTTGTTAAATTTATGAATTTACAATTTAGATAATGGGAGAGTTTTGCAGCTGTTCCATCAGATGTTTCTTTTTCTGCATATCTTAATGCTCCGCAGATTACTACAGAGTTTTTGTGAAGAGCTGATTTAACTTCTTTCATGTTTAAAGGAAGAGAAGAATTTGCTTCTTTTCCAAAGAATTGAATTATGAATCTTGCGTTTTCTCTTGTTGCTCTTATTCCTGCAAGTGATTGTTCTCTTAAAGATTTGTGTTCTTTTTTTAATGCTTTGATGTAATCTCTTGCTATTGAGCCTCCGCCACAGACAATTACAAATTTGTGAGTTTTATATAATGAACGCAGAGTTGATTTAAATTCGTTTAGAAAGTGATAATCTACTTTGTCTGGGATTATTAAAGAACCCCCAAGAGAGATGACAATGAGGTTTTTCATCTTAATTTTAAGAGAAGGGGAGTTTTAAAGTTTATTAGTTATGTTTGAGAGTAGTAAAAAGTTGTATGTTGTGCAGTATATAAATGGTTTTTAAGTTGTTTAAGGAGAGATAAATATGAGTATTGATTTGAGAGGGTTGAATGATAGATTGCATGTTTGGTGGAATAACTTACTTAACAGTCAAAGAGAGCATCTTCCAGAAAATTATGATGCCGAGTTGTTAAGAGACGGAAGTATTCTTTGTTTGAGAGAAAAGGGAATAAATTACTATTTCGGGTTTGATAGGGCAAGTCCCAATGAACAGATAACTTTTAGAGAAGAACAAATTCAAAAACTTAAATCCAATACGAGAATGGAGGATACAGTTAGAGAAAGAAAAATTAGAAAAATTGAATTTTCACAATTTGTTTTTTTTGCAGGCACATCTCTTTTACCTTACACAGAAAAAGATCTTCTGTTAGCAGAAGCTAAAAGAGCTTCTGATTCTATGGAAAAAGGTCAAAGAATAGAATTCAGGGGAGTTTATGGAATTCCTACAGTTATGCGGGATGTTATTAATTTTGATGAAAGAGAATATGAAGTTTTAACTTTAAGAGGTGTTGTTGAAAACATTCTTCTTGGAGATAAAGGAGGACTATCTGAAAATTTATTCTTTTTAGGAAGAAGAGGAATTTTCTCTCCTATTGTGCAAGCTGTTTCTGCTTATAGGACTCCTGGATATGCTCGGAGGAATATTACTTAAAAATTTCCCCGTTTTCTTTTTGCCAAAAGAATAAATCAAGTTCGTCTGCCGGAATATTGATTAATTTTGAATAGTTGAGATATAAGTCTTCTAATTCTAGGTAGTGTTTATTTGAAGTTATTTTATCATTTTTAATTAAATTATTAAGTTTAAGATTTTTTAGTATGTGTCTATCTAGTATTGCTATTTGATTATTTGAAAGGCCTATGTTTCTTAAGAAATGAGAAGATTCTTTTAAGCCATAGCCGTTCACTTTTTGAGAAATAGAGTTACGCAGGGAAGGAATAGGCAAAGAGTTATCTTTTAAAAGAAGTGTTATTTCTTGAAATGTTTGAGGGGCCTTGTAGACACGGAGAGCTTTTGTGTTATGGAATCTTGTTTTTGATTTTAAAGTGTTTGATATGTTTTCAAGAGTCCAATCAGATTCTTTTAAGGCAGACAAAGATTCAATAGCTTGCCAGCATTTTTGTGCCTTGCTTTGGGGAGTTAGAAGACAAAAAAGAAATTCTTTGTATATTTGTTTATCATCTAATGATTGGAATTGCTTTAATCTTTTTTGGATTTCTTTTTGTTTTTGCTTGAATTCTTCTTTTTGGAATTGCATGAATTATGAAGAAGGAATGGATATTTAGAGTTTATTGGTTTTAATTAACTTCGAGATTTCTTAAAATTTCATTAACTTCCTCTTCTATATTATCTAAATTAATGTTTTCATAGCCCTTTGTTATACCAAGATTGCTGATGCAGAAAACCACGGACTTTAGTCCATGGATGAATGCAATCTTGAGCATGTCAAGAATTGGAAATTCTTGAGCACTCTCAGGAATTTTATTCCTGAAGCAAGAGAATTGTTTACAATTACAATTTTCTGTGCAGAACAATAATCTTAGATTCTTGAAGAATCCATAAAAGATTTCTCTTGTATCCAGACCTCAAGAATTCTTACAATTGAATTCTTGATGGCATTCAAAGTCCGTTGGACTTTGATGGGTCTAAAACAAACCATGCCTTTTAAGGCATGGTGAAACGAAAAGACTTCTTGATTTATTTTGAGCAGATAAAAAAGAGGTTTTAGGTGAATGGTTCATAAACAATATATAAAAAAGAATGGCAAATTGATTGGACCA
>ERZ1292623.2131-Hain-H51-01um-R1-2131-length-18147-cov-4_pt2 | contig 11128 bp, 11 predicted proteins | sample MGYA00564398_ERZ1292623 | MGnify/ENA primary metagenome ERZ1292623 (study PRJEB36523, sample SAMEA6512633) | groundwater metagenome | collected 2019-01-07 | study: AquaDiva: Metagenomics assemblies of 32 groundwater samples
ACGCGGGGTCGACGATCCGCCCGGCGACGCCGGCCGGGAGGTCCGGCCGAAGTGCCAGGATCAGGGAAACGGCATCGCTCTTGCTCATGCTCTTGAAGGCTGGGGTCACGCCGTTCGGACCTGTGATCAGCCCCCGCTTCTTGCGCTTCTGCCAGCGCCCGGTGCGCGCGGCGAAGTCGTTCAGGCCCTCGAGCGACTGCGCCCGGAGGGGGCGCCCGCCGCCGGCGCCCGGCGCACTCGGCTTCTCGTTGCCCTGCCCGGCGCGCAGCGCCTTCTCGACGACCGACATGCTCTTCGCGAGCACCTCGAGCCGCGTGTCATCGTTGATGGGGCACGAGGTCACCGCCACGTTCCGCACGCGGGCCTTCACGATGACCTTCGGGTTCTGCTCCCACCTCTTCTCGACCTTCCCCTCGATCGAGAAGCCGAGACGACGGTCCGTCTCCTGGAGCGACTTCGCGAGCCCCCAGATCTTGTCGGCCGGCTCGTGACCCTTGAGCAGGTAGCCCTCGACCCACCAGCCGTTGCGGACCGCAACGTTTCCGTCCGGCAGCGCGTCGCCCTTTCGGACGTAGACGGCGCCGCGGTCCTTGTCCGGGTAACCGAGGACACCGGCCGTGCCCTTCGAATGGTTGTCGTTGAACCAGCCGCTCTTGAGGAAGGCGCTCCAGTCGAGCCCCTTCTGAACGACGACCTCGTCCTGCTTGTCGAGCTTGTCGGTGGAGGCGATCCCGCCGATGCGGCGCTCCGCGCCGGTCGGGGCACCCGCCTTCTCCCAGACGCTGACGGGCATCTCGAAGCGGAATGGGATCCCGCTCCGCGTGTTCCGCAGTGCCGTCATCGCGCTCGAGAAGTTCATCGTCTGCCGCCAGAAGCGCGAGAGGCGGCCCGGTCTCCCGACCGGCCGCCTCTCATCGGGCTCGTCACCCGCAGGCTACCTGCTACGCGGTGGAAGCTGACACGAGCCGTGCGCCACTGTCAAGCTATTCTGCGGGGGGCCGTCAGGACGGTCGTCTGGACGACCGCTTTCTCGAGCGCGTCAACGCGCGCCTGGACGGGCAGTGGCACGTCCCGCCCGCACTTCCCGCAGGCGGCGACGCACCAGCCGTCCGCCTTCACGAAGAACACGCGAGCGTGGATCTTCAGCGCCCCAGACTCGCTCTTGTGGGCGATGCGCTCCCGGCAGTGCGGGCAGCGGACGTTCACCCCGTCATCACCCGGTACGCCTCCGCGTAGCCGGGAAGCTCGTAGTGGAGCCGATCCGCCGACGCAAAGACCCCGCGCCACATCTCCCGCATGTCCTCCGGCGTGTTGCCGCCGCGCGACATCGCAGCCACGCTCGATGGGATCGTGAGGATCCGAACCGCGTGGTCGACGAGACCCGTCGTCGCGAGGTTCTGGAAGTTCTTCGGTTCGACCCGCCCCTCCGGCAACGGCCGGAACATCGAGAGCGGGTCGACGGTCCTGCCGGTCTCGGAGACTGCCACGGCGTCACCTCCAGATCGGGATCACGGGGTGGGGCGGGGCAGACATCCGCGCCGACGGCCCCTTCCGGAGCAAGCTCTCCGGCACGACGAAGATGGACTTCTGCGCGTCGCGCTTGGCCGACACGCGCGCGAAGCTGCTCCGGAGCGTCGCGTCGCTCGCGTGGACGTACCGACTCCGGACCGGCACGTCGGCACCAGACTGGATCATCCGGATGAGGTCCTCGATGCCTGCGGCCTTGCCGCGGGCAAACTGGATGACGCGCGCCTGCGCCGCCAGCGGCTCCGTCCGGACCTCACCCGTCTTCGGATCCTGCACGTCCATGTGCGCGACCATCCGCTTCACGTCGACCATGTACTTCAGCTCGCGGAGCGTTCGGCGCTCGTCCTTCGTGAGACGTGCCGACACCTCGGTCATGACGTCGGAGTCGAGGACGTGCTTCGCAAAGCCAGTGGCGATCTCGTGCTGGTTCGCGGCGTCCCGGAGGTCCCGCTCCGCCGACGCGCGCAGCGTGTCGACCTTGTTGAGGAGCGCCAGGATCTTCCGGTTCTTCGGCGCCGCGAGCGCCCGCGCCGCCCGGCCAATGCGCTGCTGCTCCGCCGCCGGCGTAAACGGCGTGTCGAAGAGCGTCAGGTTGACCGCGTTCCCCCAGTTCAAGCCCACGTTCGCCGCGTCCGTCGCGACCATGTGCTGGACGTTGTTGAAGACGTACCGCTGCTTGTCCGTCAGCGGCGGCGTCGCCGACCAGCCCTTCTGGAGCGCCTTGTCGATCTTCGCCTTCGCGTGGGCGTACTCCGGCGTCTTCTGGTCGAAGTTCTGGTAGTCGTCCACCGCGGCATCGATCCCGGCGCCGCCGTAGTGGTACTCTGTCTTGCCGTCCCGCGATCGGACGAACAGCGGCACGCCGATCCCGAACTCGGACCGGATCGACTTCCGATCGCCCGCGGTCCACGCCGTCGGCTGAGGCTGCCCAGACGACTCCGCTTCTACCACCTGCCGGTGCATGTCCGTCCGCGCGACGAACTCCGACGTCGGTGAGTCCACGTCCCGCAGCCGCGCCGGGAGCGAATCGGCGAGGTCCTGGTTGCGCTCGAGCTTCGCTTGCGTTTGGAAGTCCAGGAGCCCGCCCGCCATCGACGCGTAGTTCGCGTGGCCGAGCTTCCGCGCGGCGCGGTCGTACTTCGCGACCTCTTCGTCGTCGACGAACGCCATCGGCGGCCAGCGCTCGACCTTGAGTTTCTGGAACATCGTCGAGTTGAGGTCGCGGTTGCCCAGCGTGTTCTCTGGGGCGCCGTACGAGACGAAAAACTTCGGCGGGAGCGCCGCATTTGAGTTTGCCCGGAGGCTTTCCATCGCCTCGTTCGCGTCGACGTACCCCATCGTCCGGAGCTTCCCCTCGAGCGTCCGCATGCCAGACGTGATGTTGTGCGCGAAGTGGACCATCTGCGCGTCCGGGTCGCCCACCTCCGGGTGCAGCACCGAGTTGATGTGCTCTTCCAAGTGGTCCGTGTAGGCGTTGCCCGTCGTCAGCGACAAGTCGAACTTCCGCCGCTCGTCGCGCATCTCTGGGTGCGTCAGGACGTCGCGCGCGCCCTCGCGCGGCTTCTGCGTCTCGCGGGCGAAGTCCGCCTCTCGGTAGAAGCGGAAGTCGGAGTCGCCGTACCACTTCTCGCCGATCCGGACCTTGACGCCGTGCGACTCGATGTCACGGACACCGACGAACCGCCCGCTCTCGTCGTTGACCGACTCGCCGCGCGAGATCACGCCCTCCGGGCCGAAGTCCGGGTTCTCGATCGGCTTCCCACCCCACTCGGCCAACCGCTTGCGCTGCGCAGCAGTAGTCGCAGTCCCGGCGAGGTCGGCGTAGGTCTCGACGCCAAGCTCCTTCGCGATGTGGAGGTCCCAGATCGCCGACAACCCGTCGTGGATCTCCCCGCGACCCGGGACCGCCTTCTGCCCTTCCAGTTGCGGCGGGGTCCACACCTTCGGCCAGCGCGCGAGGTCCACCGCCGGGTAGTGCGCGTCCACGGACTTGTCGACGACCTTGCTCTTTCCCGTCTTCGGGTCCTTATCGAACTCGGGGTGCGCGTACCGGAGGTTGCGGTCCTCCGACGCGGGCTTGAATCCGACCGATAGGAGCACGCCGCGCGCCTTGTTCACCGCGGTCTGCTCATCGGCCGACAGGAACGTCCGCTCGTCCAGGTCCAGCGACTGGAGGTCGGCCATCTTCGCCTTCGACTCGGCAGAGAGCCCAGCCGTGTACATCCGGATGATGTCCGCCTGAAGCCCCTTGATGTACGCGGGGATCGTGTCGTCCATCCGTGAGAGCGGCATGACGGCACCCTTCACGTCCCGCGTCGTCACGACGTCCATCAACCCGCCCAGGATCGCCGCCAGCTCGCCGGCCTTCTCCGGGCGCACGTGCGTGAACTTCCCCTTCGTGATCGGGTCGGGCATCAGGTACTCCTGCTCGAACTGACCGAGCTTCACGGTGCCGTTCGAGAGGAGGTCGACGTACTCCGGCAGCGTCCGAAGGTTGTTCGTGACTGGCGTTCCAGTCAGCATGATCATGCCCTTGACCTTCGCATTCAGGCCGCGGAGCGTCTCGTTGATCTCGGAGCGCTTCCCGCCGGCTGCCTTGCCCGTCGTCCGGTGCGCCTCGTCGACGATCAGGAAGTCGTACCCGAGTTTCTCGAACTCCTCGCGATGTTCTCGCAGATACTCGGGGTTCGTGACGTGCAGGTAGTAGTTGTCTTCGCCGGCAGCCAGCGCCGCCTTCGCGCGGGCGATCGTGAAGGCACCCTTCGCGTTCGCCGGGTTCGCCACGATGAGCGATCCCGTGTCGAACTTCCTGGTCTCCGCCTGCCACCCCTTGAGCACGTTCGTCGGGACGACGATCAGCACTTTCTTCGGTGCCATTGCCGCGAGCGCGTGCGGCTTGGTCGGGTCGCCGTCGTCGCGGAGCTTCCCAAGCTGCCGAAGAAGGAGCGCCGTCGCGATGGCAGTCGACGACTTCCCCGTCCCGACGTGGTGGGCGGCGAGCATGCGCCCGCCGGCCGCCACGAACCGCTTCAGGAAGGCGATCTGGTGCTCGCGCGGCCACGCGTTCTTGTTCCACCCCGGGACGTGCGAGAAATCGTACTCGCCCGGGACGGGGTTCCCGCTCGCGTCCAGCTTCGGCTGGATCAGGCTCTTCGGCAGCACGTCGTCGCCACGCCGCCTGCGGCGCTCCGCCTCCTCGAGCGCGGCGAGCTTCGAGTCGAGCTGTTCCATCGCGGCCTCGTCGATGGAGAACCCGCCGATGGCGGTCCGCACCTCGTCAAGGTACGAGGGGTCATCGAGCGTCGCCGTTCCCGCCTCCTCGTCGACCGTGACGTGCGGGACCGCCTTCAGGTCCTCGAGCTTGACCGACCCGTCCGTCGGCAGGAGGAACTTGTACCCGCCGCGGTCGCCAGCGACGAAGTGCAGGAGGAGGTCGCTCCGGAGCGCCATGAGGTCGCGCCGCTCGTCGTAGACGCGACGAATGAAGCTGGCCTCGAACTGCTGCCCAGACTTGCTCTGAACGGTGTAGGATCGCCCGTGCTCGGCCGTCTTCGGGTTCGTGGCGATGAATGTCCCCCGGAGCCACACCTTCCGCGCCGGGTCGAAGTACTCGGCGTCGTTGCCCTGGACGAGCGGGATCTGCTTCGAGCTGGTGCGCCGGATGCGCTCCGCCTCGATCTTCCCGTAGCGGTTCAGGAGGTCGTCGAGGCGCGGCGCCTTCTTGCCGAGCTTCTTCGCCCAGTAACCGCCGAGGATGCGCGGCTGCCCGGCGCCGTCGAACTGGAGCTGCGCGTGGAGGTAGTGCCGCTCGAGCGACCCGGACTTCGTGGCGTCGATCGTGACCCACGCCGTCGTCCGCTCCTTCGCCGCTTGGCGGAATAGATCCGCGAGGTCGCGGGCGTTCCGGACGACCTGGTTTCGCGGGTTGACGAGCCGCTGCACAAGCGGGTCGAGGAGCTGACCCGTCTGCTCGTGGACGAGGACCCGGGTCGTGGAACCGTCCGGGTTCTCGTTGTCGAACGTCAGCGTGTTGCCGACGGCCTTGACCTTCTTGAACTGGCCGTAGGCGAAGGATCCGCTGTGGAGCCCGAACTCCTGCTCGGAGACCTCGTGCGGGACCCCCATGTGGCTCGTGGGATTGAGCTTGTTGCGCTCGATCTCGCGGAGGGTGCTGTAGTTGTAGACGAACTCGATCGGCGCGCTGTTGAACTTCTCGCTGTACGCGCCGCGGACGGCGAGCCTGTCCGGCACCTCGTCCGGCTTCGCCGTTGCCTTTTTCTCCCAGGCGTCCTGTCGGAGCCAGAGACCGGCCTGCGTCGAGTTCAGCGCCCGGCCGTTCTCATCGTAAAGCTCCTTGAGGTTGCCGCGGCCGAGCTTGTCGACGCCCGGCTTCCACGACCAGCCCCCCTCCTGCGCCTGCTCGTCGGTCGGACCGATGCGCGCGCGGATTACCCGCCCGGCGTGGTGGAACTCGTAGAACTTGTCACCGGGGTGACGGGAGACCTTCGTGTAGTCGGCGCGGTTGCCGTCCTTCTCGATGTCGTGCTCGATGATCTGCGCGGCCCGCGTCAGGATCCGGTGCGCCGGGTGGAGGTTCGTGTGCTCGTCGATGTGGCGGTGCTCGCCCTCCGGGTCGTGCTGCTGGCCCGCGATTCGGGCGTGATCGTCCCGGAAGAAGTACCGCCAGATCATCCCCCCGGTCCGCGTGAACTTCCCGGTCGGCTCGCGGCGGATGTACTTGTGGGCACGCGCTTGCGCGACGTGACCGCGACCATGCGCCCAGTTGCTCTTGCGGAGAACGGCCAGCGGGATGACGTGTCGCATCGCGCGAAGAAGCTACCACGAAGAGGCGGGGACGTAGAACCTCGGGCGCTCGCTCTTGCGCGTCCGACCGCCGACGATCGCGTTGATGTCCGGCTCCGGGTACGGCAGGTCCCGGTGCGGGGTCCCCCGGATCGGCAGGATGCGGTGCATGCGCTCTTCGCCGGAGAGGAGGTCGCGCACGCGCGCGACGCGCTCCTCGCCGTACTCGACGCCGGCCTCGGGCGCCGCCGCAGTGGGACCCGACGGCCGCGGGGTCGGCGCCTCCACGCGCTCGGCGGACTGCGCGGCGTCCTCGTCGACGATCGCGCGCCGCGCCCCCTCGTCGCCGGCCGTGATCTCGGCGATCTTGCGCTTCGCCTCCTCGTAGAGCTTCGGGACGAGCACCTGCGCTGCGACCTGCCCGAGGAACCCCTTCCCCCGTGCCTTGGGGACCTTGAAGGACCCGGCGATCTCCTTGTCCGTCGCGCCCTCACCGTCCTCTCGGTGGAAGCCGAGCTTCATCCGGAGCACAGTCCGATGCGGCTCCGGCAGCCGGTCGATGACCCGCTTGATTGCCCCCTGCCGGATCAGACGGACCTGCGCCTGCGCCACTTCTTGCTCTGGCGTCTCGACGACCGGATCCGGGATGTCCGCCTCGTCCTCGAGTGCATCCCGGACGCTGGAGCCACGCATGGCGGACTGCGTCGACCCGAGCCCCTCGAAGACCTCCGCCCACTCGATCTTGCCGCGGCGCTTCCGGCCGTTGCTGTCCTCCCACGCCTCGAGCGGCATGTCCTCACGCTGCTCGGCCTCCGGGAGCTTCCGGTAGAGGTCGCCCTTGCGGGCGTGCCACTTCTTCGCCGCCGTGGCGACGTCCGGATCCTGCCCGCCACCAGCCACACGCGCCTGCGCCTTCGCGGCCTGGTAGCGCGCGAACTGCCGCGCGTGGCGCTCCTGGACGTGGATGCCGCCGGCCATCTCGCGCCGCGCGGCGAACCCCGCGTAGGCGTTGATGTACTGCCCGGCGATGAGCCCGAACGACTCGCGTGCGCGGTACGCCGACAGCGCCCGCAGGAGCCCCTCACGCCCCGCCGACTCGACGTCCTCCCGGATCGTCCCCTGCTCCTGGGGGACGCGGAGCTGGCGCATGACCCGCTTGCTGATCGCCGCAACGAGCGGGCGGAACTCGGAAACGAGCCGCGCGCGATCCTCGTCCGGCAGGTGCGGCGAGAGCGACCGGCCCTGCCCCACGCCCCGCTTCTCTGGTCGGTACTTCCAGACGACCTTGAACGGGTACTCGCCGGTCTCGAGCGCGTGTGCGATCGACCCCTTCGCCGCCTTCGCGCCGCCTTTGAGCTTCGGCATCGGCCTGCCAATCTCGGACGGCCGGCGAACGATCGGCTCCGGCTTCGGCGGTTTCGCGATGTCGCGCAGGCTCGGAACGCGCCCACCGTAACCGATGACGAGCTTCGGCCCCGCCGCCGTGGCGCGGGGGCGCTTCTCGAGCGCGAAGACCCGATCCTTGCGGACGACCTTCACCTCGCCGTCGGTCGAGCGCCGGACGGGTGCGAGCGTCTTCGTCTCGCCTCCCAGGTCCGGCGCGTAGTGCCAGACGCCTTGTGCGCCGGCCACCTCGACGGGGTCGCCCGGCTTGACGCCGGCCCACGCCGGCCCGGGGCGCCGCCGGAATGCGCGGAGGTCCGTCGGGACCGCCGCGTGCGCCACCTCGAGCTTCCGGCCGGCATCCGGGTACCAGTACTCGAAGTCCTTCCCGCGGCGGCGGCGGAACCCGCCATGCGCCCCTCGCGGGACCGGCTCCCACCCACCCCCAGACGGGCGCGCTGCGCTGGCAGGCATCGGGGCGGGACTATACCACGGGTCGCGCGGCTGGCTAGGGGCGCAGTTCACCCAGGATGACCCGCAGGGAGGCCCGCCTGCGGCGGGAAGCCAGAGCCCGGTCGACGCACGCCGCGCGGTCCGCCTCGTCACGCGCGGCGGCGAGAGCCGCCCCGAATGCGCTGACCGGCCGCGCGTGGTCGGCGCGGAGGACGATGCCGCCGCAATCCGGGCACGGCTCGCCGAAGGCCACCCGCCGCGTTGCGAGCGCCCACACGCGCCCGCAGTCGACGCAGGCGTGCGTGGGGAGCGTGAGGACGGTCACGCGAGCCTCGGTTGGCGCGTGAGGCGTGGTGGGCGGAGTGCAAGCCCCGAGAGCGGGATCCAACCGAGCGACCAGTGGCCCGTCTCCCACCGGACGCGAGCTTCCTTCCGGCGGCGGTCGATCTGCATGACGCGGCCACGCAGCACGCGACCGGCGGTACCCTCCCGCCCGAGCGAGTCGGTCCAGACGACCTCCGCGCCGCATTCGATCGTCGTCACAGGAGCCCCCACCGGCGCGCAACGGCCTCGGGCGGCTCCGTCTGCGAGGCGATCCGGAAGACCACACGCGCTCGCCCGGTCCGCTCGGCGTACGCCTTCATCGTGGGGAGGCAGACAACCAGCGCGTCATCGCGCCAGAACGACCGCAGCGAATCGAGGAGTCCCTTGCTGAAGTTGTCGCAGTCCGGACGCTGACAGGCCCAGATGAGCCCATCGGCAAACTTCTTCCCGAGCATGTACTTGGGACGGGGGACAACGAAGAGGGCTGCGACGCGGACCGGCTCATCGATGATCTGCTTCGGCAGGTAGGCCGCCGCGACCGCCGCGACGTCCGACTGCCAACGCATCGCCCTGGCGGGCATGTAGCCGTGGACCCTCCCCGTCTTCGGGTTGCGCGTCGTCCGCGAGCGCGGGAGCGCCAGCGGCGGGATGGGGACGACGATCCGGACGTCGATCACCGCGACGCCTTCCGATCGAAGAGCACACCCGGCGGCTCCGGGGCGGAGGCGAGGAGCGCCAGCGTATGCCGGGCCTGCGCGGCGACCAGCGCGTCCCACGCGGCCTTGACCGGCGGGGCGTCCAAGTGCGGGCTGAAACCTTCGTCGTCCGGCTCGAGCGACCGCTGGTGCGCGGCGTAGGCGTCCTCGACGGCCGTCGCGGTCCGGCACGTTCGGCAGCCGAAGCCCGGGACGCCTCGGCGATGGGTGGGGCACTCGATCCGAACGGAACGGGTCACGGCACTATCCTACGACGATCCGTGGGAGCGACGCTTCTCCTCAACGAGTCTCACCCCGCAGTCCTTGGAAGAACTGCTCGTCATCGGCGTCGAACGGGGCTGCTTCCGGCGCGTCCCCCTGCCGGTAGGCGAACCCGCCGCACGAGCATGCCTTCCGGTCGCCGCCGACGCGCGCCTTGCAGGCGTCCTGGTGGTGGATGAACTTCGAGTGCGGGCAGTTGGCGCACTTCCGCTGCCCGTCAGGGTCCTGCCGCGGCGGGACGAAGTGCGAGCACGCGCCGGCCTGGCACTCGCCGCACGCCTCCGGGACGTGGACCGCGTAGAGGTGCCCGCACGTCCGGCACGGCGTCTGCGGTCCGGCCCACGGTGGGATGTACCGTGGGCACGCGCACGCTCGGCAATCGTCGAGCGCCGCGTAGACACTGACCTGATGCACGACGCGCTCGTGACCGCACGCCTTGCAGACGGCTGGATCGCTCACGGTTCCAGCCCCGGTCGCAGTCCGCGGACATGGGAGAGGACCGCAGAGACGCGCCGGAAGACACGCGCGTGTGCGAGGAGGATCGGGTGGCCATCGCCGGCCGACGCCTGCAGCTCATCGTTGATTGCGTACATCGCCGCGCGCAGCGCGTTCTCGATCCGTTTGTCGGCGCGACCGCGGAGCTTATCCCATACGCTCAGCAAGTCATCGTGTGTGGCCATTGCCGCCTTCTCAAGTCGGCTCTGGTCCATAGCCAACCCGATCGCCTTCTTGCAGGCACGTGTCTCCGCGATCGTCAGGACCATGACCCGCGTCCTCGTCCGGATCCTCATCGGCGCTCCGGCAGGTGCTCCAACGCCGGGTTCGTCTGGAACCCCCGCGGGCGGTAGTGCCACGAGAACGGGAGCCAACAGCGCCGACACGCCGGGTCCTCCGCCTCGGCGGTTGCCTCCGCGCGGGCGCGCTGCCACGCCTGCGGCAACCGACCACCTCCCCGGATCCAATCGTCCAGGTCGCGCACAGCGTACAGGAGATCGTTCGCCGCGCCCTTGTCGATCCGGTCCCCCGCGATCGAGTCGTTCAGCCGGTCGGCTGCGTCGAGCACATCGGCCAGCCGTTCGTCCGGGTCCATCTCGCTATGCTCCGGTCCAGCCATCATTGGCCTCCTCCGGCTCGCTGACGAGCCGGTACCACTTCTCACGCCGGAACGACTCCAGCGCGATCGTACGACGACGGCCGCCCGGGTAGTTCCGGACGGCCGCCTTCTGCCCGAAGAGCGCGAGGACGACGAACCGGCGCGTCCCCCAGCGCCGGTCCGTCGCCTCCCACACCTGCCCGGGTCGAACCACCGGGCCGACCTTCCTCGGCTTCACTGATCGGCCCGGAGTTCCGCCGCGCGCTCCGCCTTGGCCTGCCACTCGTCGCGGAGCTTCTCCTTGATCTCCTCGGCGTGGAGCCGCGTCCACGCCTGGGCCTCGAGCGGCGGCTTCAGAACGAGGCCCTCGTCGTTGTAGCCGCCGACCTCGATCCCGTGGCCGACATAGTGCCCGGCCACGTCGCCGTCGCCGGTCCGAGCCTGGTGGACCATGCAGCAGAAGTATTCCGCTCCACCGATGCAGATGTCCTCGAACTCGAACTGCGGGTCGGCCTTGTCCTTCGTCTCGACGGTGAACTCCCAGACCTCCGGCAAGCCAGCCGGTCGA
>ERZ1292623.4704-Hain-H51-01um-R1-4704-length-11126-cov-9_pt1 | contig 11126 bp, 10 predicted proteins | sample MGYA00564398_ERZ1292623 | MGnify/ENA primary metagenome ERZ1292623 (study PRJEB36523, sample SAMEA6512633) | groundwater metagenome | collected 2019-01-07 | study: AquaDiva: Metagenomics assemblies of 32 groundwater samples
TGAATTCTAAAAGAGAGATTGAAGAATATGGCTTAAATAAATTTTCAAAAGCATGCAGGAAAAGAGTTGAAAAGTATTCTAAGATACAGACAGAGCAGTCGATAAAACTCGGGCAGTGGATGGACTGGGAAAATTCTTATTACACTATGGACGATTACAACATTGAGCATATTTGGCATTTCTTAAAAGAGTGCCATAAAAGAGGGTGGCTGTACAAAGGAACGAAAGTAATGCCTTGGTGCTTGCGCTGCGGGACTTCTCTTGCACAACATGAATTAGTAGATACTTATGAAGATAAAACTCATGAAGCAGTCTACTTTAGAGCTCCAATAAAGAATACTAAGAATCATTACCTTCTTCTTTGGAGTACTACACCTTGGACTTTTCCGGCGAATGTTGCAGCTGCGGTAAATCCAGGATTGATGTATGTAAAAGCAGAGCAGTCTGGAAATGTTTATTACCTTGCTGAGAAAGTTGCTGATAAAGTTCTTGAAAATAATTATAAAATCCTAGAAAGAGTGAAGGGGAATAAATTAATTGGACTGGAATACATAGGACCGTTTGATTACCTTCCTGTTGTTAAAAATATAAAACACAAAGTAGTTGCCTGGAAAGACGTGGGCGAGGAAGAAGGAACAGGAATTGTGCATATAGCTCCGGGATGTGGTGCAGAAGATCACGAGCTGGCAAAGAAAGAAAACCTTGCTGAAATTTCTCCAATAGATGAGAGTGGAGACTATCTAGAAGGATTTGAATGGCTTACCGGAAAAAATGTTAAAAAAATCCACAGATTAGTTATTGAAGACTTAGAAAAAAATAATTTCCTGTACAAGGCTGAAAATTACAGGCATAGATATCCTCATTGCTGGCGCTGCAAAGAAGAATTAGTTTTTAGACTGGTTTCTGAGTGGTTCATATCTTCTGATGAAATAAGACCGCTGATGAAAAAAAATGCAAAAGAAGTTTTCTGGCAGCCAGAGCATGGCGGAAAACTAATGCAGGACTGGCTTGATAATATGCAGGACTGGAACATTTCAAGAAGAAGATATTGGGGCTTGCCTCTTCCATTTTACGAATGTAGTTGTGGACATACAGAAATTGTAGGGTCTAAAGAAGAGTTGAAAAAGATTTCAATAGATGCTAGAAAAGTTGATTCTCTTCCTGAATTGCACAAGCCATGGATTGATGAAGTAAAGATAAAATGCCCTAAGTGCAAAAAAGAGGTTTCAAGAATTTCTGACGTTGGTGATTGCTGGCTGGATGCTGGGATAGTTCCATTCTCTACGCTTAATTACCTCAATGATAAAGAATATTGGAAGAGATGGTTTCCTGCTAATTTTGTAACTGAAATGAGAGAGCAGATAAGATTATGGTTTTATTCAATGCTTTTCATGTCAACTACATTGAAAAATGTTTCTCCGTACAAATCTGTTTTTCTTTATGAGAAAGTGCATGATGAGAAAGGAAAACCGATGCACAAGTCAGCTGGAAATGCAATCTGGTTTGATGACGCGGTTGAAAAAATGGGGGCGGATGTCATGCGCTGGCTCTATTCATTTCAAAACCCTTCTGTGAATTTAAATTTTGGATATGGTGCAGCAAAAGAAGCTAAGAGAGATTTGGACGTTATCTGGAATTTAGGGAATTATGTGAATCTGTACTGCAAACATAAAGATGAATATGCTGAGGATATTGCTTCGCGCTGGATAATTTCTAGGAGAGAATCCACAAAAGAAAAAGTTGAAACGTATTTAGAAAAGCTGCAGCCACAGCAGGCAGTACAAGAGATAAAACAATTTTTAGTAGAGGATCTGTCAAGAACTTATGGGCAGTTGATAAGAGATGAATTGGAAAATAAAAAAATTCAGGCAGTGTTGCATAATTCTTTTTTGGATGGATTAAAACTACTAGCTCCTTTCCTCCCATTTATCTCTGAAAAACTTTATCAAGACTTAGGCGGGGAAAAAGAATCTATTTTCTTAGAGGATTGGCCGCAGTCCAGCAAAAAATTAATTCGTGAAGATTTGGAAATGCATATGAAAGATGTTAAAAACATTATTCAGGAAACTCTTGCTCAAAGAGACAAAGCAAAGATAGGAGTGAGGTGGCCGCTGCCTAATGTGTTAATTGTATCACCAAATTGTGAGCAGTTAGAGCAGTTCAAAGGTATAATCGAGAAGCAGACAAATGTAAAGCAAGTAACTTTCAAAAATGGAGAAAACTTAATTGAGCTTGACACTAAAATGACTGAAGAGCTTGAAAGAGAAGGGTATGTCCGCGAGTTGTCAAGAAGAATTCAGGAGCTAAGGAAGAAAGCAAAACTGAAAAAAGAGGATAAGATAAAGCTGCAGATAGGTACTAAAGAAATATTCTTGAAAAATTTTAGTGATGAGTTAAAAGAAAAAGTAAATGCGACAACTTTAGAGATAATTTCTGAGATAAAAAACAAAGCTAAAAACTATTCAAAAGAGAAAATAAAAGAGAAAGAATTTGAGATTGGATTTAATTAACTACTTGAGAATTTAATCATAGCATTTATAAACCTTTCCTACTTTATAAATAAAAGTCTATTTGGAGTGAAATAATGTCTAAAGCTAAAAAAGAAATTAAGATTGTTAACATCGTCTGCTCTGCTTCTCTCGGTCAAGATATTCCTTTAATAAAACTTGCTGAGACACTGCCGAATACAGAATATAATCCTGAGCAATTTCCTGGACTTGTAATGAGGATTAGGGAACCTAGAACTTCTGCTTTGATTTTCAGTTCCGGCAAGATTGTTTCTACAGGCGCAAAATCAATGAAGAAAGTCAGAGAATCTGTAAGGGCAATAATTAAAAATTTGGCGAGGATAAAAATAAAAATTAAGTCTGTGCCGAAAGTAAATGTGCAGAACATGGTTGCATCTGGGTCTATTGGGATTGATCTAAATTTAAATTCACTTGCAATGGAACTGGAAAATACAGAATATGAACCTGAGCAATTTCCAGGATTGGTATATAAACTTCCTGGGACAAGAGCAACTTTCCTATTATTCAGCAATGGAAAAATTGTATGCACTGGAACTAGGTCAGAAACAAAACTGAATGAAGCTGTTGACAAGCTGATAAAAGTGCTGAGAAAATTAAAGAAATAAATTTAATCGCTTCGCTCAATAAGACGCCTGCGGTTTCTTATGAAAACTTCTCCTCTTACTTTTCTTTTGAAAAGAAAATTTGTACTTTACAAAGAAATTTTCAGTTTCTAAAGATTTATATACCGCTTATATTTTTCGCTTAAGGGGGTGTAAAGTGGAAACTTCTGAGCAGTTGGAAAAGTTCCGGGATTTTTTTGAGTCTCATAAGGAAAGAATACATGAAGAGATAGCGAGAGGCGGGAAGTCTGTTCTGATTGATTTCAAAGAGATATTGGTGCATGATCCTGAGCTTGCTGATTTGCTGCTTGAAGATCCCGAAAATTTGTTAAAGGCTGCTGAGAATTCGCTTGATAATTTAGACTTGCCTTCTGATTTTTTGAAAATACGTTTTAACAATCTCCCTTCTACAAACTTGCTGAGGATCCGAGATATAAGATCCGTGCACCTTGACAGATTTATTGCTGTTGAGGGTTTAGTCAGGCAGACTTCTGATGTTCGCCCCCAAGTTACGTCTGCTAAATTCGAATGCCCTTCATGCGGCAATACGATGCTGCTTCTCCAAATTGATACACAGTTTCGCGAGCCTTCGAGATGCTCCTGTGGCAGAAAAGGAAAATTCAGATTGATCCATAAAGATTTAGTTGATGCTCAAAGAATTGTACTTGAAGAATCCCCTGAAACATTAGAGGGAGGAGAGCAGCCTAAAAGACTTGCTGTTTTTTTGAAAGGGGATTTAGTTGATCCTAAAATGGAGAAAAGAACTGCCCCCGGAACTAGAGTGATGATAACTGGAATAGTAAAAGAAGTCGAAATTCCTTTGAGAACTGGCGGGCATTCAACTAGGTATGATTTAGTGATGGACTCAAATTATATCGAGCCGGTAGAAGAGACATTTGAAGAAATTAAAATCTCAAAAAAGGAAGAGGATGAAATCCTGGAAGTTGCAAAAGATCCAAAAGTGTATCAAAGACTTATTTCTTCAATAGCTCCATCAATTTACGGGCACGATGATATAAAAGCTGCACTTATGCTGCAATTAATGGGAGGAGTGCAAAAATCGCATAGTGATGGAACAAAAAGAAGAGGAGACATCCATGTGCTTTTAATTGGAGATCCAGGAGTTGCAAAAAGTCAGCTACTCCAATTCATTTCAAAAATAGCACCCAAAGCAAGACTGGTTTCCGGAAAAGGAGCTTCATCTGCAGGACTGACTGCAACCGTAGTTAAAGACGAATTCTTGCGAGGATGGGCGCTAGAAGCAGGAGCTTTTGTTTTAGCCAATGGTGGGTTTGCGATTATCGACGAGATGGACAAGATAAATCCCGAAGACACTGCCGCACTTCATCAGGCACTTGAGCAGCAGATAATTACAATTGCAAAGGCAAATATTCAGGCAACTTTGAAGGCCAAGACAACATTGCTTGCAGCGGCGAATCCTAAATTAGGAAGATTTGATCCTTATATCCCGATTGCGTCGCAAATAAACATGCCTTCAACTCTGATAAACCGCTTTGATCTGATATTTCCGATTCGCGATCTTCCTTCAAGGGAATTTGATACGAGAGTTGCAAACCATGTGCTCACTTTGCAGCAAAATCCTGAAGATGTTAAAGCAGAATTCCCTCCTGAATTTTTGAAAAAATATATTTCATATGCTAGGCAAAAAATAAATCCGGTATTAACAAAAGAAGCTGTGGATGAAATAAAAAATTTTTACGTAAATTTAAGAAATCTTCCATCGTACAACGAGCAAGAATTAAAGCCGATTCCAATTTCAGCAAGGCAATTAGAAGCATTAGTCAGATTATCAGAAGGCTCAGCAAGAGTAAGACTATCAAAAAAAGTGACGAAAAAAGATGCATTGCATGCTATAGAAACATTAAAAAGATGTTTAATGCAAGTAGGATTTGATCCAGAATCAGGGCAAATAGATATAGATAGGATATCCACGGGAATTTCAACTTCACAGCGTAGCAAGATTGTAAAAATCCAAGCACTGATCAATGAGCTGACGAAAAAAGTCGGAAAAAGAATACCTGTAGACGATATCATAATGGAAGCATCAGAACAGGGGATAAGCGAAGAGCAAGTTAATGAAGCTCTTGAATTATTGAAAAGAGACGGGACGATTTACCATCCTCAGCCTAACATAATAGAAAAAATATAAAACATAAAAAAATTTGAAAATAAAAAATGGAAAGCCAACAAAGACAAGTAGCATACAAAGTTCCTATCAGTGCAATATTGAGCAATCAATACGTTGAGCAGGAAGGATGGAATCCTAATTACCTCCTGGTAAATGGAAAGCAGGTTTCAAGAGTGAACTTGATAGCAACGGTAATAGACAAGCAGGCATCAAGCTCTTTAGTGACCCTTGTATTGGACGATTCTACAGGAATAATCCAGGCAATGCTGTTCAATGACGAGGTCAAAAAAGCTGCAGATCTAAATGTTGGAGACACTGTGCTTATTATTGGCAGACCAAGAAAATTCAACGATCAAAAGTTCATAACAATCGAGATTTCAAGAAAAGTTAATTCCTTATGGATGAGAGTTAGAAAAGAAGAGCTGCAGAAAGAGTTTGAGATTACTGCGCAGGATAATAATGAGAGTAGCAACAGCTCTAATCAAAACGGAAATAAATTGCTAAACAGATTTAATGAGAAAATTCTTGAAATCGTGAAAGAAACCGATCAAGGAAATGGCGCGGACATAGATGAAGTGATTTCTTCTTCCGGCTTGAAGGAAAGTGAAGCTCATGAAGCAATATTGGAGCTGATTAAACTTGGAGAGATATACGAGCCTAAGCCTAACAAGATAAAGATACTAGGATAATTTTAAAAACTCGGATTCCTGCTTTAATGCTGTGAAAATGGAAAGCTATGAAAAAATGCTGGAACATGGGATGAAAAACCTGCCGGATACTTCTGTCAGGAAAGAGAGATTTGAGATGCCTAAAGTTCAAGGGCATATAGAGGGGAATAAAACAATAATAAATAATTTTCTGCAGATTGCTGATCAATTGAGGAGAGAGCCAGAGCATTTATTGAAATTCCTGCAGAAAGAATTAGCGACTCCCGGGATTGTGAAAGAAGGAAGACTAATACTTGGGAGGAAGATAGGCTCAACTCAGATAAATGAGAAGATAGAAAGATATGCAAAGATATTTGTGATATGCAGAGAATGCGGCAAGCCAGATACCCAGCTTATAAAAGAAGGTCCTGTGCAACTCCTGAAATGCACTGTTTGCGGAGCCAGGCATCCTGTAAACTAAAACCGGAGATGATAGTAAAAATCCATAGAGCAGAGGGAAGGAAGATTGTGTCTATCTGCGATGAAAACCTCATTGGCAAGAAATTTGAAGATGATTCCATGCAGCTGGATGTTTCCAAATTTTTTTACAGAGGCGAAAGTATGTCTGATGAAGATGCTCTGAAAATTGCAGGGGATGCAAATTCATTAAACATTGTTGGAGAGAATTCAATTAATTTTGCTTTGAAGAACAAACTCATAATAAAAGAGGATATTGTAAGAATTAAAAAAATACCACATGCAATAGCAATACTGAAATGAATAAATTCTGTCCTGAATGCGGAAAGCTTGAATCTAAGAATCAGCCCTTAGTTAATGGACTGTGCAGAAATTGCTTCTTGAAAAATAATCCGATACTTGAAGAGTATAAGGATATAAAGATAGTGATATGCCCTAACTGCAGATCTTACTTATACAAAAACAAGTGGCACCCAAAATTATCCACTGACCAAGAAATTAATCTCAAAAAAATAATAAGTGAAATAATTCCTGAGAAGCTAAAACTGCAGAAAGACTCGAAGATAAACAGCATCGGCGTGATTCTGGGAAAAATGGATGAGATAATCCCCAAGAAGATGAACATAAAACTAATTCTTAATGGGACTGTAAGAGATATGAAATCTAATGGAGAATATTCACTAGAAATAATTAAGGAAGAATCTCTCTGTAACCTGTGCAAAAAGAAAAACTCTTCCTACTACGAAGCCATAATACAGATAAGACCGAAGAATGAGAAAATGCTGAGGATGATAAAAGATTTTCTGGAAAAAGAAAACAGAACGATAATCAGCAAGGAAGAAGACAGGAAATTCGGGTATGATTTATATTTAACAGACAAAAGAGTTCTCTCGAGAATAATTTCTGAAGTCAAAAAAAAATTCAGCATAGAAGTGGTAATCTCAAGCACGCTCTACGGGAGAAAAGACGGAAAAGAGGTTTACAGGACGACTGCATTGCTCAGGCTAAAAGAATAGTTTTATAAAAAGAATTTCTGAATACACTCTTATGTCAAAGAAAAAAGAACTTCTGAAAAAGCAGGAAGAATTAGAAACTGAGGTTAGCAGAGTTAAGCTTCCAAGAAATAATCAATCATTTGGAATAGTTGATCAAAGACTTGGCGCATCTAGGATGAAAGTCCGCTGCCTCGACGAGAAAACAAGAGTGTGCAGAATTCCTGGGAGATTGAAAAGAAAATTATGGGTGAGAGAAGGAGACCTAGTATTAGTTGAGCCTTGGGAGATGGGTGGAGATGATAAAGGAGACATAATTTTCAAATACAGGCCTAGCCAGATAGAATGGCTGAAAAATAAAGGATATCTAAAAAAACTTCAAAACATTGAAGAATTTTAAATGGTAGAAATAAAGATACCAAAAGCAAGAATTGCCGTTGTTGTTGGCGTCGACGGTAAAACTAAAAGAAAAATAGAAGAGAAGACTAATACAAAACTAAAAGTTAATTCTAAAGAAGGCGAAGTTGAAATTTCTGGAGAGCCGGTTGAAATTTACCAGGCAGAGCATATACTAAAAGCAATAGGCCGAGGATTTAATCCTGAGGTGGCATTGACACTTGTCGACGAGGAAAACTGTTTTGATCTTATTGATATAAAACATTATTCCGGAAGCTCGGAAAAAAAGTTCTCGAGGATGAAATCTAGATTGATAGGAACAAGAGGAAAATGCAGGAAAACAATTGAGCAGATAGCAAAAGTGAGATTGTCAATTTACGGAAAAACCGTCGGGATTATAGGCCATGTTGAAGACGTACATCTCGCAAGAATTGCAATTTTAGATATCTTAAAAGGAGCTCCTCACGGCCCGGTTTACAAAAAATTAGAAGAAAGATTTTCTAAACTTGAATAAACAAAACTTTATTAACCCAAGATTTTTCCAGAAATTTTAATGGCAACTGTAGCAGATGAACTGGCAAAGAAGCAAAAGGAAATTTCAATCTCTGAATTCTTCCTGAAAAACCGCCACTTACTGGGATTTGATAACCCTACTAGGGCGCTAATGATGGTTGTGAAGGAGGCAGTTGATAATTCTTTAGATGCATGCACTGAGATGAAAGTCCTGCCTGAGATAAAGATTGAGCTTAAACAGGTTAATGAAAACCGCTTTATAGTGATTGTAGAAGATAATGGACCTGGTATTGTGAAGCAGCAAATCCCGAATATTTTTGGAAAATTATTGTACGGAAGCAAATTTCACAGCATGAGGCAATCAAGAGGCCAGCAGGGAATAGGAATAAGTGCAGCTGTTTTATACTCGCAGCTAACAACCGGAAAGTCCACAAAGATTTATTCAAAAGTCGGGCCGAAAAAGGTAGCGCATTATTTTGAACTGCAGATTGATACTAAAAAAAATGATCCTAATGTCCTGAAAGATAATGAAGTTGATTGGGATAAAGACCATGGGACTAAAATTGAGATAGAGATAGAGGGAAGGTATTTGAAAGGAAAGCAGAGCGTCGACGAATATGTTAAAGAAACTGCTATCGTAAATCCCCATGCAACATTCATCTATACAGATCCTGAAAAACAAAGGCTAGTTTATGAAAGAGTAACTGAAGAACTCCCAATAGAAACAAAAGAGATCAAGCCGCATCCATACGGTATAGAATTGGGGCATTTGATAAAGATGCTGCAGGATACTCGAGCGAATACATTAAGCGGATTTTTACAATCTGACTTTTCAAGAATAGGACCGCAGACAGCGAAAGAAATATGCGATAATGCCAAATTAAAAACAGAAGATAAACCGAAAAAACTTGAGCCTAAAGAAATTGAAGCACTCTTTAAATCGCTGCAGGAAACAAAAATAATGGCGCCTCCAGGAGATTGCTTAAGCCCAATTAAAGCAGAGTTGTTAGATAAAGGATTGAAGAAAGAAATCAATGCAGATTTTTATGCAACTTCAACAAGGTCGCCTGCTGTTTATAGAGGAATGCCGTTCCAGATAGAAGTAGGAATTGCTTTTGGAGGAGAGCTGGAGAAAGAGTCTCAAATAAGATTGATGAGATTTGCCAATCGTGTTCCGCTACTTTATCAGCAGGGTGCATGCGCAATTACTCAAGCTGTTACAGAAACAAACTGGAAACCTTATGGATTACAACAATCTGGGAATAATCTACCCACCGGACCTGCGATAATTTTAGTACATATAGCAAGTGTCTGGGTGCCTTTCACAAATGAAGCGAAAGAAGCAATTGCACACTATGAAGATATTATAAAAGAAATAAAACTTGCACTGCAGGAATGCGGAAGAAAATTAAGTATATACATTCACAAGCACATAAGAGCAGCCGAGCAGCGTGAAAAAATAGGATTGTTTGAGAAATATATTCCAGAATTGGCAAACTCATTAAGTAACTTGACAAATAATAAAAAAGAAGTCATTCAAGAAAAATTGCAGAGAATATTAAAGAAGGAGCTTCCAAGTTTAGAGGCAGGGAATATTGGCGGAGATGAAAATGAACCCCCTCAAAATACAAAAGAAACTGGAGATAAAAAAATAAAACATGAAAAAAAAGAAAAGCAAACAACCCTCGAAGTTAAAAGAACTGGGAAATAATATCCTGGAACAGATAAACAAAGGAAAGAACCCCGGGATAGATATACCTATTCGTGCACTCTCTAATGTAGAATTTGACGAAAAGACGAAAACAGTAAGACTTGGGAATAAAAAATCATCAAGATACTTCTTCCATGTTGCACATGCAAAGAAATTCCTGCAGACATTGGATGTGGCAGCTATAAGTGACAATCTGATAAAAGAGGAAAAACACGCTTCTCTGAGAGATGTTTTTTACATGGCAAAGCGCACTATTCTTGGCACTAATGTAGACGTAGTTGAGGACCAAACAGAGTCAGATTCAGTAATAGAGGATCTGGAATTAATAACTGATCAGAGCAGAGAGCAGATGCATATAAATGCGAATAAAAATGGAAGCGTGGCAGGAAAGGTCATTATAGAAGATAAGGGAGATGTAATTAACTGGAGCAAATTGGGATCCGGTGGGTGGTCGATACCGTCAAACGTAGAAGATATAAAATTCAAGAAGATAGCGGCAAAATACATTCTTTATATGGAGAAGGCTGCGGTTTGGGAGAATTTACATGAGCATAAGTTCTGGGATAAAAATAATTGCATAATCGTGAGTTCACAAGGCCAGACCACCAGAGGAATAAGAAGATTATTACAGAGACTGAGTAAGGAGTATAAACTTCCAATATATGTAATGTGCGATTTTGATGCTTATGGATTTTATATATATTCTGTAATTAAGTTTGGCAGTATAAATCTTGCTGCCATGTCGGATAAGATGGCAATACCTAATGTTAAATATTTAGGAATAACTATCGAGGACATAGAGAAATACGGCCTTCATAAACACCTTATAAAATTAAAAGATCATGACTTGAGCAGGTTAAAACAAATTAAAGAATATTCTTGGTTTAAAGACAATAAATCGTGGCAAAAGCAATTTGAAGCAATGAGAAAACTGGGATCAAAAGCAGAAATACAGGCATTAAGCAGCAGGGGAATCAGCTTCATGGCTGAAAAATATTTGCCTGAAAAAATAAAAAATAAGGAGTTTTTGGATTGAAAATGTCAGATTTAACAAGCGTAATAGAAAAAGACCCGAACTTATTTTTTGGGTTGTATGATAATCCCGTTATTG
>ERZ1292623.1028-Hain-H51-01um-R1-1028-length-27835-cov-13_pt3 | contig 11125 bp, 7 predicted proteins | sample MGYA00564398_ERZ1292623 | MGnify/ENA primary metagenome ERZ1292623 (study PRJEB36523, sample SAMEA6512633) | groundwater metagenome | collected 2019-01-07 | study: AquaDiva: Metagenomics assemblies of 32 groundwater samples
GTTCCCCGATATTCGCGCGGATTTCTGTCGGGCAGGTAAACAACATCGTTTACCACTTCCCTGACATGCTGACCCGCCATAGTGCCTAAATACGGAATATAGGTGTAAACATCGCTGGCGGGCCTTGTAGCCACTTCGCCAGGGTAAATCTGGACAGGGCCAACCATTTGATCGGCCATATCTTTAGATATCACCAAAAGGGTGTATTCCTGTCCCGGATAAAACCCGCCCATAAGTTTTGTCCTATACTGCGGGTAGGGGTCATCAGACCTATCAGCTGGTCCCAACTTAAAAACCGCAATTGGATTCGCAGCTAAAGCCGGATACCCGTTATCATCATAGACAAGAAGGTCATCTTTATAATGATGCCCGTTAAAAATAAGAACATCTCGCCACACAGGCGACCTGTTCACAAAAAGCAGATTTCCTTGGCGCAAGCGTTCTCTGCCGTGGTCTTTTACTGGCATCACCTGCGGGTTTTGAACCACAGGTAATTGATACGATGCGGCACACCCGCCCAAAAAAATAAGGCTTGAGATTAGAATATAAAGGAACATAACACACCTCCATTTTTAGGATTTTCAGTATATTTTATATAATACAAAGTAAGGCAATGTTTGTCAAGCGACTATTGAATGTATTAAAATAGATAAGTAATTTTCAATTTACAATTTTCAAATAATTTCCAATGACTCAATTTTCAAACACAGAACAAGAAAGAGAAGATAAATTAAGCGATATTCATCGCCAAGAAGAAGAACTAGCTTGCGAAAGACATGCTCAAAAACTTGGCTTTAATTACATCAATCTTGCCTCCGTTCCAGTAGAACGCGATAGTTTGCATTTTATACCCAAAGAAGAAGCCGAAAGAACCATGGCTATAATCGTTTTAAAAAAAGGCCAAATTTTAAAACTAGGGGCAGTGGATCCAAATAACGAGGAAACCAGACAAATAATAGAAAGATTAAAATCGCAGGGCTTTAAAATAGATGTTTTTATGATTTCCATATCCTCTTTTAAAAAAGCTTTGGGTGAATTTAAATTTTTGCCTTCTCAACTTAAGGGTTCGGCTACATCTGGAGAAATATCTTTAGAGAAAATAGAAAGTTTAAAAAAAGAATTAACAACTTTTGCGAGTCTTAAAACTAAACTATCACAAGTAAACCCTTCGACGGGCTCAGGGCAAGTCCAAGCTGATACCAGCACGCTTCTAGAAATATTTTTAAGCGCGGCTTTAACACTAGAAGTTTCCGATATTCATATAGAACCTCAAGCCAATCAAACCCAAATACGCTTTAGATTAGACGGTGTTTTGCAAGACGCCGGAACAATTTTAAAAACTGTTTATGAATCAGTTCTTTCTAGAATCAAACTGCTTTCTGGTTTAAGGTTAAATGTTCAAGCTATACCACAAGACGGCCGTTTTACTATTAAGGAAGGTGGTGCAGAAGTTGAGGTTCGTGTTTCTATTTTACCTGGCGCTTACGGCGAATATGTTGTTTTAAGAATTTTAAATCCTAATACTATAAAACTTGATATTAAAGACTTAGGTATTAGAGATTACTTATGGCAAAAATTAGAACCGGAAATTAAAAAGCCTAGTGGCATAATTTTAGTAACTGGTCCGACAGGTTCTGGTAAAACAACTACTCTTTATGCTTTTTTAAAGTTGTTAAACCAACCCGGTATTAAAATAGTTACTCTGGAAGACCCTATTGAATACCACCTACAAGGAATAAATCAATCTCAAATTGAAACGAAAAAAGGCTACACATTTGCGAGTGGTTTGCGTTCTATTTTACGCCAAGACCCGAATATTATACTTGTAGGCGAAATTCGCGACGAAGAAACTGCCAATGTCGCGCTTCACGCCGCTTTAACTGGGCACTTAGTTTTTTCTACTTTACATACTAACGATGCTATTGGCGCTATTCCCCGCTTTTTAGATTTAAACGCTAAACCCCAAATTTTGGCTTCGGCTTTAAATGTTGTTATTGCTCAAAGACTGGTTAGGAAGTTGTGCCCGAATTGTAAAACATCTGCCACGTTTGACGTGGCAGAAATTAAAAAAGATTTATCTGGCGTGCCGGAAAATATTATACCTAAAGAAATTTCTGTATATAAAAATATTGGGTGTGAAAAATGTGGTGGCACTGGCTATAAAGGCAGAATCGGTGTTTACGAAATAGTTTTTGTTAATGACTCTTTAGAAAAATTAATAAGCACAAATCCTTCTCACCAAGACATTTTAACAGAAGCTAAAAAAAATGGGTTTATAACTATGTATCAAGATGGCCTATTAAGAGTTCTTGCTGGAGAAACAACCCTAGAAGAAATAGCGAGAGTGACTTCGTCTAGCACCTAAACAAAAATCCCTCCGACTTTGTGTCGGAGGGATTTTTTATATTTCAGTTTAAAAAGTCTGCAGGCAAACCCCTTGGGCGTAAACGCCTTCGGGGTAACCCCCGAATCTTGGGAAACACAGGGAGAGAATCTCGCTGAGGATAGGTTCAGCCTGAATAAATCCAAACCAATCCGTCCTAAACTAAGCCAAGTTCCCTTTGCCTACAGGCCTTTTAAACGAAACAATTACCCCTTTATTTTAATTCTTAAAACATGTTATGTCAAGGGTAAATATCACCCATGTGGAAAAGGTGTGGAAATAGCATAAAAACTAGTCTTTTAGAGCTGTTTAAGCATATTTTGTTGTGTTAAACTTTTACCAATGATCACTACTTCCAAAACTCAACCTGAAGACAAAAACTTAGATCAAACCTTGCGCCCATCTACTCTTTCCGAATATGTTGGGCAAGAGCAAATAAAAGAAAACCTTAGTATTTTTTTGGAAGCTGCTAAAAAAAGAGGTGAGGTTTTAGAACATATTTTACTTTACGGATCAGCTGGGCTGGGGAAAACTACTCTGGCTTACATAATTGCGGGCGAATTAAGTAAAAATATAAAAATAACTTCTGGACCAGCACTAGAAAAATCTGGAGATTTAGGCGCTATTTTAACCAACCTTAAAGAAGGCGATGTTTTATTTATAGACGAAATCCATAGGCTAAATAAAGTCGTAGAAGAAATGCTTTACCCAGCTATGGAAGACTTTGTTTTTGATATTGTTATTGGCAAAGGTCCATCGGCTAAAACCATACAACTTAAACTTCCCCACTTTACCTTAATAGGCGCCACCACTAGTATTGGAAACTTAACATCGGCTTTTAGAAGCCGATTTGGCGCAACTTATAAACTAGAATTTTATGAAAATTCGGATATAGAAAAAATATTAAAAAGATCATCCAGAATACTAAATGTTAAATCGGATACTGAAGGAATTAAATTGATAGCTTCACGTAGCCGCCAAACTCCGCGTGTAGCTAACCGTTTATTAAAAAGAGTTCGCGACTATGTAGAAGTTAAGGCCGATGGAATTATTAAAAAAGATATTGCCGAAAAAGCTCTGGCAATGTTAGCGGTAGATGAACTAGGCTTAGAAAATGCCGATAGAAAAATTTTAGAAACTATAATTAAAAAATTTAGTGGTGGGCCAGTTGGTATTCAAGCACTGGCCGCATCTGCAGGCGAAGAAGAAAATACTATTTTAGAAGTTTACGAACCTTATTTATTACAACTCGGTTTTATTAACCGCACACCTCGTGGGCGCGAAGCTACATTATCGGCTTATAATCATTTAAAAATAAAGGCTCCGCCACAAACCAAGAGTTTAATTTAGATTAAAGTATACCCTTCGACTCGCAGAATTCGCTCAGGGTATTTGTTCAACATCCGATGTTGAACAAATAAAAACCTCGACTGTATACAACAGTCGAGGTTGGTGCCTTTCAACACCTTTAAGGAACTTACTTACCTATCGCATCCACCAACAAGAAGTAGTCTAAGAAATCGATCTTGCCATCTGGCGCAAGATCAAACTTCTTGTCTTCGTCGGTGATGACGGACTTGCCGAAGTGATCGGCAAACATGAAGAAGTCTGCCATATCTACCACTTTATCGCCGTTAAAATCTGGTGAAGTCGGTACGGGCGGAGGCAGTGGAGGCGATGAGATTACAATGTAGTTCTCCTTCGTCCTCGGCGCAACCACCTCGTCATTGGCCAAAGTGACCACCAAGCTCGGTGAATATTTTCCAACCCCAACATATTTGTGAGTTGGATTTATCACCGTACTGGAGTCCCCATCACCAAAGTGCATTACCATCGACTTATACCGCAATCCCTCCAACCTATAAGTGAAGATGACCGTAGCACTATCGATGGCAGTATCATCCAGAACATTCATATTGTTAACTGTGAAATCAATAACACTCGACGGACCCCACGGAGGATCTGTGGCAGTCGATGAGAGTTTGATCCTCGCCGGACTGTCCGGACCCACAAAGTAGATATAAAGATAAGTCTGCTTATCTCCAATCGTCCTTGTGGGCTTGAATTCAACCCTGATCTTCTTTGTGGTGTTCGGGCTGACACTGAAGTCGGGCTCCGTCACCACACTGAAGTCGGTAGAATCTAGACCAGACATCCTAAAGCTCGTAACATTGAGCCCAGATTCTCCAACATTGGAGATTGAAAACTCAGCCGTGGTACTACCCTTACCTAACTCTACAGCCGGCAAAGCCACCACCTCTTGTGACACAGCGATCTTAGGATCCTTTATAGAGATCCAGACCGTATCTGCCATAGGCTGGTGATCCGCACCACCAGGCCCATCAAGCTCAAGCTCCACAATATACGGACCAATTTCAGTGAATTGATAGGTATAGCTTTCCTTGTATCCAGAAAAAATCTCCGAAATACTCCTAGAGCTAATACCCTTAGCATCATCTCTTATCCTTTTGACCTGCCACTCTGTGCGAGTGACAGTGCCACCAGTATTATCGTTCGTAAACGTAACTGAATACGGCGGCATACCCGACAACGACGAAGCTTTAATATTTATAACCGGCTTCGCCTGTGGTGGAGCCTCTTTCCCAACACCAACCAGCTGAATAGTGGTAGAACCACCTGTTCCGTTGTGGTTAATGTTGAGAGTTGCTGTCCTTACACCCAAAACATGCGGTGTAAAAAGCACGTTGATGTTGTAGATCTCTCCGGGACCAACTGTAAACGCCGAAGGGGATGTCACTGTGAAAGCTGACACATTATTTCCTCCAGCATACAAATTGGTTACGAAGAGATTTGATGCACCAGTGTTTTGTATCGGCACAACAAAACCTTTTGTCTGTCCGACAATAGTGCTGTCAGCAGAAAAAGTCGTGTTCGATACAGAAAGTACCGGCACAGGACTTGGCGATCCACTTGCACCAACAGCCGTAAGAACCGCAGACGCACTGCCAGTAGCGTAATTCGCCACCAGTGTTGCAACCTTGGATCCGCTGGATGAAGGATTGAAACTAACAGTGACCAACAGACTATCGCCCGCTGGAATCGCCCCGAGTGTAGGACTGACCGTAAACTCGGAAGTGGTAGTTGAGATATTTGTGATCGCCACTGCCAAAGTATCGGGGTTCCTCAAATACAGTGTACGTGAGGAACTTGCTCCGACATTGGCTGTGCCAACATCAAGTGTAGAGGAAGAAAAAGAAACTGGACCAGTGACAATAATACTACTACCGCCACCAGGACTTCCTCCTCCACCAGACGAGACGCCGTTTCCAGTTACCGCAATCACTGTGGGGCTATTGACCCCGTTGTGCGTGATTGTAATGTTTCCAGAAACAGATCCTGCCGATGTTGGCGAAAAACTTACCGTGAAAGTGGCGCTATCGCCAACTGCAACATTCACCGGAAAAACCACGGGCGTAATTGTGAAAAGTCCATTATTTGAAGCAACGGAACTGATTGAGAGCGCGGCCGTGCCGGTATTCTTGACATTGAGTGAAAGCTGAGAAGTTAACCCAGTGTTTACATCCCCAAAGCCGAGATTAGCAGGATCAGAGGCTTGACCAGATAGAACAGTCGTCCCCCATAAGGAAACAATGAAACTGTTGGCCAAGTTGGAACTGTTCCAACCTACTCCTGTCCTATAATACATAAACCCACCAGAAGAAACACTGCCGTAAGCTGTTCCGCTAGATCCTCTAGCCGCAAAGAAAAAATTTCCCTGGCTAGAAGACCCAGATCTAGAAAGCACCACACATACTGTACCCGAAGGTACAGTAAAAGTTGGTACAGTGACCTCATATTTGGGGCCTGGTGAATTACTGATGTTTGAACCGGGAACAGTACCACTAGCAAGTAAACTCCCATCGGGAGATCCTTGCCTGACTTCCACATTCACATTGTCGGAAGGAGTTCCGACTTTAGATAGTGAAACTACGATCTTACTGATAGCAACAGGACTCAACAACGTAAGTGGCATTGCCACCTTTTCGTTGTTTGACCCATCAGTGTTGCCAAAATTGACAACTCCTCCGGCATCGTTAGAAACACCACCCAACTCCACCGTCTGAGCCGACGAAATCGTCGCCCAAACCAGCATCAAGATGGCCAAAAAACGACCGAAACGATTGTTCATAACAACCTCCATCCATTATAGGATTAGGTTATAGGGGTTAAAAAGATAAGTGTTTATAACACTTTTCTAACAAATTGACAAGGAACTATTAAACAGACTATACCACCACAAAATTTGTTTGTAAAGACACGCCCTACTATAAAAATATGACACAGCTAAGGCATGTTTTGTATCTGCAAAGGTGCTGTTTCTTTATTTATTACAGGCACAGGACCAAACCAATTTCTAACAGCTGTTTCCCAATTGTTAAACATTGGGTCTGTATATGGATTACTCAAAGGCGAGCCCGAAGGATCATCTTTATTTATATAATATAAAGTAGAATGTATTTCTCCATTTATTAAATATTTGCCGTTCAATATTGGTTTAGAAATATCTGGAAAATTGGGCGGAGTAAAACTTTCTGGAGCTAAATTTAATTTATCAAAAGCTTTCGCCATAAAGTCGTGCCAAATGGGTGCCGCCACATATGAACCAGGTTCTTGCTTAATAGAAGTGTTATCGTTATTGCCAACCCAAACACCAGCCACTAAAGAGGGTGTGTAACCCATAGTCCAACCATCTCTAAATTCATTTGTCGTACCAGTTTTTGCAGCAATAGGTCTATCTGAAAAAAATAATGGACTACGCGCACCAAAAGTTGGGGTGCGAGCAACATTATCGGAAAGAATATTGGTTATCATCCTAGAAACTTCTGTATCTAAAACCTGCACAGGCTCGTCTTTATATTCTTCTAAAATATTTCCTCTGCTATCTTCTATACGCAAAATAGATGCCGATGGATGTCTTACGCCTTCCGTAGCAAAAGCTCCATAAGCTGAAGCCATTTCTAAAAGTTTTACTTCGCCTCCTCCCAAAACCAAAGATAAACCAAATCTGGACCTATCTTTTAGTGTTGTGATCCCCATATCTTCGGCGGTATTGATAGAATCATCTACACCAGCTAAATAAAGAAGTTGAACTGCGGGAATGTTTAAAGAATTAGATAAAGCCTGCCTTACTGTAACAGGCCCTCTATATTTAAAATCAAAATTTCTTGGCGCATAACATTTAGCGCCTTGCGATATTGGTTGGCCCTGCGGATTACATCCTGTATCAAACTGTGTTGGTATATCAAAAAGAATTGTTTTATCGGTATAACCTTTTTTGAAAGCTGTGGCATAAACAAAAGGTTTAAACGATGAACCTGGTTGCCTAGAACGCGTTACCACATTTACATTACCCTCAAATTGGCAATTAACTCCGGGATTACATCCTTCTGGAATTGGATCTTTAAAATAATCTCGCGACCCAACCATCGCTAATATTTGCCCTGTTTTAGGATCCAACGCCACCAAAGCGGCGTTATGCGCTCCAGCTTTATCGTTTCTATCAGCACCAGTGGCCACAACTTCTTCGGCAATAGCTTGAAGATCCCAATCAAGTGTGGTTATTATTTTTAATCCAGCTTTTTCTATATAATCTTCACCATATTTTTCTGCTAGTAATGATTTAACGTAAAAAACAAAATGGGGCGCCGAAATACTTGTTCTTATTTTAGAAAAATTTAATGGCTGTCTTTTGGCTTTTTCGGCATCATTTTTAGAAATATAATTAAGTTCAGCCATTCTATCTAAAACCAAATACTGGCGTTTTATTAATTCATCTTTATGATCTCCGTATGGCGAAAAATAACTCGGAGCTCTTATTAAGGAAGCTAAAAGTGTAGCTTCGGATAAATTTAGATCAGAAGCTTTTTTAGAAAAATATGTTTCAGCCGCGGCCTCAATGCCATAAGCATTAACACCGTAGGGGATTTGGTTTAGATAAAAATTTAAAATTTCGTCTTTAGAATATTTTCTTTCTAATTCCAAAGCTAAAATAGCCTCCTTAATTTTTCGGCTAAAAATTCTTTCCGAAGTTAAAATAGATTTTTTAATAAACTGCTGAGTGATCGTTGAACCACCCTGTAACGAATCGCTGGTTAAACTTAACCAAGCCGCCCTGGCAATGGCTTTAAAATCTATACCGCGGTGCTTATAAAAATCTCGATCCTCCGAAACAATTGTGGCATCTTTTACAACTTGGGGTATTTCGTTAAAAGAAACAACTGTTCGCCTTTCTTCACCGTGTATATCGTAAAGTATTGTTTTGCCAGTGCGATCATAAATTTTTGTTGATTGAGTAATCTCTCTATCTTCTAAATTGTATGGGTTCGGCAAGTTTCTGGCAAAGAAAATAAAAAGTATCAAAAGGACAGCTGTGCCTATTATTGTGGCAAAAAATAAAATTAAGAAAATAGGCTTTAAAAACCTAAAATTCTTATGATTATAAAATCTTCTGACTGGCATGGCTGTGCTTTATATTATATATTAGATAGATGCTTAAAGTTGATACTTCTCCACAGAAGATAACTGATTTCTTGGAACGTGGTGTTTCCGAGATTATAACCCGTGACAGTGTGACAAGAAAACTGTCTTTGGGCAAGGTGTTAAGAGTAAAACATGGTGTTGACCCTTCTGGCCAAGACTTACATTTGGGGCACGCCGCCGTCTATTTAAAACTGCGAGATTTACAAGAAATGGGGCATAAAATTGTTTTTTTGATCGGGGGCTTTACAGGCAGGTTTGGCGACCCCACCCAAAAACTAAAATCTAGAACTCTAAAATCCCGAGAAGAAACCGAAGAGGCGGCAAAAAACTACACCAAACAAATAAGTGGTATTTTAGATATCGATCAACTAGAAATAAGAACAAATAGCGAATGGTACGACAAAATGAATGCCGAAGAACTTCTTAAACTAATATCTAACTTTACAGTGGAACAAGTTTTAGAAAGAGATATGTTTCAAGAAAGAAAAAAAAGAAACGAAGCTATCCAACTTCACGAAATTATTTATCCGGTATTACAGGGTTATGATTCTGTAATGTTAAAAAGTGATCTTACGGTTATAGGTAGCGACCAAATTTTTAATGAAAGCTTTGGCCGAGATCTCCAAAAAAAGTTTGACCAAGAACCTCAAGATATTGTAGCTATTCCTTTATTGGTTGGGCTAGATGGTAATCAAAAAATGTCTAAAAGTTTAAATAACTACATCGCCCTAAACGATTCTGCTACCGATAAATTTGGCAAAACAATGTCTCTGCCTGACAGTTTAATTATTGATTATTTTACACTACTTACTAGATTGCCTATGTCTGAAATTAAAGAAATGTCTGATTCGCTACAAAATAACTCTGTGAATCCACGCGATTTAAAAATTAATTTAGGTAAAGAAATTGTTTCCTTCTTCCATTCAAAAACAGAAGCCGAAGAAGTCGCTCACAACTTTAAAGAAACTTTTTCCAAAAAAGGAACACCAGAAAATATTGAGGAAAAAATAATTAAAAAGGGAGAATATACTTGGTTAGAAATAATTAATTTAACTGGACTTACAAAATCAAAAACGGAGTCTAGGCGATTAATAGAAGATGGTGCGACCGATAAAGATGGCGAAGTTATTAACTCTCCTTATAAAAAAATAATTATTGATCGGCCAATAATTATAAAACTAGGCAAACATAGATTTATTAAAATAATTCCTAAAGCTTAAAAAACAGCCCCGAGCATAGTCGAGGGGCTGTTTTTAGTTATTCTAATTCTTCTTCCTCGTTGTCATCATCTTCATCCTCCTCCTCATCATCTTCCTTATCTTCATCTTCGTCCTTTTCCTCTTCTTTTCCTTCTTCTAAAACACCAACAACATCGGCATCATCAGCAGAAGGACTGTAATCATCACTGTAGGGTTTCTTTTTTTTCATATTTATTGTTATTAAATTTTATCCTTTTTATTTTTATACAGAATACACAAAGCTTGAAGGGAGGTCAAGGTCTGTTTGTCCCCACCCCACAGTAGTTAAAAATTCCTAGTATTTGCCGAACAAATGGCTACAGCCAAAGCATCAGCGGCGTCATCGGGTTCGGGATCTTTGTTTAAAGATAAAATAAGCCTAACCATTTTTTGGACAGCTTTTTTGTCGGCTCGCCCATAAGAGGAAACAGCTTGTTTAACTTGCAGGGGTGTAAATTCTCTAATTTTAAGACTGCTTTTTAAAGCAGCTAATATTATTACACCTCGAGCTTCACTAACTTGAGTTATGGTTTTAGCGTTTTTAAAAAAGAAAAGTTTTTCTATAGCCAATACTTCTGGTTTCCATTTTTCAACAATTTTAATAAAAGCATTATGAACAGTAAGTAATCCATCATTATGATCGCTCTTAGCTTTTATTTCTACACAACCGTAATCCAACAAAGATATGTTATCTCCGTTTTTTTTAATCACACCATAACCTGCTCTATTGGTGCCGGGGTCAACGCCCAAGATTATCATAATCGTAATTATTTTTTAATCCAAGTCCGAATGACTTCTTGAAAATTGCGAGGTTTTTGTTGTTGTGCTTCCCAGCTTTCCTGTTTGATATAAAGCATTTTGTATACAACATTCTTTTGGTTTGCGTTCACATCCACACACCATTGCGCAAGCCGTTTGATTTTCTCAACATCGTCAAGATCTTCTCGTCCCTTGGTTTCAACCACATAGTATTCTTTTGGCGACACTTTCACGATAAAATCCG
>ERZ1292623.223-Hain-H51-01um-R1-223-length-64012-cov-8_pt2 | contig 11122 bp, 15 predicted proteins | sample MGYA00564398_ERZ1292623 | MGnify/ENA primary metagenome ERZ1292623 (study PRJEB36523, sample SAMEA6512633) | groundwater metagenome | collected 2019-01-07 | study: AquaDiva: Metagenomics assemblies of 32 groundwater samples
GATATAAGATATAAGTTTCTATTATCTTTTTAACTCTTATCTTCTATCTTCTAACCTATTTTTTTCACGACTGTGTGTTTCTTATTCTTGGAAAGTGGTTTGGAAGAAGCAATCAGAACTACATCGCCCACTTTGTACTGATTTTCGGCGTCATGGGCATTGTATCGCTTGGTAACGGTATATTTTTTCTTGTACAAACGATGGGCCTTGATCCGGTCCACAGCTACAATTACCGATTTATCCATCTTATCGGAAACGACTGTCCCAACAGTTGTTTTGATATTTTCATTTTCCATGCTATTCCTTGTTTGTCATTTCTTTGATAATTGTTTCAATCCTGGCGATGTTTTTCTTCAACTTCTTGGCTTCTGAATATTTTTCCGACTTGCCGGCCCTAATTGAAAGAAGGGTTGAAGCAACTTTCTGCTTTTCCAAAACCAATTCCTTTTTCAGGTCCTCTGGTCTGTTTGCTCTTTTTTGTTTCAATTCTTCTTTTAATTTCATCTTAATCCTCTTTGGCAATGAATTTTGTCATAACTGAAATCTTATGCTGGGCCAAACGCATCGCTTCTTTGGCGGTGGCGGCATCGACACCATCTAATTCAAAGATAATTCTGCCCGGTTTCAAAACAGCTGAAAAATGGTCGACATTGCCTTTGCCCGATCCCATCGGGGTTTCGGCGGAAGTCAAAGTGATCGGTTTGTCTGGAAAAATCCGGATCCAAACCTCGCCGCCTCTTTTGATGTATCTTGTCATTGCTCGTCTGGCCGCTTCCAACTCTCGGGCCGAAATCATTCCGCAAGTCATTGCTTTGATGGCGTATTTGCCAAAAGCAAAATCATTACCGCGGGCGGCGATCCCCCGCATCTTGCCGCGCTGCTGCTTTCTAAATTTCATTTTTTTAGGCATTAACAACATAAATTTCCTAATTACTACCAATTTACTAATTTTGCGAAATTACGAATTTTACGAATTATTTGTAATATTTGTACTTTCGCCAGATTCGTACTTTCGTAGGAGATTTGGTCACTCCACGTATTTTCCCTCACCCTTATAAACCCAAACTTTGATTCCGATAATTCCGTATGTGGTCAGAGCGGAAGTTAAAGCGTAATCGATATCCGATTTGAAAGATGACAATGGCACGGTTCCAAAAATACTTTTCTCGGAACGGGCAATTTCAGCACCGTTCAAACGACCAGAAACCTGAATCTTGACACCAAGTGCGCCGGCTTCTTTGGCTCGCTCAAGAGCCTGCTTGACCGCTCTTTTGAAAGGAATTCTCTTTTCAAGGGCGGTGGCAATAGATTGACCGATTACAGCCGGATCCATATCCGGTTTCTTGACCTCGACGATATTAATCTGAAGTTTTCCCTCTACAATTTTGGAAAGACCCTTTTTAATCTCGTCGGTTCCGGTTCCTTTTCGTCCGATGATCAAACCCGGCCGGCCTGAAAAGATGTCAATCACGATTTTGTTGGCGTCGCGTCCGATTTCAACACGGGCCACAGCGGCATTCTTCAACTGGACACTCAAGTATCTGCGAATCTTAAGATCTGAAACCAAATTCTTGGCATAGTTTTGCTTGTCAAACCACTTGGCTCGCCAAGTATCATTGATTTTCAACCTAATTGATTCCGGATTTACTTTTTGTCCCATAATGTATCCTTATCTGTCATCCCGCACTTGATGCGGGATCCAGTTATTTTTTTTGAATCCCAGATCTCGAAACCTCAGTCTGGGATGACTCCTGTGAAGTCACTTCTTCTTCCTTTTGACTTTCCACTTTTGCCTTTTGACTTAATTCCGCCTCATCCGAAATCGTCAAAACCAAATGGGCGGAGCTTTTGGTGATTCTGCGTGAAACACCTTTTGATTCCATTCTTCGTCTTTTCAATCTCGGTCCTTCGTTGCAGAAAATTTCTTTGATATAAAGATTGTTTATTTCCAAATCATTTTCCTTAGCCGCGGCCATAGCCGACTTTACCAACTTGTAAATGCTCTTGCCGCCCTTTTTGGAGACAAACATCAATTTCTCAAGGGATTTTTCACAGTTGGCACCCTTCAAGCCATGTAAAAGCGGTCTCACTTTTCGTGGAGTTGCCTTTATATACAAATTTTTGACTGTGATATCCATAGGTTTCCCAATCATGAAAGGATAACTAATTATTCTAATGGCTAATGAACGAATATCGAATTGTTTATTGTTCGAGTCCCGCTATCGGCGGGGTCGAGAACTGTTCCCGACTTCTATCTTTTATCTTATACCTTATATCCCTATTCCTTTTTTGTTGTGCTTTCTGCCACCGGTGCGCCTTTATCCTGTTCCTTGGCCATGCGACCGCCGTGGCGTCTAAACTTTCTGGTCGGGGAGAATTCGCCCAGTTTGTGTCCGACCATATCCTCGATAATAAAGACATTGATATGCTCTTTGCCGTTGTGGACTCCAAAATTATATCCGACCATTTCCGGAGTAATAACCGCATCCCGGGCCCAGGTCTTGATTGACTGTTTGCTGCCGGCCGGCATGTTTTGGATCTTTTTTACGATTCTAGGGTCAATGAATGGACCCTTTTTAAGTGATCTGGACATAAATTTCCTAATCTCCTACTAAATTACCCGTCTCGCGTCGGCACGAGCCGAGGCGGACGAATTAAACTAAATTACTAAATTACGAATATTTTTATTTGTACTTTCGTATTTTCGTGTTACGATTCGTACTTTCGTAGGGGTTTGCTTACTTCTTCCTTCTATTGATAATTAACTTGCTTCCCTGCTTTTTCTTGTTTCTGGTGCGCGGTCCCAAAGCCGGCGCGCCCCAAGGGGTCTTTGGATATTTCAAACCGATAGGCGAATGTCCCTCACCACCGCCATGCGGATGGTCGGCGGCATTCTTGGATTTACCCAAGACGGTCGGACGAATACCCATGTGTCGGGTTCTTCCGGCCTTGCCGATGACGACATTGCCGTGATCAATATTGGAAACAATACCGATAGTGGCATAATTTCCTGATAAAATTTTTCTGACCTCGCCTGAAATCAAACGAACCAAAGCGTATTTACCGTCGAATCCAAGAAGTGTGGCGTAACTACCTGCGCTGCGGGCGATCTGTCCGCCCTTGCCCGGCACCATCTCGAGATTGTTGATCTGGGTTGAAACAGGAATGTTTTCTAATTTCATTCTGTTTCCGACTTTTGCCGGCGCATCTTCCGCACAGATAATTACACTTCCCTTCTTCATTTTTTCACAAGCCGTTATATAGCTTTTCTCGCCTGATTCGTAGGAAATCTTGGCAATAAAAGCGGTGCGGTTCGGATCATATTCAATTGTTTCAACTTTTGCCTTATCGCCCAAATGGTTGGTTCTTTGAAAATCAATCGATCTAAAAAGCTTTTTGGCTCCTCCGCCGCGGTGGGCTACCAATAGATTACCGCCGCTTCCCCGTCCTGATAATCTCTTTCGGCCGGTGGTCAAGGATTTATCCGGTCGAACTTTGTCCAGCATTGAAAAATCCAAAACAGTCATCTGTCGTCTGGCATTTCCGGTTGGTTTTATTTTCTTTGTTGGCATATGTTTCTCTTATGTCATTCCTGCGCAGGCAGGAATCTTTAGATCCCGGATCAAGTCCGGGATGACCCTTCGGGTCACTTACTTGCTTACTTGCTTACTAGCTGACTTGCTCTTTTGATCCTTCTTCTCTTCTTCCTCGATCTCAAATAAATCAATCTTATCGCCCTTTTTCAAAGTAATAATCGCTTTTTTGTAATCGCTTCTCTTGCCCATTCCTTTCTTGGTTCGCTTCACTTTGCCGATAATATTGGTCGTGTTGACATCAAGAACGGTTACTTTGAATAATTCGGCGCAGTTTTTGGCAATCTCTTCTTTGGTCGCTCGTTTGTCAACCACAAAGGTAACTTTGCCGGCGGCAACTTCGCGGAAGCTTTTTTCTGACACTAATGCTTTTTTAATAAACTCTGTCATAAATTTCCTAAATAAATACGGATAACGGATTGTTGGGATAACGGATAACTAATATTCGTTATTAGTCATCCTTATGATTTGTCATCCGTTTTTGTTTTGGTTGCTCCGTATATCTCCTCGAATTGATTCAGCGCTTCCTCGGTCATAACCACATTGTCGGCATCGAGAAGATAAATAAAATCCAGCATGCGAGGCGACATCACCCGGACTCCGGCGATATTTCGAAGCGCCAACCAAAGGTTTTCCATATTCTCGGAGATGATAACGGCGATCTTGCCTTCAAGATTCAATCCTGAAATCAATTCGGCCGCTTTTTTGGTTTTCGGTTCGGAAATATCCAAGTCGGCGACTACCAATTTCTTACTCTCGGCTATTTTTGAAATTACCGACAAAATCGCCATCCGGCGCATATTTTTGTTGATCCGTTGTCTAAAATTACGGTCATTGGTCGGACCAAAAGTGACACCGCCGCCGATCCAAAGAGGCGAACGGGTTGAGCCGACTCGGGCATTACCGGTTCCCTTCTGGCGCCATGGTTTGCGTCCACCGCCCGAGACCTCGCCGCGATTTTTTGTGTTCGCGACGGGGGCGCGTCGCGCTGCCCGCAAATAATTAAAGTACTGGGTGACCGTGTTGACTGAAAACTTTACATCAAAAACGGCTGGCAATGCCGTAGTCCCGCTTTTTTCACCATTCTTATTGTAAATATCTAATATTGTCATATTATTCTTTGTGATTTCCCAATTGCTAAATTGCTCGATTGCTAAATTGTTTTGCTCCCCAACAATTGAACAATTCAACAATTGAACAATTCTTATTCAGACTTAACTTCCTCACTATTCTCAACTTCAGGTTTTACCTCTTTATCTGCAATCTCGCCTTCCGTTCTCTCCTCTATCTTTTCTGCTTCAGATTTATCTTTACCCCCTTCTTCCTTCTCGGCTTTCTGGTCTTCCAGCATCTTTTCCATGGCCGCCTTCTCTTCCAGAGCGGCGGTATCTACTTCCTCTTCCGCTTTCTCACCCTTGCCGTATATTTTCAAAATTCCTTTTGATGGTCCCGGAACGGCGCCGGCAATCAGGATATTTTCATTATCGATATCGACGATTTTCAAATTTTTAACCGTAACCATTTCGGCGCCCATTTTTCCGGGCATCTTTCGGCCAAGAACGACTCTCTGCGGATATCCGCCGCCGATCGAACCCGGTTCTCTGACATTATTCGAACCGTGCGACTTCGGACCGCTGTGAAATGAGTGGCGCTTAATGGTTCCGGCAAACCCCTTGCCTTTGCTGATACCGCTTACCGTCACTAACTCATCTTTTAAAAATTGATTGATTTTGACTTCGTCGCCGACTTTTACCCGAATATTGTCCTCGCGAAATTCGGAAATTTTGGCTACTTTTTTTCCGGAAATATTTTTATAAGCGCTGATCTGGACTGATTTATAACCATCTTTCTCTCCTTTTTTAACAGCAGAAACCTTGCAAAACATCGGTTTTACGATCGTAACGGCAACATGGCGACCTTCGTCGTCAAATACTCGTGTCATTCCAACTTTTCTACCTAAGATATATTTCATAAGTGACCGAACCAGGAAAGAATATCGAATTGTACTAATAACTAATAAACTAATATTTGAATTAAGGGAGGTAGGGGCGGATGGCGATCAAACTATCCGCCCCTACACGGTCTAATGGCGAAGGCGTTCGCCAAATGGGAGCAAGTCCCGACATCCCCCGACCTCTCAGCGACATATGGGACTTACCCCCTGGTAGCAGCCCTTGGGGCTACATTGTAAAGTGTGCCCCGAAGATGGAATCGAACCATCCGCTAGCAGATAAACCGCTAGCCGTCATTCGTAGACGACCTCCCTTGAGATTTCTCGAGGCGCTCATGCATTAAATAATGGGAGACTTTTCTCCCTGGAGGTCCAGGCAAGAATCGAACTTGCGCAAGCCGGTTTGCAGCCGACCCCCTTGGCCACTCGGGTACTGGACCGTTCAACACACAACAAGATCTTGGAATCTCGGCCTAAGGCCGGATTATCTAAGACCTGTTAATGCGTTCAAAGGCAACAAACAGTATCAAAGATACATTAACCACGCTCAAATGTCAATCATTAAAATCACCAAATGTCATCCCGACTGATGTAATTCTTGAAATGGAGGGATCCCTCGATTCCATGGCTACACCACTCGGGATGACACTGTCCCGAAAGAAAACCTTCGGTTCGTGTCACATTTTTATCTCGACATTGACACCGTGAGGCAAATCCAGAGCCATCAGATTGTCGATCGTTTTGGCGGTTGGATTCAAGATGTCGATTAGCCGTTTGTGAACCCGCATCTCAAATTGCTCCCGGCTGTCCTTGAAGACATTCGGGGATTTGATGACGGTGGTAACGCTTCGCTCGGTTGGAAGCGGAATCGGTCCGGCCACTGTTGCTCCGGATCTGACCGCGGTTTCCACAATCTGCTCAGCCGATTTGTCGATTATCCGATGATCGTAGGCCTTTAGCTTGATCCGAATTTTCTGCTTGTCTTTGGCTTTTTCCATAATTACCTAATTCCTACGAAATTACCCGTCTCGCGTCGGCACGAGCCGAGGCGGACGAATTGATCAAAATTACTAAATTACGAATACTTGTGGTGAGCGACAGTCGAACCATTTGTACTTTCGTATTTTCGCTTGATTCGTACTTTTGTAGGGATATGGGATATTAATACTTTACACAATTTCAGCCCCTTCTTGCGAAAGAGCTGAATATTGTAGAAATTACTTAATGATTTTAGTCACGACACCGGCGCCGACGGTCTTGCCACCCTCGCGAATAGCGAACTTAAGACCTTCGTCCATGGCAATCGGCTGAATGAGGACGACTTTAACATTTGAAGTGTCGCCAGGCATAATCATTTCTTTGCCTTCAAATGTAATCTCACCGGTAACATCGGTTGTTCTGATGTAAAACTGTGGTTTGTAACCGGAGAAAATTGGGCTATGGCGTCCGCCCTCTTCTTTTGTAAGAGCGTAAACTTCTGCTTCGAACTCGGTATGAGGAGTGATAGAGCCCGGCTTGGCCAAAACCTGACCGCGCTCAATATCCTCGCGCTCAACACCTCGAAGCAAGATTCCGACATTATCACCGGCTTGACCCTGATCGAGTTGTTTTTTAAACATCTCAACACCGGTCACGACTGTTTTAACCGTCTTTTTGATACCAACGATTTCAATTTCGTCATTGATCTTAACGATACCCTGTTCAATTCGACCGGTGGCGACTGTGCCTCGGCCTTTGATTGAGAAAACATCTTCGACCGGCATCAGGAACGGCTTGTCGATTTCCCGTTTTGGCTCCGGAATGGCCTCGTCAACAGCATTCATCAGGTCCATAATCTGCTCTTCAGCGGCGGCGTCGCCATCAAGCGCTTTAAGAGCGGAACCACGGATGATCTTGGCGTTGTCGCCATCGTAGTGATATTTGGTCAATAGTTCCCTAACTTCCATCTCCACGAGGTCAAGAAGCTCTGTGTCGTCAACCATGTCAACTTTGTTCAAGAAAACAACGATTGCCGGTACGCCGACCTGATTTGCAAGCAAGATATGCTCGCGGGTTTGAGGCATTGGGCCGTCTGCGGCTGAAACGACTAAAATAGCGCCGTCCATCTGTGCTGCACCGGTGATCATGTTTTTGATATAGTCAGCGTGTCCCGGACAGTCAACATGGGCATAGTGTCTTTTTTCTGTCTCGTACTCCTGGTGGGAAGTGGCGATGGTAATACCACGCTCTTTCTCCTCCGGAGCATTATCAATTTCATCGAATTTTTTGGCTGTAGCCAAACCCTTTTTCGCTAATACCGATGTAATAGCAGCAGTAAGGGTGGTTTTACCGTGGTCAACATGTCCGATGGTACCAATATTGACATGCGGTTTGGTTCTTTCGTACTTATCCGCCATTTTAGTCTCCTTTACCCTGTTAAACTGCCCCGAAGGGGCGCCCCGCAGGGGGCTTAATAGGGTCGATTAATTATTTTAATTGTTTTCAACACAAAAATATTGCGTTTTGCTTTATTACTCTAACAAATTGTCGGTAAAAATGCAAGCGGTTTCACTTTCGTAACCTGCTATTATTTTGTCATTCCCGTCCCGCATCTAGTGCGGGATAAACTCCAGCAGGAATCTTTAAGATCCCGGATCAAGTCCGGGATGACCCTTCGGGTCACTTTTTCCCGCGTTTCTCAATAATCTCCTTTGCTACATTGCCCGGTACTTCAGCGTAATGACTAAATTCCATGGTGGAGCTGGCACGGCCTTGCGACATCGACCGCAAAGAAGTGGTATAACCAAACATTGAACCAAGCGGAACTTCAGCGTGGACGACTTTAATACCCATCGCTCTGTCTTCCATCTGATGAATCTGGCCTCGTTTGGCGTTTAAATCGCCGATAATATCGCCCATCGACTCTTCGGGCGTAGTTACAACTACTTTCATTATCGGTTCAAGCAAAACCGGTTTGGCTTCGCGGAAACCATCCTGGAATGCCATCGAACCGGCAATTTTGAAGGCGATCTCCGAGGAGTCGACTTCGTGGAAAGTTCCATCATAAAGCTCAACTCCGACATCAACGATCGGATAACCGGCCATTACGCCTCTCTGCATCGATTCCTTCACTCCGTCTTCAACGGCCGGAACATACTCTTTTGGAATAGCTCCGCCGACAATTGCGTTGATGAATTCATAACCCTCGCCGGCATTCTTCGGGAATATTCGAAGGTAAACATGGCCGTACTGGCCGCGTCCACCGGTCTGGCGGATGTATTTACCCTCTTTCTTGACCTCGGCGCGGCAGGTTTCACGATAAGCGACCTGCGGCTGGCCGACATTGGCCTCGACTTTGAATTCTCTTTTCATTCGATCAACGATGATGTCCAGGTGAAGTTCGCCCATACCGGCAATGATCGTCTGGCCGGTTTCCTCATCACTTCTGACTCGGAAAGTCGGATCCTCTTCGGCCAAGCGTTGGAGAGCAATGCCCATCTTTTCCTGATCGGCTTTGGTTTTTGGCTCGATTGCCACATCGATAACCGGTTCCGGAAATATAATCTTTTCTAAGATGACCGGCTTGTCCGGATCGCAAAGTGTATCGCCGGTTGTGGTTTTTGCCAATCCGACCGCGGCCGCGATCTCGCCGGCGTAAACTTCATCCACATCTTCGCGATGGTTGGCATGAAGCCGGACAATTCGGCCGATTCGTTCGCGTTCGCCGCTGGTGGCATTCAAAATGTATGAACCCTTTTTGAGGGAACCGCGATAAACACGGAAGAAAATCAATTTTCCGACGAACGGGTCGGCTGCCACTTTGAAAGCCAAAGCGGCAAAGGGTTCTTCGTCATTAGTCTTTACCTCGACCTCTTCATCGGTCTTCGGGTCGTGGCCTTTGGCCGGCAAAATATCCAAAGGCGATGGCAGATAAGCGACAATGGCGTCGAGCAAAGAGCCGACGATAATGCCGCGGCCGTCTCCACCCATAACCGGAAAGAATTCTGAAGAAAGGGTTGCTTTTCTAACAAGAGTTTTTAATTCCTCGGCTGAAATCTCGCCGCCGTTTAGGTATTTTTCCATAGCGGTATCGTCGTATTCGACTACTTTTTCAACCAATTCGTTGTGCCATTTCTTGGCCTCTTCTACCAGGTCAGAAGGAATCTCGCCGACTGCCAGTTCGTGATCTGTGTAATCTTTATATGTTAGAGCTTTCATCTCAATCAGATCAACGACGCCGTTGATTGATTGTTCAAAACCGATCGGAATCTGGATCGAGTAGGCCTTGTTTGAAAGGCGTTCTCTGATTGAAGATAAGCTTCGGAAATAATCGCCGCCGGTCTGGTTGATTTTATTGATAAAACAAATTCTTGGAACCTGATAGTTATCGGCCTGACGCCAAACTGTTTCGGACTGCGGCTCAACACCCATCTTGCCGTCGAAAATGACGACTGCGCCGTCTAGCACGCGAAGTGATCGTTCGACTTCAACTGTGAAATCCACATGTCCGGGAGTGTCGATGATGTTGATGCGATAATCCTTCCAAAAAGCGGTTGTTGCGGCCGAAGTGATCGTAATACCACGCTCACGCTCCTGCTCCATCCAGTCCATGGTCGCTTGACCTTCGTGAACTTCGCCGATTTTGTGAACCCGTCCCGTGGTATACAAAATTCCTTCGGTAACAGTTGTCTTACCGGCGTCGATGTGAGCGATGGTGCCAAAATTTCTTACTTTTTCTAAGGGATAATCCCTGGCCATAGGTAAATTCCTAATATCCTACGAAATTACAAATCATTCGAAAATACTAAATTACGAAATATTCGCTGTTTTTCGTATTTTCGCCTGCCTGCCGGTAGGCAGGTTATATTCGTATTTTTGTAGGGTTTTTATGTTAATAAAAACAAAAACTCCCCCCTAAATTCCAGATAATTGTAACACATTAAACTCAAATATGTCAACGAAATATCAAAAAGCCCCGGTTAGGGGGCTTTTCTTTTGAAATATTAACTTGATTAGAACCTTGCAAAGTGGGCGAAGGCCTTGTTGGCCTCGGCCATTCGGTGGGTCTCTTCCCGCTTTTTGATGGCCGCACCCTGATTGTGGAAAGCATCAACAAGTTCGGAAGAAAGCTTCTCTGACATCTTTCTGCCTTTTTGATGTCTGGCCGAGTCAATAATCCATTTCATGGCTAAAGTATTTCGGCGTTCCCGGCTGACTTCCATCGGAATCTGATAGTTAGCGCCGCCGATTCGCTTGCTTTTTACTTCCAAGATCGGTCCGACATTCCTAAGGACCGCCTCGAACATCTCTTCGGGCGTCACTTTGGTTGCTTCGCTTGCTTTCTGGAACGCATCGTAGACAATTCTGGTCGCGACCGTTTTCTTGCCGTTTAGCATGGTGTAATTGATGAATTTTGAAATCGACAAACTACCGTATGTTATATCCGGAGAGAGAGCGACTTTTCTGATTTTAAGATTTCCTCGTGGCATAAATTTCTCAATTAAATATGGATAACGGATTTTGAGGATAACGGATGACTAATATCTGTGATTAGTTATCCCAACTATTTGTTATCCGTATTTGGTTTGGTTATTCCTTT
>ERZ1292623.4706-Hain-H51-01um-R1-4706-length-11121-cov-8_pt1 | contig 11121 bp, 25 predicted proteins | sample MGYA00564398_ERZ1292623 | MGnify/ENA primary metagenome ERZ1292623 (study PRJEB36523, sample SAMEA6512633) | groundwater metagenome | collected 2019-01-07 | study: AquaDiva: Metagenomics assemblies of 32 groundwater samples
TATAGTTCCATGCAATCCAGAAGAAGTAAAAATATACAGGTGAATTTGATATAACGCCAAGGTAAGCGGCGGCGGTGCTTTTCCGCCGTCCGCTTGACCGACGTGTTATGCCGGTTTTGAGGTGAGAATGAGCGTATACAACGATTGGTGTCCAGTTTTTGATCCCCTGCCAGAGGGCTGGAAGGAGTTCAGCGGATTGACCGCTGGAACGATTGGTTAGAAAGGAGGGATTATGTGTTGGAGATGTGGTAATGATGAGAAATATGCCGCTCCAGACAACAACGGAATGTGTTTTAATTGTTATGCTACTTGCAAGGAAGCACTTGAAAAAGCTTCGCATGAAAAATTTGAAGACGGAGAGCCACGATAACGATTGGTGTCCTGTTTTTGACCCCCTGCCAGAGGGTTGGGTAGCGCCTGTAACTATAATTCCAACCTGTCTGCGTGCAGACATGCACAGGCAGAAGGGCTATTGGGAAAGATTCAGGATCTTAGAATAATAAAACCCCTTATTAGGAATACCCCTTAAAAACTACTCAAAACTCCTGAAAAACTTAAAAACATAACTACTGGATAATATTAATAATTATGCTATCCGCCCACACGACAGATACAACCAATTCCTTATTAGGAATAAAAAACTAAAGCTGTAATAAAAAACCTGCTTCACCTAAACATATCAAAACAGCCTAAAAATAAAGCAAGCATCCGCAAGACAGGGGGTGCTTTTGTAAGCATATGTAAATAAAGGGAATTTTTCTGTAAAGTGAAATAAAATCACCACCCCTGACTTATCCACAGCCCCCCTTGTTTTGATATAAACAGGGGGGTATGGCTTGCAAGTCATTGTTTTTATTAATAATTTATTACATTTAGTAGTTAGAGTTAACATAACTGATATTATCAGACTCTATTTATAATCCCTTTAATTATCAATGAGTTAGCTATAGTTGTTCACTTTCTGAATGCCACTTATCAACAGGCGTTTCATTTTGGAACAATTATCCTTTGGCAATAAAGTGTTTCAAATTGAAACACTTATATCAAAAAGGCCGCAAACCATTACTACACCCTGTAGTTACCCTGCTATCCTAATGGTAACAAAGTGTTTCAATTTGAAACGCTATGTCTTGCGCTATAGTATGTAGTGCTGCTACACCCTGTAGCTACCTATTACCTGTAGATTGATATGCTTGCACCTTATTATAGCCTGTAAGCCGGTACAGTAACTACCTGTTAATACCTGTTGTTATTAGTGCATAACCTATGCACTGTTAGACTTGCAAGACTGCTACACCCTGTAGTTATCTGTTAATACCTGTAGATAGTGATACCTATAGACTTGTTATACTGCTTATTGACACCTTGTTAATTGATTAATGACTAATAGAGTTATGACATAGGGATATGAGTAATAGATAACAGATAAGTATTAATTAGCTATATATGCTTATATCCTATAGTTATGTTTTATTTTTTTATCTGCCTTGCAAGGTTTTGTGGCAGGGTTGCCTTGCGTTTGATTTTCAGGGATCAGCCTTGCACAACCGTTTGTTCGTTTCTGGACATTGCCTTATTCTAACTGCCAATTTTCGTCTTTTAGCGCAACAATTTGTGGCACTCATAACTTATTAAATTAATTAGACAATCTGATATTTTCATTTTCAGGTGAACATTTTTTGTATGCACGATTGCGCACGATTATGATTTTATTGCCTTTTTTTGTTAGTGCTGTTCATTTATGGACATCGCTGTTTCTAATGATTCCAAAGGGTTGTCAAGAATTGTTAGCGTCTAAAGATAATTTTTGAAATTGGTATAGTCTTTGCATTATATAGGGGTGAAGGAGGTGATATAAATGACAAGGAACGGACAAAAGTATATAACGCCAGCACACGAAAAAGCTCACAGGATGGCAGTTAAAGAAAAACAGGCATGGTATGTTGTGCCCACTGCTTATGGTCTTAGGGCAACAAATTTGAAACCATGCCCAAACATGCCTTATCGAGTTTTTTATCCAATACCGTTGAGATCGGGTGCATGGAGTGAACTAATTGAAGCAGAAAGGAGGGTAAAATCATGAAGGCATTAATAATTTTCAATATCATAATGGTAGTTTTGTTTTTATCCTTGTTAGCAATGGGGCAGGGAGTGCTTACGATTAAGCAAGGATTGCATAGGGCAACAGGGATTACGGACAGATAACAATTTAACCGCTGCCTGAAGGGTGTGAAGGAGGTGATATAAATGATAAGGGAAACTTACAGGAAAGGATATTCCTCGCTGATATGGGAGGGGACATATTATCAAGATAAGGGAAAATATTATTATAGGAAGTGTGGGATAGAAGGTTATTTGCAATACGAAGATTCAGGAGACATGTTTTATATGGATTTTATTGAGAATCTAAAAACCATGAAAGGTTATGAGGAGGTAACAAATGGATAAATACAATATGCACACTGTAAAGTATCAAGTCATATCAGAGGATAAAATTATAAGGATTATCCAGCAAGGAAAAGTTTGTCAAGCAACGGCAAGCGATAAGGTTAAGTTTTTGTATGGTAATAAGGCTTATTTTTTAAAAGTAGAGCTTATTACTGATAAGATGTTTAAAATCTTAAAAGAAATGGGTGTAAAGGGATAATAACGCTTTAACCGCCGTCCCGGACATGGCCGGCGGAAGGAGGACAAAAAGAGGGTAATTATATGGAATACAAAGAGATACCAAAATTTTCATGGTCTGAAGTAACATGCGGAGAAGCTTGCTGGTCTGCTAAACATACTGAATGCCATTGCTCTTGCAACGGCAAGAATCATGGAATATGGATTACAGGTGGAAAACCAGAGTTTAGAACTTGTAAATTAAATAGTATAACTTATAAACTCTTAGCAACGGGCAATCAAAAAAGAATGAAAGAGATACAGGCGATTGAACTTGGGAAATATGGTCTTTATCGTTGTTATAACTATAACGGAAAAGACTATCACCAAACATATTTAGAATATTTTAATTGTAGAGGGGATAAAAACACGCTTAACTTTCCGCTTGTTTGTAAGTTAGCTACCATTGAGCAATGCAGAAAATGGCATGAACTTTCAGAATATAAAGATATAGATAACTTCCAGCGTTATAAATCAGAACCAGCATTGCTATGGCAGATTATAAAAGAACCTGAACCTGTAAAACATGAGTGTAAAAACTTATTATTAACGCTTTAACCGCCGTCCCGGACATGGCCGGCAAAGGAGGAAGGAAGATGGAAAAATTAAAAAAAGCCGTATTAAAGCAGTTAGGCGGAGGCGGCAAAGAAAGATGCCAAGATGTGGTTAATCACGGCGCAGAGGCGGGCTTTAGGGGGTTTACCTATTATGCCGAGACTTGCAAATTCTATAAAAGCAACAAAAAGGCAATAATTGAGCTTGCGAAAGATGTAGCCGTAGCCTGTGGAGAGGACTTATTGGTTATGATAAGTCATTTTAGGTGTTTAAAAGATATGGATTTAACCCCTTATGAAATATCGCTTGCACTGGAAAGCAAAGGAGACAAAGACGCTATAACATTGGTGCAAAACGCTATGGCATGGTTTGCGCTTGAAGAGGTATGTTATAGCGTAACAGAAGAAGAGGAAGAAGAGCAAAAAGCAATTGCCTGAGCATAGCAGTAAGAGACAACTATTAACGCTTTAACCGCCGTCCCGGACATGGCCGGCAAAGGAGGAAGGGGAATGGAAAAAGTAAAAATAATAAAAATAATTGGGGAAGGGCTACTGGCCAAAAAAATTGTGTTGCAGAAGCAACAGGGCTGGGACCACTACAGAAATATGGCTGTCTATGCAATCCATGCCTATAATGTATGCGACGGGGTGTTGCTAACAAGCAAGCAGTTTAAGACACGCTCAAATGCCCTAAAATTTTTTGATTATTGTGCAAAACAAAAGGAGGCTCTGCAAAATTTGGGAATGAATATATATAAATTAAAAAAAAGGAGGAAGTAAAATGAAAAGGGAAGATTTAGAGAAAATTCTTAAATTACATAAAGAATGGTTAGATAATGAAGAAGATGGACAAAAAGCGAACTTAGGGGGGGAAGATTTAAGAGATGAGGACTTAAGTTGGGCGGACTTAAGAGGGGCAGACTTAAGTTGGGCGGACTTAAGAGGGGCAGACTTAAGTTGGGCGGACTTAAGAGGGGCAGACTTTCAAGGGGTGAGCCTTCAAGAGGCGAACTTAATAGGGGCGGATTTAAGAGAGGCGAACTTAAGAAATGCGGATTTAAATGAAGCATACAGACCTGAAGGATTAGAAGGTTATAAAATTAGTAAAGAAGGTTACATAATAAACAAAAAAAAGGAGAAGGAAGATGAACGCAAAGTTAAAAGAAAAAGAATTGGACGAAAAAGAGTATGAAGAGATTTTAAATAAGATTTATGGCGAAGTCAAACTCGGGAGTTTAGTTTTTGATGCTGGTAGAATAATCAGGGAGCTTGATGAGACTGCTTTTAATTGTGGTATGGCGGACTATGAGGATAGTTTGCCTGACGTTTGGGTGTGTGGGCGATGCAAGGAGGAGTTTGATGATGAAGAAGAGGCGGAGGAATGCTGCAAGGATTAAGGCGGAGCAGCGACAGATAACCTTTAACCGCCGGCCCGGACAGGGCGGCAAAGGAGGAAGGGGAATGGAAAAAGTGATCGGAGAAGGAATCTTAGCTAAAAGGATGCTGTTGCAGAAGCAACAGGGCTGGGACCACTACAGAAATATGGCTGTCTATGCAATCCATGCCTATAATGTATGCGACGGGGTGTTGCTAACAAGCAAGCAGTTTAAGACACGCTCAAATGCCCTAAAATTTTTTGATTATTGTGCAAAACAAAAGGAGGGGTGAACACCATGAGGGAAATGGAGAGGAGGCCTAAAATGTGTAACAATAAACCAGACGCAAGATGTATTGGGTGTAGAAACCTTATAACCTGTAAGATTTGTGAGGCATGGCTGTTAGAGGCTGTGCCTCCAAAGGAGGGCTAAAGCCATGATGAGCATATATCATAAAGACAAATGTTCCAGAAAAGAGGCAATAGACTTCAAAACAAAAGTTAAAGAATTTCTTAAAGAAAATAATATCCATTATGAGTCAATCCGCGCTTTAAGGGGTTATGATGGAGAAGTAAGAATATATACGGGCGAGACGTTAAGACTGAGGTTGAAAATGGGGAGAAGATTAGTGGCTTTTAAAAATCCTGATGGAAGCTATGAAGGATGTTTAGATGATGCAATTAATGAATTAAATAGCCGCGGAGGGGTGCAATTATGGGAGATACACAATGACCCCATACCCACAAAAAAATATTTTGGAGTGTTCAGGGCTGATGACTGGGAAGGGGAAAAAAAAGATATTTTAGATTATTTTAAGATAGGGATAAAAACGCTATGCAAGATAAAAACACTATAATCTTTAAGCTCATACAGTACGCCATAGCAATTACCTATTATATAGTATTTTTAAAGGTGTGCATGTATGGGATCAGCAAACTACAATAAATGTATTACTTTAATCAAACAAGGAGGCTTAAACCATGAAAAAAGAATTGATTTATCTAAAAACAAATTCAGAAGGTGATATACCAGTGATGGCATATAAATTCGCTGAGGGGTTATATATACATAGGCTTTATGAAGGCAGCGGGAAGTTTACAGATATGGATTACTGGACTATTACCCATAAGAGCGGTTTTTCTGTGAAGGCTTTTGCTCATGTCCCTATGAAGTTAAAAGATGTAGTACTGGAGGCAGGAAAGCTGACACATCTTAACTGGGATATGCCTTATGATTTTTTTAAGAAAATGCCTATTGAGTACGGAGAGGCATTTATGTCTTTGCATGGATAAAAAGATAACAGATATTCCTATTTTTCTTGTTATCAGTAAAAAAATGAAGTTAAATTCGGGATAACAATTTATAAGTGGTAAAAAAGGAGGTGATAAAAATGGACATTACTTTTTCAGAAAAAGAAAATCCTGATTTGTATAATGCTTTAGAAAAAGGGGATGCCTTAATTCTTAATCATAAAACATTTAAGGAAGGCAGCCTTAAAACATATAGCATGTATCAAATATCAGAAGTGCAAAAATTCCGTAGCAGTTCAGGAATGAAAACAACACTGGAACTTAAAAAAATATAGAGGTGCTATATGAAAAAATGGATAGCAGAGAAAATCTGGCAAATAGGAATGTGCATAATTAGGCTGAGGAAAAAGGAATTATCGGCTATCGGGATAAAACTATGTATGAGAAGTATAAACATGGGATACAAAAAATAGGAGGTAATATGTATGTTGGTAAAGTATTAAATGACAAAGACGCTGGCATATACCTTGATAACAAAATAGTGTGTATATGTCCAGTGGAGGAAGTAGCGCAAGTTTTGTATATTAAGAATTACTGGCTGGAGAAGGAAAAAGAAGACCAAAAACAAAAAGCAGAGAAATTCCATCCAGAAAAAGGAGGTTGATATGGAACTCGGAATTGCGGTTTTGGCTATTGTATTATTAATATTATCAACAAATTAAGTGGAGGTGATTGAAAAATGACAAAATTGGAATTTAAGGAATTAACAGGTGAAAACCCTGAAGATGTTCTGGGCGGAGATTGGGAAAACATTATTGAGGATTATAAGGAAGATAAAGGAGGTGAAATAAAATGGAGATATCAATTGTAATTCTTTTGTTTGTTTTAATGATAGCTATTAACATCGCTATTATTAGATGGGTGCTAAAAATTAACGATATAGTAAGCATCCTAAAAGATATAAGGGCAGGGGTGCAGACAAAGGCGAGGCCATGACAATTCAAAAACTTTGCAGTAGATATCTCAGGGAATTTTGGGCTGAGAAAATCTCATTACAGGAGCTTGAAAGAAAATGCAGCGGGCTTACCGCTTCACAGATAGAAATCCCCTTGCAAACAAAAAGCAGGGGGATTCTGTCCAGAAAAAAGGAGGGGAGAAATCATGGAAAACGTGGTTAATATTTTTTTGATAGGAATTTTTATTTATTTTGTCTTGAGATAATAAAAACTCCTGAAATTTATCAAAGGTTGACAAGAAATTCTAAAGCTGATATATTGTTTTGGATGTGGGAGTGCCTTAAAAAATTACAAACAAAAAATAACAACTTGGAATCGGGGATAAAGTGCTCCCACACTTTTCTTTATATCCCTATCCAAGACCATAAGCCCTTATCCGCTTTATGAGCGGGTAGGGGCTTTGGCATTTTAATAGGAGAAAATATGAATCTGAAAATCAATAAAGAATTTGAATCCCTTATTCCTGCATTAACAACAGAAGAATATCAGGGATTAGAAGAAAGCGTTAAAAAAGAAGGTTGCAGAGATGCTATTGTTATATGGAATAACGCTATTGTTGATGGGCACAATAGATATAAAATTTGCAAAGCCCATAATATATCATTTAAAACTATAGAAAGAAATTTTGACAGCCAAATAGATGCAAAGATATGGATAATTTATAACCAGTTTAATAGACGCAATCTTACATCTTACCAAAGATGTCTTCTTGCGTTAGGGCTTGAAGAAATTTTCAGGGAAAAGGGAAAGAAAAATCAGAAAGCTACACAATTGGTCGGTAGGGGAATTCAAAAACAAGATATAATGGCTTTGCAGAAATCTGCTGAACCATTAGATACTCGCAAGGAACTTGCCAAGATAGCGGGGGTTTCGCATGATACTATAATGAAAGTAAAGAAAATAGAATCACAAGTTACCCCTGAAGAAAAAGAACAACTTGTAAAGGGGGAAATATCTATTCATAAAGGATATACTGCTATTATTAGAAAAGAGAGAAAAATACAAAATGAATCTTTAAAAGAAAAAAATCCAAAGAATGTAGAAGGACTTTATGACGTTATAGTTATTGATCCGCCTTGGCCTATAGAAAAGATTGAAAGAGAATGCAGACCCAAGCAACCCAAGGAAATTGATTATCCTGTTATGACTTTAAATGAAATATCTGAAATATCAATTCCTACTGCTGAAGATTGTCATATTTTTTTATGGACTACGCATAAATTTTTACCTGAATCTTTTAATTTATTTAATATATGGAATTTTAAGTATGTTTGCACTTTTGTATGGCATAAAAACGGAGGCTTTCAGCCTTTTGGATTACCCCAATATAATTGTGAATTTATTCTATATGGCAGAAAGGGCAGCCCAAAATTTGCTGATTTAAAAGCATTTAATGTTTGTTTTAATGCAACAAGAGGAAAGCATAGCGAAAAACCATTAGAATTTTATGAAACTATAAAAAGAGTAACGAACGGGAAAAGACTGGATATGTTTAGTAGAAGGAAAATTGATGGATTTGATTCATGGGGAAATGAAGTTGATTGATTGGCAGGATGATAAAAAATGGTCGGATAGATTTATTCCTTTTATAAAACCAATATTGGGTCTTTATTTGATTGGAGAAGCCACTCAAGAAGACGATAAAAATAAAAATACAGATTTAATTGTTTTTAAAATGGATGCTGTCCGAATAGCATGTAGAATAAGGCGTTATAGTTATTATAAAAAATATAACGATGAATTTACAATAAGAAATACGAGGCCGTCAAATAATAAGTCTGAATTAGCTAAAATAATTGAGGGATGGGGTGATTATTTATTCTATGGTTTTAGTAATAAGGAAGAAGACAAGTTATTAAAATGGTCTTTATTTGATTTAAAAGTTTTCAGATTGTGGTTTAATAGAGAAATAATTAAACAAAAAGGACAAATGCCTGCTATACAAAAAAATAACAATGACAACTCTTCTGATTTTTTTGCTTTTAAAATAAATAATTTACCAATTGAGTTTATTATTGCAAGCAAAGATGAAAAATTTTTTAATCCTTCCATCCCATCTCAGACTTAATCAGTTTATTCTCCCCTTCTACCTGCTTTAACCTGCTTTCCACTTGTAACACTAAACTTTGCAGGTTTAATACTTTTTTAGTGAGAGATAAGTTTGCATCTGCAAGCACAATTACTGCCCTATAAATATCAACGTCTGTTTTGTTTAATTGCGTAATGTTTGAGATTAAATCTATAAGTTGAGTAGTAGAAATTTCCATCTTTGGTTTACTCATAAAAAACTATAGCATATTTTTTTGTGCTTGACAAGTTTAAAAAAAGTGCTATAGTTAAAATCTAACTTGGGGGCAAAGAAAATGCCAGAAGAAAAAATAGCCATAAACCACATTATAACCAAGTCGTCTATGCGAGCCAAGACTCTTTTTATAACCATGAATCGGCTGCGAGCCAAAAAGCGTTTTATAACCAGAATTGCAATGCGAGCCATGATTTCCTTTATAACCAGTCCACACATGCGAGCCATCAAAAATTTTATAACCATTAACAAGATGCATTCCACAAAATCAACTTGGCGGCGCTGGGATATGTCCCCCAAGACTACCCCTTTTTCTCACCCGCCAAGAATCCCCTTATCCATCAAAAGTGGGTAAGGGGATTTCTTTTGAGTTGCAAACGCATTTAAGCCTTATGGTATATAAAAGCGTTTGCAAACGCCCTATAGGCTTGACAAAGGCGTTGCAATGGTATATGGTAGTTGCATGACGGGTGGGAAAATTGGATCATGTTACTATTGTGGTCGCCCAGCAAATACAATAGACCATGTTATACCCAAAACAACACTATATATGCTTGCTGGATTGGAAGATATTATAATAACATCATAGATGTTAAAGAATAGGTCTTTAAAGGTAGCGGCTTGCAAAGAGTGCAACAGTTTGTTAAGTAATTCTATACAAGATACTTTAGCTGAAAGAAAAAAACTTCTCAAGCAAAGATTAAAAAGAAAGTATAAAAAGATTCTCGCAATACCTAATTGGAAAGATGAGGAATTAGTAATAATGGAATACAATATGAAGAAATACATTCTTGACTCTTTGAAGCTAAGAGAGCTTACAAGGCTCAGATTGGAGTATTAAAATGAAGAAGGAGACACTAAAACACACTGTTAAATGTGGTAACTGTGGTAAAGATTTTATCACTAAATGCAAATGGCAAAAGTTTTGCTGTTCTAATTGTAGATGGCAGCGCTGGGACAAACAACATCCACGCATCTATGCATCTGATAAGTAATTGTCTTCTTGGGCAATATGTGATTTTGACAATCAAGGTAATGCGTATTTTTAGCAAGTTAGGAGAGATGGTTGCTAAAAGATGGAATTTATCTGTAAAAAATGTGGACTTATTCATAGACTTGGTGAAACAAAAATCAAAAAAAACTATCTAAGCAATGGAGGATACCACGAAAAAGCATATTGTGAGAATTGTGGAACCTTCCTGAAAAATCTGCCTCATGCTAAACCGGCTAAACTGTATTTTGGAAAGTATAAAGGGGGTTTTATTAATGTAATTGCAAAGAAAGATTCTTCTTATTTGCAATGGTTGATAAAACAAGAAATAAAAATTTCATTAAAAAATAGCATTATTGAAGCTCTGGAGGCTTTAGGACATGATAAAGAATCCGATTTATTCAGCCGCAATTAATTATCTTAAAAATAACCATTTCAGCATAATTCCTGTCAAGCCTGACAAAAAGCCTTATATCAAATGGGAAGAATTTCAGAAGCGGTTGCCCACTGAAGCAGAAATTTTAGAATGGTGGAGCAAATGGCCTGATGCAAATATAGGCATAGTTACGGGCATTATTTCAGGCATTGCAGTTATTGATTTGGATGACATTGAAGAAGCAAAAAAAGTCTTGGATGAACTTATTCCTGATTCCTTGCTTTTCCCAATCGTAAAAACGCCTTCAGGGGGGCAGCATTTTTATTTTAGTTGTGTAGATGGAAAATTAGCAAATAATGCCCGCATAATTCCCGGCGCTGATTTGAGAGCAAATGGGGGGTATGTAGTCGCCCCGCCTTCCGTTAATGGAAATGGCAAGTATTGGAGATGGGCTGATGATTCTTTAACGCCAACCAAAATTCCCTTACCCTATTTACCGGTAGCATATATTGAGTACGTTAGTAAGCATGTTAATACGTACGTTAGTAGTAGTAGTAGTACGTTAATTAATAGTCTTTCTCTTAAGAGGGGG
>ERZ1292623.4707-Hain-H51-01um-R1-4707-length-11119-cov-5_pt1 | contig 11119 bp, 11 predicted proteins | sample MGYA00564398_ERZ1292623 | MGnify/ENA primary metagenome ERZ1292623 (study PRJEB36523, sample SAMEA6512633) | groundwater metagenome | collected 2019-01-07 | study: AquaDiva: Metagenomics assemblies of 32 groundwater samples
CGTTCTTCCAAATCGATGTCCAGGTAACAGAATGCTCGCTAAGATATTCGGCGGCCGTGAATGTGCCCCAACCATTATTTAGATCTATCCATGTCTCGGCCTGATTCAGACCTGAGGCCTTGAAACTACCTCTGCCTCCTCCGCCTGGGCTATGAGCTTCCCTAACCCAAACCGGAGAACCAAACTTTTTGAAAGCCATACTTAAGTCTTTCACTGTCCTTACCAATATGGTTTTTGGTACAACAATTCCAGACCTTTCCCAGTATTTGTAGGATTCATATTTATCCTGACAAATATCAATTGTTTTTGTGTCAGGTAAAAAAGTTTTTACATTTATGCTATCTCTGACAGGTGAGATCTTTTCGATTTCTTGATCCGTTTGGGCATATAAAAAATCGGGTTTAGTTCTTTTTATAATGTCTTTGAGGATTTTCAGATATAAGGGATGATCTGCATTTTTAACCAAATATTTCTCGTCTGTTTCTGCTCTTTGGAGATAGTATTCGTTCGCATCTACACCGATTAAATAAAATTTTTGTGGTGCAAGCCTTAAAGATCTGGTAAAGTTGATGGCAGGTGTGCCTCCGGCGCCGGTGATTAATATCCTTTTCATAAATTAATTGTCTTTTTCAGTTTCAATGATTTTTCTGCCGCTTCCAGGGTTTTAACCAAATAATATCAATTGTTTTCTAAATTCGAGCTCTCGATTTCTTTCATTACCAAATCTATCCTTTTATCAGTTTTCAGTACTGCCGCAGCATTATAATCATCGTATACCTCATGTTTAAAAATTATTTCTCCAATAGTATAATTTTCTGTCATCAAAATGATAAATCTTAAAGTTAAATTAATCAAACCTTATTTAAGCGAGCAGATACTACATGAGCGCTCTGTGACAGGTAGTATTGGTTATATGTTGTTTGCCCTAGCTAGACTTCTGTGAATAATTAGTAAATAATAACACTATTAAATCGATCAAAAAACTTTAGGGATAAACCTAAGGTTTTATCAAGTGTTAGAAAGCTCGTTGAAAATAAAAAATACATGAATATTAAACTTGTTGATCTTGTTCGACAAAATCAGCGGATAAAGTCAGAGCTTTTGCCCATCATTGAAGAAGTTATTGACAGTGCTGAGTTTGTTTTAGGTAAATCTCTGGAAAAATTTGAGCGCAATTTTGCAAGTTATTGCGGTAAAAAATATGCTATTGGTGTGAATTCGGGAACGGATGCGCTTAAGCTAGCGTTGATCGCCTATGGTATAGGAGAAAGCGACGAAGTAATTACCGTACCAAATGGTTACTTTTCTACAGCTATGGTGATTTCACAAATAGGAGCGAGGCCTGTATTTGTTGACGTTAATCCACAAAATTATTTAATTGATGAGAATAAATTAGCAAAAGTACTAACTTCAAAAACAAAAGCGATTGTGCCAGTACACTTGTATGGACAGGCTGCAGAAATGGATACAATAATTGGCTTTGCACATAAGCACGATTTGATCGTCATAGAAGATGCCTGCCAGGCACACGGTGCAAAATATAAAAGCAAAAAAGTTCCATACGGGGAAACGGGTGTGTTTAGCTTCTATCCAGGCAAAAATCTAGGATGCTTTGGGGATGGCGGAGCTTTAGTTACGGATAATCCCACAATTTATGATAAGATTTTATATTTAAGAAATGATGGGGCAAAAAAAAAATACTCACATAAAATGTTTGGCTTTAAAAGCCGCCTAGATAATTTGCAAGCGGCCATATTGGGGCTAAAACTTTCCCATTTGGATAAGTGGAATCAGAAAAGAATAGAAAACGCCTATAAGTATTCTCAACTTCTGGGTGAATTAGAAAATATAAAAATTCCTAAAATATGCCATGATCGATCACATGTCTATCATCTTTACGTCATAGAGTGCCAAAAAAGAAACGCATTGCAAGAGTATTTAAAAAAAAACGGAATCGAAACAGGAATTCATTATCCTATTCCAATCCATCTCCAAAAACCTTATAGAGATATGGGTTACAAAAAGGGTGATTTTCCAATAACTGAAGAGAAAGCCTCTTCTGTATTGTCATTGCCGATGTTTCCCGAATTAAAGGAGGAAGAGCTTAACTTTGTCGTAGACAAAATTAAGAGTTTTGTAAAAAAAAACTACTAAATTAAGTCTTGAATCTATGCCGATAAAAGTAACAAAAATTAGACCAGAATTTGTAGATAAAAGAGGATTTATAAGCAGAATCATTGACCAAAAAAAGATACCAATAAGAAGTGTCCTGATAATTACAAGCAAAGCAAAATCTGTTCGAGGAGATCACTACCATAAAAAGGACAGTCATTATATTTACTGCCTTTCTGGGAAGTTTAAATATTCATCACGTGATTTAAAAAGTTCTTATAAAAAAAACGACTCAGTGATCCTTAGGCCCGGTGACTTAGTTTTAACTAAGCCCATGAATTGGCACTCTATGGAATTTTTGGAAGATACGGTATTTTTAGCGTTTACTACAGAAACAAGAGAGCATGGTAAATACGAGGCTGATACTGTTAGAAGCAAAAGTTTATAAAAATATGAAAACGAAAGTAAAAAAATCACTTTCCTGTAGAGTTTGTTCTAATAAAAAAATGGTTAAAGTATTATCTCTAGGAAAATCGCCTCTTGCAAATTCTTTTCTTAGACCGAAAGAGTTAAAGCTGCATGAAGATTTCTTCCCCCTAGAGTTGAAGTTGTGCAAAAAATGCGGTCTTGTCCAGCTTGCGGATATCGTAAACCCTGACTTAATGTTTAGAAATTACCTGTATGTTTCTTCTACCTCGAGATCCTTTGTTGAGCATTTTGAAAGATTTGCACAAGAAATTAACAATAGATTTCATCTAGGTCGAAATAATTTGATAGTTGATATTGGAAGTAACGACGGAATTTTATTGAAGCCTCTTAAAAAATTAGGCGTTAAGACTTTAGGCGTCGATCCTGCCAAAAATGTTGCAGAAATAGCCAGTAAGGCCGGTATAGAAACAATAGTTGATTTTTTCAATGAAAAAGTAGCTCATAGAATTCTCCGAGAATATGGTAAAGCTAAAATCATAACAGCCGCTAATGTTTTTGCACACACAAATAATTGGGATGAATTTGTTAAATCAGCAAAAATTTTACTTTCGAAAGATGGCGTTCTTATAATTGAGGCACCTTATCTTTTAGACTTTATCAAGAAAAATTTATTCGACACAGTATATCATGAACATCTATCATATATGGCGGTGCGCCCGCTAATTAAATTTTTCAAAAAACACAAAATGCCTATTTTTGATGTTCAAAAGGTTAGCAGTCATGGTGGCTCCATTCGAGTTTTTATCAAAAATTCCAAAGGGCCCTACAAATTAGAGAGCAGTGTTTATGATTTTGTGAAGAAAGAAAAGAGCAACGGTCTTGCTTTGACGGCAACATATAAGAAATTTTCAAAGAAGATCGAGAACAATAAGCAAAAACTTATCAAACTGCTAAAATCCTTAAAAAAGAACGGCCGAACAATTATTGGCTTTGGAGCCCCTGCTAAGGGTAATACTCTTTTGAATTACTTCGGTATTGGACCTGAATTAATTGACTATATTGTAGATGATAGCAAGCTAAAACAAGGACTTTATACACCGGGAACTCACATACGTATCAATCCCCCCAATAAATTAAAAGGGCATGACGCTGATTATATCCTAATTCTCGCGTGGAACTTCGCGGATAAAATCATTGAAAAATACTCATATTTAAGAAAAGAAGGGGTAAAATTTATCATCCCTGTCCCTACGCCAAGGATCGTAACGTGATACCGGATAAGATACTCGAAGAAGATATAGCCAATATCGCCGAATCGATTGATGAATTATCCAGAAAAATAAATGGGAGAACTTTTCTAATTACTGGAGGTTCAGGATTTATCGGGAAGTATCTTGTTCAAACACTTCATTTTTTAAACACTAACAAATTAAAAAGAAAGTGCAGAATTATTTCAGTTGACAATTATATTACCTCTTCTAGTGAACATTCTTGGTTGACCAAAAGCCGCGAGGTTGAATTTATTAAGCTAGATGTAAGTAAGCCTTTTAAAATTTCTGCAAGCGTCGACTATATAGTTCATGCTGCCGGGATAGCTTCCCCTGTCGACTATGGAAAATATCCTCTTGAAACAATTGACACTGCAGTATACGGGACAAGGAATGCACTCGATTTAGCTAAGGCAAAGAGAGTAAAAAGTTTCCTTTTTTTTAGTTCAAGCGAAATTTACGGTAATCCAAGCAGAGATTCAATTCCAACGAAAGAAACATACAACGGCAATGTCTCCTCAACTGGTTCAAGAGCTTGTTATGATGAATCAAAACGTCTAGGAGAAACTCTATGCATGACTTATTATGATCTCTTCAAGACACCTGTTAAAATAGTGCGTCCATTTAATATCTTCGGCCCTAGGATGAGCCATCAAGATCAAAGGGTAATTCCAAGTATTATCTACCGGGCGATAAATAATAAAGATATATTAATACATTCAAACGGGAAGCAAACTAGAACATTTTGCTATATCTCCGACGCAGTTAGTGCTTTCTTTAAAGTACTACTTTCAACAAAAAGTGGTCAGGTTTATAACGTCGGAAATAGTAATAATGAAATATCGATGAACGATTTGGCAAATTTAATTGGCAAAGTTGTGGATAAGAAGGTAAAGATTAAAAACGTTAATTATCCTAAAAATTATCCGGGCGATGAACCTTTGAGGAGGTGTCCCGATATCACAAAAATAAAAAAGAAGTTAAATTATTCGCCTAAAATTGACCTAGAAGAAGGTTTGACGAGAACTGCAACCTGGTGCAAGAAATTCTGGAAACCTGCAATAAGGTGATCTGAGCTTTTGATTAATTCGTTGACTACACTGTCATTATAAAATTTATCTCTCATCAATTTTTGAAATTAAGTCCCTAATCACTAAATTTGGTTTTAATTCACTTCTTAATAAAACATAACCATTATCTGCTATTTTTTGCCGCAAGGCAGAATTTCTGAGGAGCTCATCAATTTCGCCAGCAAGCACTGAGAAATCACCGGTGGGAATTAAAACAGCGTTGATGCCACTTTTGAGTAATTCTTTCGAAGCTTGAGTGTTTGCAGTAATAACTAATTTGCCCATAGCAAGATAATCATATATTTTGTTAGGAATTACTAAACTTGTTTTGATAGATGAACCAAATATACCTAAGGCAACTTTTGACTTGGAAATCTCTTGTGCCAACTTTTCAAGCGGTAGCCAGTTTATAAATTCAACGTTTGCAAGTCTAAGTTTTTTTGCTAAAGCTTCACAATTTGCTCTTGTTTGCCCCTTCCCTATCATTTTAAATTTTACATTCGGGAGAAGACTGGCTGTTTTTATTATTACATCTGCACCCTGAAGTGGTTGATAGCTTCCATAGAATAAAACGTCTGTTTCTTCTTTAAGTTTTCTGGGATAAAAATAGTCGATGTCCGATCCAACATAAATTAAGATTTGTTTTTTAGAATTTAGACCATATAACTTATCGTAAAATCTACCGTGAGCAAGGGTATCTATAATGACGTAATCGGCAAGTTTTAATCCCAACCAATCTATAAAATAAAAAAACCTTGATCGAAAGGAGTCCTTTTTGATAACTTCCCTATCCAATACATAAGTTTCGTAAGTTGAAGTAAAAATGTCGTAGAAGGTTTTTTTACCAAAAAGCTTTCCCAGAATAAAAGCGAGAGGAACGTCGTAATGGCCTGGGAATCCAACTATGATGGCATGGTACTGATCTTTATATTTGATAAAGTATTTAAGAAGTTTTAGATAACGAGAGAAAATTAACCCCGAAGCCTGGCACTGGTAGACTTTGACACCATTTGCTTTCAAACCTTTAACAATTATACGGTTTCTGGCGTAGTCTGGATCGTATGAGCCGAAGTAGCAAACAGCTTTAGACATTTTTTAATATTGAAATTTCTTTTCTAATAAGTAGATCTTGATCGAATTCCCTTTTTATTCTCGAAACTGCACTGCTGGACATTTTTTTATATAGTTTCTCGTCAGATAGCAACAGTTGCACCTTACTGGCAAAGTCTTTTTGGTCAAAATTTGTGATAAACCCTTCTTGCCCGTTGTTTATCACTTCTTTGGCAGTCGGAAAATTAGTCACTACCGGGACAAGGCCTGTCGCCATGGTCTCCAACAGCACTTTTGGGCTTCCTTCATGTAATGAGGAGAGCAGAAAAACTGAGAATTTACCAAGCATCTTGGGAAGCTGATTGTGAGGTATTGGATTGGCGATTGTCAATTTCACTTTCTTTTTGGATGCCCAGCGCATGAGACTGTCTTTTAGAGAACCTAACCCAATAAATGTTACAGATCTCACTTTTGACGGTAAAAGTGAGATCGCTGATATTAAAAAATATAAATTCTTTTGTTTTTCTAGCCGGCCGATAAAGATTAATCCTTCCTTTTTTAGAGCTTTTGGTTTGAAAAGTTCTAAGTCTACCCCGTTTGGCAGATAGATAAATTTATTCCCATTCAACTTTTTAAACTTTGACTTTGTGGCGATAAAAACTTTTTTAGCTTTTAAAAAAGCTATCATTTCTAGAATGATGTAAGAAGGCACATAGAAAATCTTGTTTTGTAATTTGACGAAACTCACATAATCATATGCCCAGTTAAAAACGAATGGCTTGGAAAGAAATAAGGAAGATAGACTGCTGGCAAGGCCAAATCCGCGAATTACGTCGCAATCGTTGATTACTTTTTTGTTGATAATTGGCAACATTAGGGCGTAAATTAGTCGGTGCAGTCTTGTTTGGTTGGGAATGAGCCTAACGTTTTTGGGAAGATTAGGGTTTTCATCCTCGTAGGAAAAAACGTAAACTTTGGTAAAGTTTTTGGCATAGGCTTCAAGATAAAGTTTGACGAATCGAACGTCTTGCCCTGTTTTTTTCATCAAATTGAGACTTTCTCCGGGGGAGAGGAAGATTCCTAGGTTCATTTAATTAGACTACTGTAAAGGCGCAGATGCTGGTCAACCGGAATTTCATGAAATTTATTTTTAAGTTTTGGGTATTTTCGTTTAATATTGTCTTTGTATTCTCTTTCATTTTTGATAACATCTAAAATTGCTTCCGTTAATAGTTCAGCTTCAGGTTCCACTACTCTCCCGGTAATTCTGTCCTCAACGATTTCAGGCAACGCTCCGGTGTTTGCAACAACTGCTGGGGTTCCCTGAGCTAGAGATTCCATGGCAACCCGTCCAAAAGCTTCTGGGTAGATTGAAGGCATGACGACAAGCGATACTCTCTCGTATAGTTTGGTTAATTCTTCGTGATCTAGACTTCCTAAAAACTTTACGTGCTTTGTTAATTCTTGCTTGGTTAAAATGCTCTCGTATAAACTTTTCAAATCAGGCGTTCCGGCGAAAAGAAACTCTATATCATTCTTTTTTATCAGGATCTTAATAGCTCTTGCGAGAACTTCTCCACCTTTACCTTTTGACAGTTTGCCTACAAAGAGAACTGATTTCTTGGCTTGAACTTTACTGGACGGAGTTCTGAATTGGGCAGTATTGTAGATTACTTTGACATTTTCAAAACCATTTTTAACTAAATAAGCTTTTTGAGAGTTGCTGATGGCAATAATGACCCTTGCTCTTTTGGCAAAGAATTTAATGAGCTCATACGCTAATCTTGTCCAAACAGCACCTAGAAATATGTAAACTAAAGTGAACAAGTTCTTATCTGTTACATAACTCTCCCAAAACCAGGGAAGATCTTTTGTTAGATATTCCCAAAGGTTACATGCCCGAAATCTGTTTTTTTCAAAAAAGCATTTGCCGATGCTGCAGAGGAGTTGTTTGTCTCTTATAGTGACAATAACAGGAACGTTTGAGATAAATCCGGCAATTATTGCTGCTGGAATTAAAAACTTCCCATGTACATGAATTAAACTTTGTTTTTCTTCCTTTATGACCCTCAGAAGCGCCAGTGCAGTCGATAAGAAGAAAATGGGATTATTTTGCCATACCGGGTTAACGACTTTTCTTTTATCCGTTAATTTTTTAAAAAAAGGAAGTCGTGTAATTTTTATTCCTTCAAATGTTTCTTTTCGGGGTGCACCGTAATTGAGAGTAACAACAGTTGACTCTACTTTTTTTTGCGCCAGAGCTTTTGCCAGCTCAAACACGCTCCACTCCGAGCCTCCGGGATTATGGGGCCAGAAGTAGTCTGAAAGCATGAATATCTTCATTTGGCGGCGACAATCTGAAAACCGCTTGCGTTTTCCGGATGTAATTTTCGCATTTTTTCCTTCCAATTTGCTAATTTTTTATAAAGTGGAAGGGAGATGCCGCCTACCAAGTCAATAAACCCAACAAATGGCGTGTCATAGGAAATTGGGGTGACTTGGCGGATTTTAAAGCCAGCCTTTTTTAATTCAGCTCTTATAGTCTGCTTTGAATATTCGATCTTATGATCCGGATCCGAATAGGATAAGATCCCATATTTCCGCTGCAGTCTTTTCCAATCAGTATCGATATTGGGTATAACCGCTATAACTCTACCATTCTCCTTAAGGACCCTTTTGACCCCTTTCAGGAATAGTTGTCTTTTGACAATATGCTCCAAAACATCAAAAAGGATAGCTAAATCGAATGTTTCTTTTTTAAAGCTTATTTTCTTTTCTAAATCTCCATACCCGAACTGGACGTTTTTAATATTTTGCAGGCGGGCACTCACTTTAGCTATTTTCAAATTTTTTAAATCGCGATCAATGCCAATAACTCTTTTTACGTAAGGCGCAATCTTAAGGGAATGTTGACCGCTGCCGCAGCCAGCATCCAAAACGATCATTTTTTTGTTAAGGAGATTTCTGTACCATAAATCTTTCCTGATGAGATGCTTAGGATGAATGGGAACTTTTGATTTGCCTGTAAGATAAACTAGCCTAATGGAAAGTGCGGACAGATATTCGGTTTTTTTTAAAAGCAATACAAAAAATTTCATTTGATCATGGATTTGGCGACTTGCAAGTTCAAATCATATGTTTTCTTCCAGGAAAATTTTCCCTCTACAGTTTTTTTTGCATGCCTTCCGATAGCACTTGCGCGATTTGGATTTTTCAAAAGCTTGACGATTTTCTGGCACCAAAGACTTGCGTTCAGGGGCAAAGTATATCCGTCCTTACCACTGGTAATTATTTCGCTAAAGGCTGCCCTGTCTGAAGCAATGACGGGTTTTGCAAAAGACATAGCTTCTGTGGCAGATAAACCAAATCCCTCGTCAAAGGATGGCAAGAGAAAAACATCCATCCTTTTAAACCAATATGACTTTTCTGCCCCGTAAGCTTGGTCAATAAGAATCGCATCGCTTGTTAAGTCTTCGGACTTTAGTTTTTTGACAAGGGCATTTTTCATAGGCCCATCACCAATAACCACTAATTTTAAGTCTGGAATCTCTTTTTTAGATTCTTTCAGGACATCAACCAAAAAGAGGGGATTTTTGCGTTTGACCAGAACTCCCATAAAAAGAACCATTGGAGTACTTGGTACAAGGGTCTTAAGGCGAGAGGGAATTTCTGTGTTTTCTTTTTGGGCTGCAAGCTGTCCTCCGTAAGTGACAGCAATCTTGTCTGGAAATACTCCGTATTTTTCAATAAGAATGCTTTTTAAATACTGACTTTGCACAATAATTTTTTTGGCGATTTTAAATGTGAGCCATTCAACTGGATAATAGAGTGGAGGAGGATCAACCGTGACATGACTTGCCAGTATCGGTACCTCCGGATGGAAGAGGTGAAAGATAATAGCGGCTGGGCCTAGATAGCGGGGTGAATGAATCCTTAAGATATCAAATTTCTCCTCCCTGTAAGTTCTAAAAAGATAGGGGAGGCAGATGAAGCTAAACAGCCAGGGAGGTACTATGTGTTTGATTGGAGCATAAGTTACATGGAAATTTTTAAGTCTGGTGTCATAGTGCCTGTCTTTCGGTAAGTAGGCATAAACTTCTATTCCCCTTTCGGTAAATCCTTTAAGGGTTTGCCAGTCATATATCTCACCACCGAGTGAAGAAAGTGGTGATACTCCTAACTGAGGAGAGCAAATCTTCATAGTTTTACGACTTTTTGGACTTGAAAATGGCCACAATCATAAGCATGACTTAATTTTAGATTTTGTTCTCTGAGTTTGGTTTCCAGTCTCTCTTGATCTATTGAGCTTTGCGTCCAGACATTTTGACCAAAATCCATTGCTTTTTTTGGAGTACGTCTTGTAATGTTTCTCGTCAGAAATTCTTCAAAGGCGGAAAGTTTTTCTTCCGGCTCGGTTTGTTGCTTAGCTTCAACAATAAAAGCCCCATTATGGGTGACATCAGACAGGCGGTCTGACGTGAGGAAAATAGAGTTTCCAAGCTCAAGTCCATGCAAAATAAATGCGTGGGAGTCTTCATGTGAATGGAAGCCCACTTTTTGGCCCGTTACTTTTTGCGGGCAGGACCTGTCCCAGAAATAGTTATTTGTGGCATTTATTGATTTTATTGAAATTAAGTTAAGGGTAGTAGCACTTACGAGCAGCAGCAGAACAGGTACTACTATCAAGGATTTTATTTGTGGTGTAAATTTAGACATCAATCTGTAAAGCTCTAAAGTGGCGTATCCAATGATCATAAATGTAAGCGGCCAAAGGAATGCTAACGTTCTTGATCCATATGGTATGAAAGACGAGATTACAACAAGGGCCATGGTGGAAAAATATAATGCTAATAATTTAAATTGCTTTGAAAGATATACAAGAAAAAGTGCAGAAAAATAAGCAATTGTCGAGATGGGATGGAAAAATAAGATTGTGAAGTATTCCCTTATAATGACCTGTAGACTGACCGGCTCCAGTTTGCCCTGTAAAAACTCTGCTATTAGATTGAGGTTTGATTGAAACGATTGGGGGCTGCCGGAAGAAGGGAAAGATTTGCCTATTAGATAATAAATGGCAAATGAAATTACTAGAGAGATCGCAATTTTGGCCGAATTTTTAAAAGTTGCTGTTTCTCTTTTAACGAGAATGGTAATTGCCGTAAAGATAAAAAAGATTGTGGATATTAAGAT
>ERZ1292623.4708-Hain-H51-01um-R1-4708-length-11118-cov-10_pt1 | contig 11118 bp, 13 predicted proteins | sample MGYA00564398_ERZ1292623 | MGnify/ENA primary metagenome ERZ1292623 (study PRJEB36523, sample SAMEA6512633) | groundwater metagenome | collected 2019-01-07 | study: AquaDiva: Metagenomics assemblies of 32 groundwater samples
TTAGTTTCATAAAGCTAATTAAATCAGCCTTATGAAATAATTTCGGGATAACACACAATGCAGACCAATGCAAAGCCTTAAATAGTGCTAAAATAGAGATAAAACATAAGCATAGAAGAGAAAGCACTTGCTTAACAAAAATTAACATTTCGCTTTTTCTCAAACAAGTGCTATTTAAAGGACGATATAATAAAATGAAATTTGAAAATTTAGACTTAGGTGAAGACCTATTAAAAACTATTCAGACGCTTGGATATACTGAGCCTACTGAAATTCAGGAGAAAAGTATTCCGCTGATAATGAAGAGAAAAGATGTTATCGGTGAGAGTGCAACAGGATCTGGAAAAACATTGGCTTTTGGATGCGGTATCCTAGACCAAGTTGTTCCTAACAAAGGATTGCAAGCATTAGTTTTAGTTCCTACAAGAGAGCTTGCTGAACAAGTGAAGGATTCTATTAACGAACTTTCTGAAAGAAGAAAAATAAAAGTGATTGCAGTATATGGCGGAGTTTCAATAAATCCGCAGATGACAGCATTAAAAAGAACAGAAGTCGTTGTTGCAACACCTGGAAGATTGCTGGATCATATGAAGCAAAGAACAATTGATCTTTCCGGAATTAAAATATTGGTTTTAGATGAAGCTGATAGAATGCTAGATATGGGATTTGTAAGACATGTTGAAAAAATAATGCAAAGTTGTCCTAAAAATAGACAAACATTGTTTTTCTCTGCAACAATACCTGAAGAGATCAGACGATTGACCAACAAGTATATGCAGGATCCAATTAGAATCTCTGCCAAAAACTTAGTTGATCCTAGCAAATTAAAACAGAATTACTACAACGCCGGAAAGGGATTGAAACTGCCTTTGCTTGTTAATTTGCTAAAAGATGAGAAAACTGGATTAGCAATGATTTTCTGTAATACTAGAATTAGCACTGATTTCGTTGTGAGAAACCTTAGGTTAAATGGGGTTAATGCTCTGGCGATTCATGGTGGACTTACACAAAATAAAAGAAGCAGTATGATAGATTCATTTAGCAACGGGAAAGTTAATGTTCTTGTTTGCACTGATGTTGCATCTAGAGGACTGCATATAGATAATATCTCACACGTTTATAATTATGAAATTCCAAAAGACCCTAAAGATTATGTTCATAGAATCGGGAGAACGGCTAGAGCTGGAGAAAGCGGCAAGGTTGTTAACTTGATTTCAGAGCATGATCATGAAAGCTTTGCAAGAGTCTTGAGAGAGTATAGCTCATTCAATGTTGAAAAGATAAACACTCCGAGACTTGAGCGAGTAACGATTTCAAAGAATAATAATCTTAGAGAACCTAATGGATTTCATAGAGGAAACGATAGAAGAAATAATTTCAGAGGAAGAGATAATTCAAGAAAAAGATGGTAGAATACAACATGATCAATTTTTGCAGGCGCTGCAGGGCTAGATATATAGTCAGCAGAAGAGAATCAAAGAAGATATACTGCGATAAATGTGAAAAAATGAAAAACAAGGAGAACTAAAAATGAAAGGTACAGTAAAATTTTTTAACGCAATGAAGGGTTTCGGCTTTATAACTGGAGACGATGGGAAAGACTACTTTGCCCATCAGACAGGATTAAAGGCTGGAGTTGTTCTAAACGAAAATGACAAAGTCAAATTCGATGTAGAGCAAGGAGATAGAGGCCCAAAAGCTGTTAATATTGAATTGGATAAATAAAAATAAAATAATTTTTTAGATAGCACTTAAAAGTTGTTTTTGTTAAGCTGACTTAATGAGAATTATAGGCAATGTGCTAGCGAATTAGAGTCTTCAAGAACCTATAACAAGCGGACATTTTTAAACAAATATAATCTCTTTATCAACCCAAAAACGAAACATTTATATATCATTCATTATTATTGAATAATTATTCACTTTTATTGAAAATGATTCCAAAAAATACCGAAAAAATAGTATTATTCCTTTTGAAGAACATAGATGAACTAGGGTACAATATTAATCAGATTTCTAAATTAAATAATATTAGTGTAGGCAGTGCTTTTAAGATTTTAAAAGATCTTGAGAAGAATAAAATTTTATTGAAAAAGAAAATCAACAATGCCTCACATTATAAATTAAATCTTGATAATTGCGAAACAGTAAGGTTATGCGAATTACTTCTTTTGGGAGAAAAAAGGAATCTTAAAGGTTATTCAAAAGTTTATGCAGAGGAAATTATGAGGTTTGAACAGGCTGATTTTATAATTCTTTTTGGTTCAGTTCTTCAAAGAGATGATTTTAATGATGTAGATGTCCTATTCGTTACAAATCAAGTAAAAAAAGTGAATGATTTTTGCCTTGAAATCTCAAAAATAAGAACAAAACCCGTAGTTCCTTTAATATTAAAAAAGGAGGGTTTAATCAAAGAAATCAAACAGAAAAAAGAGCCAATACTTGATATGATAAAGAAGGGTGTTGTTCTTAAAGGAGAAAGTGCATTCATGGAGGTAATAAAAAATGTCAATTCATGAGGAAAAGCTAAATTGGTGTTTAGCCAAAAACACAAGGATGAGAAAGATTAAGCCAAATAACAAACTTTCTGAAGAGCATATTAGGAAAGCCAAAGTATATTCAGACTGATGCAGGAGTTTTCTATCCAAGAGCATTTAGAAAACTTTTCTATTCTAATAAATTAGATGGCTTAACGATTGAGCATAAAATACAAAATTATCAAAAAACAAAAATTCATAATTACAGAATTGAAACGGTATTTATGAAAATTAAGGACAGAGTAATCGACTTTAGAGGATTGAAAGCTCTCTGGTCTGCTCCAATCCTAATGACTGCTATTGTTATCCAACATAACTTCATAGAAAACCATTCAACAACTGATGAAGTTCCTTCTGAAAGAGCAGGAGTTAACTTAGAATTGAGAGAAAATAGGTGGTTGGATTTAATTAAACTTAGTTCATTCTAATACTGCTTGCTCTAGGAACCCAAATCTATTTCTACTAGAATCTAACTCAACTTTAATACCTAGAGGGATAGTAATAATTGGATCTGTATGTCCAATGTTAACATTATACAAAATTGGAATGTTATAATCCCTTGTATTATACAAAATAATTTCTTTTAGTTGTTTAGTCTGTTCTTCTGTGTATCCAAACCCTCTGCCAAAAACAATACTTTTAACCTGTTTGAAGACTCCTAAGTTTCTCAAATCTCCTAAAGCAGAGTCTACATTAGCTAAACTCTCACCCTCCCTAAAATCTTCACCTTCTGGAGTTTCTAATAACAAGATTTTATCTTTAAAATCTGGCCAGTATTTTGTTCCAGCCAAATGCAATATTACCGGTAAACATCCACCAAGAATTTTTCCTTCAGCTTTTCCCTTTTTTAACCATTCATATCCTTTATTTTCCTTATATTTTCTTTTCTTCTTCAAATCATCTTTACTTATCCAGTCAACACTTTTATCGTCAGTCCATTGTTTAGATGGCTGAACTTCTCCAATATTTTCCGTTACGGCTTTGAAAAAATGCTTAACTGTAAAATCATCTGGCTTAGGATTTTCTCCAAACTGTGTAATTACAGCAGGTCCATAAAAACCAACCAACCCTGTTTGAGAATATAAAGCTAAATGTAAACTTGTAATATCAGAATATCCACATAGAATTTTTGGATTTCTCTTAATAGTTGCGAAGTCCAAATACTCTAAAGTTTGATGAGAAGTGTTACCCCTATAGTCGTGATTATTGCTTTAATGTCCTTATCTCTAAAAGCTTCCATAATATCTTTAGCTCTATTTTCAGCAGTATCGGAGCTAATTCCAGAATTCTTTTTAGCAGTTGGAAATATTTTGACTTTGTAACCTAAATCTTCAAAGAATTGCTTGCCTTTTTCCAGCCTATGTAAAGTTAAAGCTGCTAGTCCTCCAGCTGGTGCTATGAAGGCTACCGAATCCCCTTTCTCTAATTTTGCTGGTTTTAACAATTTTGTTTCCATACTAAAACTTAAATTTAATTGCTATAAAAAGCATTTGGTTTCAAGTTTTAACCTGACGCTAACTTAACAGCTCATAAAGAAGTATAGTTTAAAAAATGATGAGGAAGTTAAGATAATCCCTGAAGATAAGGGATTCAGAGTACTACCCTCTACTTAGATTGCAAGATTTCAGAAAGAAATTATTTAAGATTTTTATCTTATCCTTATAACTTCCAAATTCTTTGGCGCAGCAGTTTCGATTTTATTTAACTTATGAATTGAGGAAGCTAAATCCAAACATCTGGAAGATTCCCCGTGCACGATGATTATTTTTTTAGGTCTTGGTTCTAAGTTATAGACAAATCTCATTAATTCATTTCTGGATGAGTGTCCAGATAGTCCTTCAATGGAATGAACCTCCATCTTAACCTCAACGTTTTCCTTTTTTCCGCCTGCATCCATTACGAATTCTTTCTCTCCTGACTGCACTCTTTTTCCCAAGCTCCCCTCTCCCTGGTATGAAACAAAAACAATCGAGTTTCTGGGATTTCCAGCCAATTCTCTAAAATATTCTACAGATGCTCCTCCCTGAAGCATTCCGGAAGTGGCAAGTATAATGCACGAGCCAGTTTCTTCTATGATCTGCTGTCTTTCTTTCACAGAGCCAACTTGCTTGAAAATGGGAGATAAGAAAGGATTGTCGTCATGATGAAATATCGCTTTCTTTACTTGATTATTTAAAAAGTCAGGATATGCAGTATGTATGGCAGTAATATCCCAAACCATCCCTTGCACAAAAACAAGAACTTCAGGAATTAATTTCTTCCTTAATAGTTCTTCTACAATGAGCATAACTTCCTGCGCCCTTCCAACTCCAAGAACAGGGATTAATATTTTCCCTCTTCTCTCAATAGTGCTCTTCATGATGTCAATAAGTTGCTTTTCACATTCTTCTCTTGAAGGCTGGATATTATCTTTTCCGCCATAAGTTGATTCAAGAGTCATGGTTTCAAGTCTTGGAAATTTAGTAACTGCAGATTCTAGAAGCTTAGTCCTGGCATATTTTGTATCGCCGCTATAAAGGAAATTATGCAGTCCATTTCCAATATGCAGATGCACCATTGCGCTTCCTAATGTATGCCCAGCATTGTAAAAAGTAATTCTTATATCAGGAGTTATATCGCAAACCTCTTCATAATCAAGCCAGATAGAATGCTTAACCATTTCTTTTACATCAGTAGCAGTGTATATTGATTTTTTCGCTTCCTTGAATGCAACTCCTATGTAATCCAGACATAGCAAAGCAGAAATATCCCTAGTAGGAGCAGTCCAATAAACAGGGCCGCGATAGCCCATTTTAAACAGTAAAGGAACTAGTCCGCAGTGATCAAGATGTGGATGAGAGATGACAACGGCATCAAGCGCATTTATGTTGAATTCAGGAATTTCAAAGTAAGGATAAGCATCCCTTCCAGAAGCAGCAATATTTACCCCGCAGTCAAGCAGCACTCTAGATTCAGGAGTTTGCAGATACAAGCAAGACCTTCCAACTTGTCTAGCCCCACCTAAGAAAGAAACTCTAATCCATTCCTCCTTTTTCTCGTTCATCCAATTAGAATAAATTCTCTCGCCAACTTTGTGCAAGAAAGTTCTTCTGTAATCATTGTTTTCATACAAAACCTTTCGAACATTCTCAATAAGGATAGATCTAATAGCAGGAATTCTTTTCACTAAAGGAGTCCATAAAGTTTTATGTTTTATCTCCTTAAGCACCTCTCCAGATTTTCCAATGACGATTCCAGGTTTTTCAGCCTCAATAACGACTTGAGATCTTTGAGGGTCAAAAAGGACATTTGTTTTCCCGGCATCTTCACCAAGGATTTTCTCAATCTCTTCTTTTGCTTTATCCTCATCCATTGTCATAGAAGGATCTATTCTAACTTCAACTCTTTTCTTAATTTTATTAACTATATCTCTTATAACTCCATTATTGTCTAAGAAGAATTCTCTATTTTTCGTATACAAGACAATATTAGCTCCCTCAAACAGTGCGATTGAAATTTCAACATTGCTTGGAATGTCTTTAAGTATCTCTTTTAATATTTCTGCCATTTTTATTTTTTTATTCTCTATTTATAATAAGAAGCATTTATCTCACTAATTCGTAATTTTATTTGGTATCTCTTTTGTAAGCATGGTCTTAATGCCCTGGTTGGTTATGGCAATAACGTCAATACCATCTCCGGAATTCATATCGCGCTGGATTGCTGCATTTATACATTTAACAGCAAGCTTAGTCCCCTCATCAACACTCATACCCTCATTGTATAATGTCTCCAAAACGCCATATGCCATGACAGAGCCAGATCCTGAAGAAATAAAATCCTTGCATTCTGACAAGCTGCCATCAGGATAAACATCATAAAGATGGAATCCTTTACTATCTTTTCCTGCTAAAATAAAATGTGAAATCCCCGGTATCATTGAAGGCCTCCTTATGTTCTGATAGACAATTCCAGACAATAAGTTAGCAGCTTCCTTTACAGTTACTTGCTTCTCTTTTCTAATCTCCATCAATCTCAATTCTGCTGATATAAGTTTTGTAATTAACTGCGCATCAGATGCAGTTCCAGCCATGGTCAATGCAATAAAATCAGTTATCTTATAGACCTTCTGCGCTCTTTTATCTACAATGATCCCTGCCCCTGCCCTCTTGTCCGCTGCAAGTACAACCCCTTCTCTGCACTTAATTCCGACAGTTGTCGTACCTGTCTTCATGTAATTTCCTTCCATCTCTATCATAGAAACCTGCATTTTAATAACTCGAAGATGTTTATAAATTTTGCGGAAAAAGGTTTATATATAAGTTAGCCAGTTTTCACACAGCTATTCTTATTGTCTCTAAACTTCATAAAGAGATGGGTTCTGGAAGGTTTTGTCACCTCTTCCTTCTGGAACACTCATTCTTTCTTGCAACATAAATTTGCCGTTGTTAGAATCAGGATAAGGCCTAGTACTATAGCACATTCCTTCTTTGCACATTTGCTCTAAACGAATAAACTGATAAGCATCAATAATTTCTCCGGCATATCTCCAGCATGGATCAGATTCTATCCAAGGAGGTTTCACCAAAACATCTTCATTCAAAACAAACCTTCCTAATTTATCTATCTTATAAGAGATATAATCTATTTCTCTCAAGATATTTAACATCCCGATTGGTTTTGGTAAAGAGCTCATAAGCTTTCAAATAATCAAAAGAACAATCTAATTTATTAATTTTATGCTAAAGTAAATGAAATATCAGGAAAACAATAAGGTTTATATACAAAAGTTATTTATTAATAAATGGTATGCAAAAAAGAGGTGTTAGTCCGTTGATAGCTTCTGTATTGTTGATTGCTTTCACAGTTACGTTATTTTTGATAATAAGCAGCTGGGTTCAAAGAAGCGTTGTCGATCCAGGATTGGAACAAAGCGGTGAAAAAATTGCTAAAACTTTAGACTGCTTAAGCGCCAAGATTACGATTGATTCTGCATGCGCTCAAAATGACAATAAAAAAATTTCAGTCAGTTTTGATAATGAAGGAGATATAGCATTAATAGGAGTAAATATAAGAATTATCGGTGCAAACGGTGCTCAATCTTTTGACAAGAGTGATGCTATCCAGCCATTAGAAAGGAAAAAATATTCTGAAACAGTTGATGATGTAGCTGTAGGAGCTATAACAGAAATAGAAGTATATCCAAAATTAGATTCAGGAGTATGCAGAAGCAACCCCGCATCAAAGAAGCCAACAGCGCAGGCAACTTGTTCTTAAATCAAGCAGAAAAGTTTAAAAACACATTATAGGCTAATTTTTATTGTTTTAAGGGGGGAAGCAAAATGGCAAATCAAATACAACCTATATTTATCCTGCCGGAAGATACAAAAAGAACAATAGGCAGAGACGCACAAAGAAATAACATAGCTGCTGCAAGAGCTGTTGCAGAAACAGTTCGAACTACGCTAGGTCCAAAAGGAATGGACAAGATGTTAGTTGATTCTACGGGCGACGTTGTTGTTACAAATGACGGAGTTACAATTCTAGAAGAGATGTCTATTGAGCATCCGACTGCAAAGATGATTGTGGAGGTTGCAAAAACACAGGAAGACGAAGTCGGAGATGGAACTACCACTGCTGTTATTCTTGCAGGTGAGCTTTTAAAAAATGCAGAAACTTTACTCGATAAAAATATCCATCCTACGGTTATCACAAAAGGATTTAGGTTGGCTGCAGACAAAGCACAGGAGTTGCTTCTTAAAGCCGCTGAAGACATTGACATTAACGATGAAGACATTTTGAATAAAATTGCAATGACAGCAATGACTGGAAAAGGTGCTGAAAATGCAAAAGAAAAACTAGCTGATATTTGTGTGAAGGCAGTTAAAAGAGTAATTGAAGATAATAATGTTGATTTAGACGATATTAAAATTGAAAAGAAAGTTGGCGATGGAATTGAGAACAGCGAGCTCATCGACGGTATCGTTTTAGACAAGGAAAAAGTTCACAGTGGAATGCCAAAAAAGATAGAAAATGCAAAGATAGCTTTGCTTGACGTCGCTGTAGAAATAAAAAGCACAGAGATAGATGCAAAAATAGAAATTGACGACCCAAGTAAGCTTCAAGGATTCCTCGATCAAGAAGAAAGAATGATAAACTCCATGGTTGAAAAAATAATTAATAGCGGTGCCAATGTAGTTGTCTGCCAGAAAGGGATTGATGACATCGCACAATATCTACTTTCAGAAAAAGGAATTTACGCAGTAAGGAGAGTAAAAGAAAGCGATATGGCAAGGCTTGCAAAAGCTACTGGAGGAAAAGTAGTCAGCAATCTAAACGCTCTAAAAAAAGACAAGCTTGGAAGCGCGGGCAAAGTCGAAGAAATTAAAATCGGTGACGATGAAATGACATACATAAGCGAATGCGACAATCCAAAAGCAGTTACACTATTAATAAAAGGCGGAACAAAGCACGTTGTAGATGAAGTCGAGCGAGCTGTTACAGATGCACTTGGAGATATAGTCGCAAGCCTAAAAGTAGGAAAAGTTGTCGGAGGCGCAGGTGCAATTGAAATGGAAGTTGCTAAAGGGCTAAGAGATTATTCAAACAAGTTAAGTGGAAGAGAGCAATTAGCAGTACTGGCTTTTGCCGACGCTATCGAAGTAGTTCCAAGAACATTGGCTGAAAACGCAGGACTAGATCCTATCGATGTTCTTACTGAATTAAAATCAAGCCATGATTCAGGAAAGAAATGGGCGGGTATAGACGTATTTTCAGGAAAAGTCCAGGATTCCTGGAGCAAAGGCGTAATTGAGCCATTAAAAATTAAAACACAAGCAATAAAATCAGCTTCAGAAGTTGCAGAATTAATTTTGAGGATAGATGACATAATAGCAGCAAGCGGAAACAGCAAATCTCCAGGCATGCCCCCAATGCCTCACGGCGGTATGGGCGGTATGGGGGGATACTAAAATTGCCGAATACATTAGTAGGATTAGCGGAATAAGTCAAGAAGATTTATCTGTTGCAAGGAAGATTTTATACGAGCATGTTAGAGATGCATGGACTAATGGAAGACCCTTGCCTAATCAAGTTCAGCTCATTAAACTTGCATGGTCTGAATTCAGCATTGGTTTGTTAGAAGCAAAAAGACTAGTAGAAGCGACGGAAGAGAATTACAGAAATGATTTAAGAGAAATGGGATACAAATGAAACAGGATTTATACTTATTATTAAAGGATTATGTAAAGGACCCTCAAAAAGCAATTGATACTCTAGTTGATGCACTAGAAAAAAACAGAGATGAGTATTGTATAGACGATGTTATCTCTGCTATGAGGGGATACCAAGGCGAACAACTAATTGAGCTAGCTAAGAGGGAAGGGATTGATGTCTACCAGGATTTAGAAGCTTTTGCTACATTTTTAAGAATGCAAGATGAGTTTGAAGGCGATTAATCCTAGATGAACTTATGCAGTTGTTTTCTCGCACTTTCTCTTTTCTTATTATGCTCTTTCAAAAATTTGTTAATCTTTTCTATTAGTATTTCTTTCAATTCTCCAGTAAGCAATTTTCCAGACTTGTAATCATTTTCAATTTTATTTAGTTTCTTATCATCATCTTCAAATAAATATTTCAGCCAGATAAAAGAGACATCAATATCAGGATTCCCGCCTTTTTCCTTATGCTCTTTTAAAGTTGCTCCTCCACCAGAGAATGCATATTTATTTATTTTATTTGCAACAGTTTTTTCATCATCGCTAAAACTAATATAAGATTCTGGTTTAGAAGAACTCATTTTTGTATTTGGCCCCTGTAATCCAGGAATTAACTTGTGAAATGTAAAAGCTGGAAGATTAAAATTCATCCTTGATGCTATATCGCGAGTAAACGAAGAGTGATTATGTTGATCAAACCCAACCGGAGTCAATGTTGTTTTTATCCCCTCTAATTGTGGATATAAAATGTCTGCTGTTTGAGTCAATGCCGAAATTAGTTTTTGAGGAGTTATATCACCATAGATCGCTCTCACTTCGTTAAAAGTAGTTTTTGCAGAAGCCAATTTACTAAGATTCATATATTCTTGTACTTTTTTAGGACCTTTAGTCTGAAAATAAAATTCAAGATTTTTTTTTTTCAACCCAAGAGCAAGATAGTTTAACAAGTATTCTTCAACAGCAACTCTCTCAGCTTCTTTCCGCTCAATATTTCTCGTCAGTTGTGCCTCCAAATCCGCAGCAAGAAGATAAATCTTGGCTCCAAGGTTTTGATAATAGATTACTTGATTAATTAGAGACATGTGCCCGAAATGAAAAACACCGCCCGGCATTAAACCAGTAAGAATTGCAAACTCTTTCTTTTTTATTATGCATTCATGAATTTTATTAAAGTCTTTATGCCCAATAACCAAGCCACGTCTTATCTCTAATGGAGCATCTTCTAATCTTCTTGAATACTGTGAGAAATCATTTATTCCAAACTCCTTCATTAACTTAGGATAATCCTTTATTTCTTTTACATCCCAAGGGTCTATTTTCTCCATTAAGAATTTATTAATCAAGAAGTATAAATAGTTTTTTATTTATATTTTTTAGAAATGTTT
>ERZ1292623.4709-Hain-H51-01um-R1-4709-length-11118-cov-10_pt1 | contig 11118 bp, 15 predicted proteins | sample MGYA00564398_ERZ1292623 | MGnify/ENA primary metagenome ERZ1292623 (study PRJEB36523, sample SAMEA6512633) | groundwater metagenome | collected 2019-01-07 | study: AquaDiva: Metagenomics assemblies of 32 groundwater samples
GCGGCCCGGATGTCGGAGCGGTACGCGAGCAGCACCACCGCCACCGAGAAGATCCCCACGCCGATCGCACCGTACTTCGCGATCTTCCCCCAGTCGGTCTTCTTGGGAGCCTTGTCGATCAGCTCATCGAGCTGCTTCTGGGTGCAGTTCCCCGACTGCACGCAGGCCGTCATCTGCTCCACGGTCCTCGCGTAGTCGGAGATCATCTGCGCCTCGCCCTTGAGCGAGGAGGAGATGAACCAGCCGATCGCCACCGCGGAAGCCAGGATGGCCACCACGATGACCACCGTGCCGACGGGCGCCGGAGGGATCTCGCCCAGGCCGCGGAGCCGGGCAAGCCCTGCCACCTGCGCAGAGCTCCCCAGCGAGGCCCGCGGGAGCCGGCCGTAGTCGCCGTCGCTGATCACGTCCACCGTGCCGCTCTCGTTCGCCTCGGAGATCAGCCGAAGGACGAGGTCCGCGCGGGCGTCGCCCTGGCGCTGGTAGAGGAAGTTGTAGACGAGGTAGGGGAGCTTGAACTGGAACGGGGGCCCGAGGATCGCCACCGGCACGCTACCCCGCGCGATGAGCTCGTAGCTCCGGTGGGCTGCGTGGAGCACCTGCATCACCCGCTGCATCTGCTCGATGATGGCGGTGATCGTCGCCTCGGGCGCTCCCTCGAGGGAGGCACCGCGGACCCGCGGCTGGCGCGAGGCCGTCGCGATGAGCTGGTAGGCCGCCTGCACGCCGCGGCTGACGTGGAGCACGAAGCCCTGGAACTGCGAGGAGAGCCCGAAGAAGTCGATGATCCCGGAAGAGTAGCTCGCGCCCGCACCATCCTGGACGACGGGCAGCATCCGGCGCTCCCCAGGGTCCTCCTGGGCGAGCTCCTTCAGGTAGTCGAGGGCGCTGAGAGGGCTAGCGTGCGTTCCCACGGCGCAGCACCTCCAGGGCGTGGCGCAGCCCCATCTTGCGGACGATGATGTTGCCCCCCTGCGACGCCACCGGCCCGGTGACCCGGCCCATCAGCTTGTCGTGCGGCCAGAGCGTCGTGTGGAAGACCACGCCGGCGGCGAGCCGCTCCGCGGCGTTCCGGCACTCCGGGGTGTTGCCCTGCCCCGCGAAGACCGAGAGCAGCGCGTCGTCGTGTGCGATCCAGAGGTAGGGCGTGATCGGCGACTGTGGCGAGAGGAGCTGCAGCGCCACCTTCATCGGCAGCTCCTCGTTGTTCACCACCAGCTCGAACGGCTCCGAGACCCCCGCGCTGGAAGGTGGCGTGAACGAGAGCTGGGAGGTCGCCGGGACCGCCCAGGGGACCGGCGTGACCTCTCCCGCGAACCCGATGAACGAGTCCGCGAGGAGCGTGGCCGCTGCCGAGAGCATCCCGGCCCGGGCCAGCTCCTGGAGCTCCGGGGGAAGCTCGCCCTTCTCGTCCAGGTGAGGCAGCCAGGGACGAACGCCATCGCGTCCGAGCCTGGGCCCCCGCGCGAAGCCGTCGGCCATCGGCTACTCCCGGCCGCCCTTGGAGATCAGGGCGCCGACGAGGATCACCCCGTAGCGGGTGCTCTGCCCCACCACGTTGGTGTTGGTGTCCTGCAGGGTGGCCGTCATCTTCGGCGTCTCCCCCGCCGGGATCACGAAGCGCGGGACGCCGTTGTCCCCGAAGACGAGCGGCTTCTCGAGGATGTCGGCGAGGTAGAGATCCTCGTTCTTGGTGAACGGGATCTCCGTGTCCTTGAGCTCCAGCTTGATCCGGCAGTTGCGCGCCTTGATCACCACCCGGTCCGCGGCGAGCGGGTTCATGTTGCCGACCGTCGCCGGCTCCGAGGCCCAGTTGGTGAAGCCCAGGAAGCCACGCACCTCGCGCACGTCGAAGTCGAACCCCGTGGGGATCACGTCGTCGTCGGAGGCCGAGGTCGTGGCCGTGGAGAGCGCCACCATCAGCGAGAGGACGTAGGGGCGCACCTTCGTGCCCTGGCCCGAGACGTAGGCGTCGGCGATCCTGCGGACCTCCCGCCAGTAGGCCCCGATGTGCCGGAGGCCCGCCACTGCGGGATCGAGGGTGCCCGAGACGAGCTGGGTCAGCCTCTGGTTGTTCTGCACGAGCGCGCCGAGTGCGGTCTTGAGGTCCATGGGTGCCTGTCCTGCCAGCGTGGTGGAACTGCGGGTGCTGAAAACGGACCGCCCCCCTCACCTGCGATGAGGGGAGGAGGGCGGGTGGACTGCGGCTCCTGCGAGCCCGGTGCGACTAGACGCCGAGCGGCTTCTTGATCGTGCCGTGCAGGAGGAAGGTCACGGCGCACCGGGCCGACAGGGTCGGCATGGTGGTGGTGGTCTGCCAGGTCTGCCCGAAGAAGGTCAGCGTGGCGTCGAGGTCGATCTTGTCGTTGATGTCCTGGGTCTCGGCCAGGAGCGGCGCTGCCGCCACGGACGGGATCCCGCAGGAGATCGCGGAGAAGTTGTTCTCGGTGCTCACGCCGTACAGGCCGTAGCCCGACGGGTACTTGAACCCCGGGCCCTTGCTCACGAGCCGGGTCCCGAGGAGGAACTTGATCGCCCCGTTCTCGTAGATCGCCGCCGTGTCGTCGCCCGTGGTCGGCGTGCCGCCGTAGATCTGCCGCACGTAGAGCCCGATGCGGGTGAGCTTCAGCTCGTGGTGCGAGGGCACCTTCTTCTGCGAGCCGTAGTTCTGGTGGTGGAGGTTCTTGTTCGTGCTCGAGTCGAACCAGCGGTACTCGAGGCCGGCGGTGAGCAGCCCGGTCGCGGTCTCGATGGTGTCGAAGACCGCGTCCTCGAACGTCTCGTTGGCCTTGTTGACGACGCCTGCCGAGGGGATGAAGAACTCGCCCGGGCGGCCCGGGACCGGAACCATGTCTGCGCGCATCTTGCTGCTCCGTGTGGAAGGTGGAATTTCAGGTCCTGGGTGCTACCGGGTGGTGCGGGCGAGCCGGGGCCAATCCCCGACTACGAGAGGAAGCTCCCGAGCGAGGTCTTCCGCTCGGTGGTCACCCCGAGGCCGTTGAAGCCGCCGCCGGGGATGAAGGAGGGGCCCGAGGTGGAGAACCCGTCGAGCGACTGGCCCGGGTAGGGCTCGTCGCGCTCGGTGGAGAACCCGAGGAGGTTGTCGCCGTCGTAGTCGCCCACCGCACCGCCGCCGAGCTGCGGGAGGAAGTTGTTCGCCGTCTTGGCGATGGCCGAGCCGATCAGCGCGGCGCCGAAGCCGACCCCGAGGCCCTTCACCTGCTTGGGGAGGAACTTCACCATCACGAGCGCCCCGCCGACGCCGACGCCCGCGAGGATGAGGCTCTGCTGCCACCAGGGCCGCTCCCGGAGGAAGGCGACCCGGTCCATCACGACGCCCGCGCCGATCGCGCCGCCCGCCGCGCCGACGCCGACGATCGCGAGGTCCTTGATGTCGTCGGTGAGGTTGGGCATCCCGAAGAGGCTGTCGATCGAGTGGGCCAGCTTGGCAAGTGCGCGCATTTCAGACTCTCCGAGGGAGGGAGAAGCACAGCGTCAGGACAAGACGCTCTCTCCATTGGAGGCACTCTGTCAAGCCGTCAACTTTATGTTTTTGTTATGCCTTTATGCGTTCTACATGGCAGAAGTTACGCTAGATATGGATGAGCCACGCAGCACCCTTTGAAATACAAGAGGCTCCAGCCTTTCGACTGGAGCCCCAGGAAGCACTTCGCGACGGCCCGGAGGCCCTGCAGGGGGTGCTCACCCCGACTTGCGCACGCCCCTGCTAGACGCGCGCTGCGTTCGCGAGCTTGGTGGCGCGGTTGATCGCCCACTTCAGGCCGCCCTTCGACAGCGGCTTGCAGCCGTGGACCTGCATCCGCTTCGCGGGCTTCACGTAGCGCTGCAGCTTCTTCGGGATCCGCACGTCCGGGCCCTGCACGCCGACGCACGCCTTGTTCACGCCGCGCGCCTTGCCGGTCCAGACCTTGCCGACCCGCTTCTTGCCCTTGATCACCTTCGTCAGCCTCATCGTCTTCACCACCTTTCGCTGTGCGGCTCTAGCCGCCGTGACCGCTACGCGCCGCGCGCAGCTCGAGCCGCTCCATGCGGCCCTCAATCTTTGCCTGCTCCAGCTCCATCGTGACCACGCGCCGCTCGAGCCCCTCGGTCTTCGCCATGTGATCCCGGATCACCTCGCGGAGCTCCTCCACCTTCGCCAGCACCTCGTGGAGCTGCTGCTTGATCGCCTCGAAATGCTGCTTCACGAAGTAGATCGTCGTGCCGCCCGTCAGCACCAGCATCCCCGTCAGCGCCGACACCGCGGTGGCCCAGAACCAGACCGGGATCGCGTTGGGATCATCAACGGCGGGAAGGAGCGCCTGGGCGAGCATCGAGGTGTCCATCGTTGCTCCTCTCTACTTGATGTCGAAGATCTTGAAGCGCTGCACCATCTCGGCCGGAGCTTCCCAGCCGCAGGGCTTCTCGGGGACGGTGGGGTCGAGCGAGATCCACTCGGTGGGCTCCCGAGGTGGCAGGCCCGTCTGGAGGTAGATGTGGCTCCAGGTCTTCGCCCCCTTCTGCTGGATGATCTTCATCCGCACCGGGTGCCCGACGCTCTCGAGCATCGCGCCCAGGAAGATTGCCTGCCCGTCGCAGTCTTCCCCGTGCGTGATGAGCGTGCGCTCCGCGGAGCTGAAGGTGTCCGCGCGCAGCATGTCGAGCGTGTAGCGGACCGCCACCTGGGACATCTGCGGGTTGATCACCGCGTTGAACAGCCACTCCACCTCGCCCTTGTAGTCCTTCGGCGCCACGCACCAGTCGCCGACGGAGCCGGGGTCGAGCGGGGTCCCATCGCTGGCGCACTTCTGCGCGAGGATGCGCTTCGCGGCCTCATGGATCTTGGGATCGAGCCCGCCCTTCTTGATCAGCCTGGCGATGACCTTGGCCCGCGCCTCGATGGGCCCGATGTCTCGGAGGGTCGCCTTGGTGTGGCCGGGGAAGTCGAGAAGGCCACCGCGCCGCCGCGGGTCTCCCGGGGGCATCGAGCGAGCAGCCTCCTCGGGACCCTTCAACGAGTCGTCGGAGGTGGGCGCGATCGAGCCGGAAGAGAGAAGCCGGCCAAGCAGCCCCGCTCCCGTGAGGATGTACCCGCCCGCGATGACGTAGTCCCAGCGGTTCCGCGCCATGAACGGAGGCTAACCCAAATGCAAGCCTCCCTACTAGGGCGGCATGGCTCACTTTTATGTTACTTCGCGTGGAGCCGAAGCGCGCCTGCCAGCCACTCCAGCTCTTCAAGGCAGTAGGCGCTCAAGATCAACGTACTCTTCCCGAGTCGCCGCGCCGCCCAGTCCACCTGGCGACAGAGATCGAAGGCTCTTGCCTCCCACGACGTCATCACCAGCACTACCGCCCAGAAGGTGAGGACGAACTTCCCGTAAAGGAGGATCTTGCTCCCGCCTAGCAACATGCGGAAGCCCATTGCACGGGACACGCTGACCTTCCCGCTGCCCCACTCGGCCTTGAAGAGCTCGAACCCGAGCCCGAACCACTTTGCTGCGTGGGCGTTGCAGTCGCGCACTCCCGCGTGATCACCCTCGTGCAAGGAGAGGCTCGCACCGATCAGCGCCTCCCGGCACTTCGCCGCGCACCCCTCCATCTCCTCGGGCAGCGTGGAGCGCATCGCCTACCCGCCCACCATCGACATCAGCGCGGTCAGGGCCGTCCTCGCGCGCTGCATCCACTGGGCCTTGTCCTCCTCGGAGAGCTCGGCCCACGTGGTCCCCGGCTTCGCCTCGGCCTTGTGCATCAGCTCGGCCATGTGGGTGAGGAGCTGCGCCGACTTGAGGAGCGCACGGACGGAGGCCTGCAGGCCCACGCCCGCGCCGAACCGGAGGAGCCCCAGGAGGAGCTTGGCGTTGGAGTCGGTCGCCATCAGCGGACTCCGGTGATCTCCTCCATCAGCTCCTCGTCGGAGGTGGGCGGGGGGAGGTCACCGCCGAACTCCGGCTCGCCCTCTTCCTCGTCGCCCTCGTCCAGCTCCCCATCGAGCTCCTCCTCCGGGTCGGGCTCCGCGGGTGCCTGGGCCTCGTCGGCGGGGGCCTCGGCCGCCTGCTGCGGCTCTGCGGGCTCCTGGACGCCGTTCCCCTGCTTCTCCCGCTCGGCGGCGTCCTTCGCCACCTCGGCATCCCACTCGGCCTGCGCCTTCCTCTTGCGCGCCATGTCCGCAGCCTCGAGCCGGCGGTAGGCGCCGACGACGCTGGCCACCTTCTTCTGCGTGGCCCACTTGCCGTAGCCCGCGAGGCTCATCAGCTCGGTGAGCTTGGAGATCAGCCCGGCGTTCTTCTTCGCGAGGTCAGCCTTCGACGTCGGCGTGGCGAAGAACGGCGCGAACTTCGCCTTCACCTTCGCGTAGACCGGATCGCTCTCGTTGTTGGTGAGCCCCTGCATCAGGTCGCGCAGCGCCAGGGCCACCTGCTTGTCGTCGGTGGCCTGGAGGAGCCCCTCGATGCCTGCCCGGACGAGCGGGTCCAGGTCGGCGCGGGTCGCTGCGTCGCGCTCTTCCTGCATCTGGGCGCGGCGCTGGGGGTTGTCGGCGGCCATCCGCGCCGGGATGACGCCGCGGGCCAGGGCCTGGCCATCGGTGACCCGCTCCACGATCTCCGGGAGCTTCTCCACCAGCGTCTTGCCCAGATCGGCGAGGACCTCCCAGCCCGAGGGTGGCCCTTCGCTGCCGCGCCGCTTGATGGGGTCGAAGCCGAAGTGCTCCCCCACGGCCTTCACCTTCTCGAGCGCGGCCAGGACGTCGTCCTCCCCGTCGCCGGCGGTGAGCTCCTCGATCTTCGCGGTGAACTCCTTCTTCAGGTCATCCATCGCCCGCTTCACGTCGTCGCCGCCGCCGAAGGCGTCCCGCATCGCCTTCATCAGATCGACCTGCTCCTTCATCGCCGCCATCGGCGACTGCTTCGGCTCGGGCTCCCGGGCCTTGGGCTCCTCCCGGTTCAGCGCCTTCTCGAGCTGTCGGGCGGCCACGTCGGCGATCCGCTCCCGGAACGGGTCCTTCTCAGCGGGAGCAGCCGGCTTCTCCTCCCGAGGCGCGTAGCCGGGCAGGCCTGCGAGCCGCTGATCGATGGCGGCCAGGGTCTGCCGCTGGATGTCGGACGCGATCTTCGCCGCTACCTCGGCGGCCACCTGCGCCATCTCCTGCTCCGTCGCCGGAGCTCCCGGCGACTTCACCCCGTGCGCCCGCAGCGCGGCGTTGACCGCATCCTGGAGGCGAGCCTTGTTCTGCTCCTCCTCGGCGATCACCTGCTGCCGGATCGTCTGGTAGTCCTGCGCCAGGCCCTGCGCGCCGCCACCGGAGACCTGCGGGATGAGCGGCTTCGCGCCGGTCCCCGGCACGTCGATGGTCGCCGTCGAGCGGTGGCCCGGCGAGCCGTTGGGATCGCAGACGGTCACCAGGAAGGTCACCTCGGTCTGCCCGGGCCGCAGCTTGTCGAGCTGCGTCGGCAGGATGTCCTGCGCGAGGAAGGCCGGGATGGAACGCCGGCTGTGGACCGCCTCCGCGGGGAAGTCCCCGATGTAGGCCGGGTCGCTGCCGGGCCGCGCCCGCTCCACGCGCACCGAGTAGCCGCTGGGCAGCATGTTGATGAGGGGGTTCGGCGCTCCTGCGCTGCGAGGTGCGGACATGGCGGGCTTCTCCTGGGGCGGCGGCACGACGGCGAGATGAGGCTGGCGCGGCGCGGGCTCGGGCGGCGGATCCTGGGGCGCGGCGGGCTGCAGGTCGGGGCTCTCGTCGCCCTCCGTGCCATCCTCGGCACGCTCCTCGTCCTCCTGCCCACTCTGGGCCTCCAACGGCCCTGCAACTGCGACTCTCCTGCCGCGGCGGGAGCGACGCACGGGCATCTCCAAAGAAGTGACGACCCCCTTCTCCCGCATCCACGCGACGAAGTTGATGATCCCCGCACTGCGCGCGTACCGCTTCGCCTTGTGGAAGGGGGCCCAGAGTCCAGCCTCGAACTTCGTGCGGAAGAAGTCCGGAGGGAGCGTACTCATCTCCATCCCAGCCTCCTCGATCGCAGTGACGAACTCCTCCATGGCCCGTCGCCACTGACTGCGGGTGTTGGGCAGCAATCCCTGGGGCCAGCTCAGGTTGGGCGGGAGTGCCTCGAGGACGCTCTCGAACTCCACAGCGAGCGCTCGCAGCCCCTCGTTGGGCACCGTCGTCGGGCTGAACCGGAGATTGCTCATGGGTCAGACCAGACCCCCCATGAGCTTGATGACTTCCTTCTCCTCGGCCGTCCTGTCGTCGCTCTTGCCCGCCCGGATCATGGGGTCGAGCAGGTGCGCGCCGCGGGTGTCGATCAGATCCCCCTGGCTCTTGTGGTGCTCGTACTGGCGCTCCGAGATCGACTTGCGCATGGTGGTGGTGCGCATCAGCGTGAGAGATGGGGCGAAACCGTCCACCTCGAACTTCAGGATCTCGTAGACCCCAGGGTGCTCCTTCACGATCTCCTGGACCGCAGCGGCGGCGACCGGATCGCTTCCCCGGATCTCCAGGCCTGCACGCGCAGGAAGCGCGTCGAGCTGCGCCAGGTAGACCTTCTTGAGCTTGCGCTTCCGATCCCAGTTGATGGCCTGCTCGAACCAGCCCATGGTCAGCTCCTCTTTCCAGCGGAAGGGCCCAGCGCACGCGCCTTCTCTTCCGGCGTCATCGCGCTCACGAACTTTGCGGGGGTGATGAGGATCCCCGCGGTGACGTAGGGGATGTAGCCGTTGGAGTCCTCGGGGCCCGTGCGCTTCAGGTAGCCGCGCACCTCGAGCTTCCGGCAGCCCACGACGCTCTTGGCCTTGATGTCGGCCTCGCTCATCCCGAGGGAGAGGTTCTGCCACCGCACCACGTTCTCGTGCTTGGCGTTCGGGATCTGGCCGAACAGGGCGGTGACCGCGAAGAACTCGTCGTCATCGAAGGTGGAGATGTCGAACTTAGGGGGCTCATCCACCGGAGAGCCAACGAGTCGGGGGTCGCGCATGGAGGGGGAGTGTGCCCTCCCCCCTAAGCAATTCAAGCATAACTCTGCGCGATCGACAGTACAGAGCCATCAAGCTAGCGAGTGATGGACTCTTTTTCGGTGCTGGGTGCGTGGAGTTTCTGCCACGCCCGATCCAAGGCCCGACGCAACTGCTGCTCCTCGGCCTCTGGAGCCCCGATGCCGATGAGGTAGATCTGCGCCTGGAGCAGCATCCAGTAGGAGCGCGCCGCCGGGCTCACGGCAGGAGGTTCGCGATGACCACCACGCCCATCTGCTCCGCGGCCTGGCGGGTCACCACCTGCCACTCCAGCTCCTCGGCGGGCCGGTTGTAGGGGGCGCGGTCGATGCCCCTGGGAACCTCGTAGCGCGCCGGGGGCGTGGCGGTGGCCAGAACGGACGAGCCCAAGCCGCGCAGTCGCAGGTAGAGGCTCGAGGAGCCCTTCTCGAGGGTGTTCGCCAAGAGGTGCCTACGTGCCGGCGGCGAGCCGGAGCTGCCGCACGGCCTTCTGCCCGAAGACGATGCGGTTCAGGTCGAGCTCCAGGATGAGCGCGAGCCGGATGATGGCGTCGAACCGCGGGTTCGCTGCTGCGTTCTCGATGCGGGAGATGGTGCCCAACGCCAGCCCCGAGGCGACAGCGAGGTGGCGAACGCTCCAGTTCTTGGCCGTGCGCGCCTGCTCCACCGCGGTGGCGAGCCTACGGCGCTCGTCGGACGAGAGCTCGTCAAGGGCGGTCCCTGCGTCATCGGGGAGGGTGGTGGGCTCCGAAGTGTCCATACCCCAACATCTTGGGGGTCGATGGCAGATCCGTCAACTAGAATCGATCCACTGGCCATCAATCCGCACTAGCGGTGAACGACTCTGGGCGTTTTCAGGTTATGTCGAGCAGAACACCAGCGTTCTACGCTGCAATTTCTCTAGATGATAGAGATGAAAGAACTCTAAACCGGCAATGTGTGACAGGGCAAAAGATGACCTACTAGCCCATCATCACTCATCTTCCTGGTCTCACTCCCAGTATGCTGTCCCACACTGTCACAGATGGAAAAGCCCATGTGTGACAGGAGGTCGTCCTTCTAAGTGTATGGTTGTATTAGTAGTAGTAGTAGTAGAGAGTATGTCTGTCACACATGTCACAGATATTTCCTCTATATATAAGAATCTCAGTGAGCCAACCCTATCCTCCGGGAGTTACTCATGGCGCACATGGTGCAGCAAAACTATCCTACATCCTGTAAGCAGAACTGTCCTACATCACTATCAGGAGCTTAGCTCTGTCGTTTGATCATCATCATACCGATCGAAAAAACCTGTGACATGTGGGACAGCGAGGAAGAAAATCCCGAATAAACTATTGCAACCACGAGGTTGGCGGGTCGGTTGCCTGTCACACATGGGCTTTTCCATCTGTGACAGTGTGGGACAGCATACTGGGAGTGAGACTGGATAGCCTAGGGAGTTCCGGCCTCTAGCTGCGATCCCGGCCTGTCACACATGGCCCATTTGCACTTCTTGCATCTGACCTTTTTTCGGGTTTTACACGGTAGAACGCTGGACAAGTGCCCCTTGGATTTCTTGCATATACACTCTGTGTGCGGGGTCTCTCACCGGACCAGGATCGTTCCATGGCGTGACACACCGCTTGTGGGAATCCAGGCCTTCAAGCTCCCGCGAGGCTCCCGGCCGGGCTCGAGGTGCGTTACGCTCGCCCCTTGGAGGCGCACCATGGGGATCTTGAGCGGTGTGGTGAGCGATGCCTCGGCTGGCGCGAGCCTCCGTGCGGCTCTCCTGCAGGCCTGGGCCGAGGATCTGGACAACGCCGAGGCCAACGGCAGGCCTGCATGGTGGGGCTGGGTCGGGCTGAAGTGGGGCACCGTGCTGGAGAAGGCGAAGGCCCCGCGTGCGTGGATCCGCAGCGGCAAGGGGCCCACGTCGGTGGAGAACCTCCGGCGCTTCATCAACAGCCACCTGCGCGTGGCGTCCGCAGAACGGCTTGAGCACTACTGGCGCGTGGTCTCGAACTACGGTGACTCGCCCTCGGCCTACTAGGAGCTGGTGATGGGCATCCTGATTGAGGTCGCGCCGAGAGGCCTCACTTCAACCACCTCTTGTTCTTGCGGCGTTCGAGCAGCTCGTCCACGCCGAGG
>ERZ1292623.4710-Hain-H51-01um-R1-4710-length-11115-cov-5_pt1 | contig 11115 bp, 17 predicted proteins | sample MGYA00564398_ERZ1292623 | MGnify/ENA primary metagenome ERZ1292623 (study PRJEB36523, sample SAMEA6512633) | groundwater metagenome | collected 2019-01-07 | study: AquaDiva: Metagenomics assemblies of 32 groundwater samples
CCTATCTTTAAAGACATAAAGAAAATATAGCAAAATAAGCCCTAAAAGTCATTTTACCTAATACAAGGTCTCACCTTGTATTTTGATAATCCAAGCTTTGCGTAGTTGTCATGTTGCCATAACTCCAGTAATAATTCACCGCCGTAATTGCTCCGATTAGAGCGAGAACGATAAGTCCGTTGGTTATCAAATCCCTGTGATGACCACGCATTTTTATCACCACATACAAAAATAACGCAAGAGAAATAATTCCAAAAATAGCAAAGAGAATTATGTTTGTAGTATTGCGCGGTGAAGCCATTAATTTCTGAACAAAAGTCGGATTTTGAATTTCTGAACTTACTGCAATCTCAGCGCCGAGAACATTTGTCTTGACTAGGCCTTGCCTAGCTGAGATTTTATTGTTAGTTTTTATGCTCTGAACTTGTACTTTTTCTATCAAAGGATTTGCATACACTTGAGCGACGAAAACTGTTTTCTGTCCTCCAAATATACCACTAGCGACACCTGTGCCAACTTCTGTATAATTATTTTTTACAATATTTGCTCTATGCGTCGGGCTGTTCATCCAAGCCTTTGTCACATCTTTTGAATCGCTAAAATCAATCGCCAAATTTTCTCCAGCATATTCATATTTATAACCCACTTTTTCTATCCAATACCAAGGAGTTTTCCCTTCTGGACTAGTGTGCGCAAAGTATCCTTTACTCGCCATATCTTCTGCCTTCAAAAGAGCGGCTTTGTTTAAAAGAGAATTCACTGCAAAAGTCGAGAGATTTTGTGTTTGTCTTTCTTTATTTGTCAGGTCAGTCAAAACTGCTGGCAATACCGCCGCCATGCCTCCTGTCGTATTTAATCGAAGAAAAATCGGCAATAAAAAAAGAACCAACTCAAAAAATAAAATGAGAGTGATAATGGTGCGAATGCTGAAGTTGCGTAATATATGCGGGCGATGATTATTGCCGGCATGCGGTATAAAATGTTTTTTAAGCCAATAAAACATACCTATATTATATATCTTTATCTAAAAAATTTGAAGAATAGAAATAAGACTATTAGGCCACCTAAACTCCACTTCCAGTTTCTAACTAAAAAAGACGCAATAGTCAAGAAGAAATTTCGCAAAAAATCGAGCGGATTGTAATTTTTAATATTTTTTATGATAGAGCCCATAGTCGTAGCCGGACCAGTTTCGGCACCGAGAACACTACCATTTTTTTTATCAACCGAACTCTCCGCTAGGCCCCCGCCTGCCAATTGGCGGGCAGGTTGCCTATCGGGTTTTTTGTAACTTTCAATTTTATCTACTAAAGTATCCGCCAAACTGTCAGTCTTGGAAACCACATCTGAAGCCGTATTTAAAACTTTCGCCTCAATTATATCAGAAATAGGTATAATAACTTTCGGAGTGATATTTATATTTGATTTATCGCTCTCATAAGAAACAAGGGTTTTGTCAGCGGGCAAAGAAGTTGATATTTTTACTTGAACATTATGTCTACCGGGAATAGCCAGCCAAGACGCTGAAATATCTTTTAGATTATTGGCCGTTGAGGAAAAAGTGGTATGTGATAATTCTTTATCGTCCACATAAAAAGTAGCCGTGCCGGCAAAATTAACACTGGAATTGTTTTGAATACCAGCGTAAATTTTTATACTCTCGCCTTCTTTTACCAAAAGAGACGAATACCAAATAGTTGGCAAAATTCGCGCATTGATTATAGTCGGAGATGTCGTATTTTGCGCAAAAACTTTCAACGGAACACTTAAAAAAGAAAACGTTAGGATAAAAAATAGTATTGTTAAAACTTTTTTCATTTAATTAAAGTTCACGACAAAATTGTACATTCCCATTCCGCAAATTCCTTGAATTGGAGCGCCGGCCTTTGATATACCTAGATCTATTTCCGTCTCCCCTGTTTGAGGTAACATCTGTTGATAATTAATAGAACGAATCACGAGAGCTGAAGAACAATCAAAAGAGCCACTTGTTTTCATAATTAATTTTGTCGGTATTCCGGCTTTGGCAGAAGAAATATTCGGAGAATATCCCCCGCCAGTTTTGATGGTGATGTACTGAATGCCATTTTTCATTTCAATATTTTGCCCCGAATCTACTTGGTTTACATCATTATTTGTCGAAGTTGAATTTCCAGAAAAAATAATAAATAAAGCAACGAGAAGGCCAAGTGTAATGATAATTGAAACTGTTTTGTTCATAAAATAATTATATACTAAATAATGGTTTAATAATTCCGAGGCCAGCAAGTCCGGCAAGTAATGCGAACAATCCAAAACCTATCACGACAACTCCAGCAGATTTAAAGAAAAGAGTGGCGTGTTTTCCGTGCGCAAATGATACTGAACCAAATGAGAGTAGCGCAAGCACCGGCAAGGTTCCAAGAGCAAAAGCAGACATTATTAAGAGTCCAGACATAAATGATCCACTGGAGAGCGCCGCGATTTGCATTGACTGTGTAAAACCACAGGGCAAGAAAAATGTCCCAACACCGATCAAAACCGGTGCCCATGTTGCGTGTTCTACTTTTCTAAAAAAAGAAAAGATATTACTTGGCAAAGTTATAGTTCCCTTTTTTAAAATCCCAAGCAAATTTATTCCGAGTAAAATCATTACAAGAGATGCGATGAGTCCGAGAATTGCAGAAAAAGTAAAACTAATTCCTATCGTCTCACCTATCAACCCCAAAACTCCGCCCAAAATAACAAAACCAAAAAGTCTACTTATGTGAAATAAAATGAATGGTTTTTTGACTGAACCATTTTCATCTTTAGCCACTTTTACGGAAAGTGACAAGACCAATCCTCCAACAATAGCCAGACAACTAGAAAGTGAAGCAATTATGCCAATAATAAAACCAGTCGTCGGAGTCATCTGCCCTCCAATGCCGAGATTTAAAATGCCTGACCTTTGCAAGAGAAAAAATAAAATTAAAAAAACTAGACCGACGGGTATTGCCGTCCAAATCACTCCATTGTCTTTCTTATCTTGAATTATTTTTTCCGCATACAAAACATAGCCATGTGGTTTTAATTCTTTCGTTAAAATTTCTGCCAATTCTGGAGTTGTGTATGTTCGTTCAGTTTCCACTTCCACAATTTCTCTTTTTAAATCCACTTTTGAATTTTTAATAAAACCTTGTTCTTCTAAAACATCTTCAATCAAGATTTTACATGATGCGCAATGTGTACCAGTAACGTGAAATTTGTATTTTTTTATCATCTATATAATTTATCACGAAAAATCACACTTCGCAATTACTTTACTATCTTTAATTAAAAATTCTCACACAGCGACTAAATCTTTCTCGACACGCTTGAGTAACACTGCGTTCGTTGCAACTATAATTGATGAAATACTCATGAGCAAAGCTGCAAATTCTGGACGAAGCATAATACCAAAACTTGGATATAAAATTCCACCAGCTATTGGTATTGCAAGAACATTATAGATTGAAGCCCAAAAAAGATTCTGTTTCATTTTGCGAACTGTCGCCTTACTTAATGTTATCGCTCTAAGTATATCCAGTGGGTCCGACTTCATAAGAACAACTTTTGCTGTTTCTATTGCAACATCTGTGCCTGCGCCAATGGCAATGCCTACATCTGATTGGGCAAGAGCAGGAGCATCATTAACTCCATCTCCAACCATTGCTGTAAATTTTCCTTCTTCTTGAAGTTTTTTTACATATTTCGCTTTATCTTCAGGCAACACTTCAGCGAAAATTCTTTCTATGCCTAATTCTTTACCGACGGCTTTGGCAACTCCTTTATGGTCTCCTGTAATCATGGCAACTTCAATGCCAAGTTCTTTTAATTTCAAAACTGCTTTTTTAGCATTAAATTTAATGGTATCAGCAGCCGCGACAACTCCAGCCAGCTTATTATCTATAGCAATTAAACTTAGAGTCTTTCCCTCACTTGCTAAACGATCAAGTATTTCTCTCGCGCTACCAATCTCAACTTTATTATCAATTAGGAGTTTTTCATTACCCGCAAGTACAACCTTTTCTTTAATCATGGCTTTCAATCCGTAAGATAAGTAAAGGGTAGGAATTAAAATTAAAGCAGCCCCACCTATCCCTATATTAACGGGTGAAGCCCCATTTAGTATTTGTGGGACTATAAATGCAAAAATTACGGTAAAACTGAAAAGCAAACCAACTAATGAATAAAATCCTTTGAGACCACTAGTTAAAATTACTAAAATAATAAAGAAAATAAACAAAATAACTAACTCCCAAATTCTTGAAATATTAACCATATCCCAGTCATTGTCTCCAAACAACGACTCTCTAAGAAATATTTTATCGCCCTTGGACATTGGTTTATAGTCGTTCAAAATATTTATTTCTTTTTTTTCCGTTCCGGACATAATTTCCACCAAAAGTTCCTGTTCTTTAACAATCTCGTTCCTTTTGCCAAAATCCTGGGTCGTGTCTTTTTCCGACAAAACTTTCAAAACTTTACCGCTGATTACATCTTTTCCAATAGGTTTTAAAGAAAATGAATAAATTATTCCGGCAAGCGAAAGCGCCAATATAATGATAACAATATATTTGTTTGGTTTTTCCGAAGAATGATCGTGATAATCATTATGTGTTGATGTATCCATAAAATTACTCTTCAATTATAATCCATGAAAATGATCTTTGTATGTTAGTAATATCCCTTATAATTAATTTTATATCTTGTGGATACGGTATAATCGGAGTAAAAATAAGCACCCCTTCTCTGTGATGGCCTCCAGCCTCTCCGCCTTCCCAACGCAATGGTTTGTATTTTTTTCCATTGTCGTCCACAAGCACAGCGACCTTTACCATATCTTGATCCAGCTCCACAGAGTGAGTATCCATAACAACATCAAATTTCCACTCTTTTGATTGAGACGAAACATCAGACGGGGTTACAATTACCGTAACACTTGCTTGTTCATCAGTTTTTGATTCCAAATTTTTCTTTATATTTGTTTGTTGAATTGCTTGATTGGTAACTGGTGTCTTTTTTTCTACTGGACCACTAAGAAAAAGAGCAAGAAACCCTCCTACAAATGCGACTATTGATAAAATTGTTATTACTGTGTTTTTTATGGTTGCTTTTTAAATTTAATAATTCTACTTACCATATACACAATACCAGCGACATTAAAGAAAATTCCTACCCAAAATAACTTAACTTGATACTGCGCGACAAAACTCACGAGTCCAGTTACTCCGAGAATAGGTACTAGGTTTACTAAATAATGAGCGCAACAAGAAATCATCGCTACGGTGGAAGTGGTTCCGGATACGCCAACCACTTTACCCATGCCTCGTCCACTATGAACTAAACCTTTAATATATTGATATAAAGCAATCTGAATTCCGAAACCCACTACCAAACTGATGATAAAATACCAATAGGTTGCGAACTGGTTTTGGGCAAAACTCCAGCCGGAAACTAATGTAAGTATTGCAAAATAAATTCCGAGCAGAATAGAGCTTCCAAGTATTCCATATAGGATTGATTTTATGGTGTTATTAGTCATGATATATTTATGATATATATTTCGGAGTTTTTATTAAATGGGGAATAAAGGCCGGAGTTTTTTGCGCATATTCATCCCACAGAGCTCCGAATTCTTTTTGAGCTTCTTTCTCTTCACTTCGCGCAAGACGTGTATACATCCACATAAGAATCGGAAACATAATAAGAGTGAGAAGCGTCGGCCATTGCAAGAAAAATCCGAGTATTATCAATATAAAGCCGACATATTGCGGATGGCGGATGCGGGCATAGGGACCAGTAATGGCTAAGGTATGTTCACTTTGAGCTTTATAAAGCACTTTCCATGCTTTAGAAAGAAGCATGAAGCCATAAATGATCAGAATATAGCTTGCGATATGAAAAGGTCCGAAATGAGGATCACCACCCCAACCAAAGAAATCTTCAAAAAGATGTCCCGAATTATGCGCAAAGAAATCAATACCGGGAAATTTCGTAGAGAGCCATCCGGAAAAGAGGTAAATAGTTAGAGGAAATCCATACATTTCCGTGAATAGAGCAACAATGAATGCCGAGAATGCGCCGAATGATCGCCAGTCGCGAAGAGTCTTTGGTTTAGTAAAACTAAAAGCAAAGATAATGAAGACCAGCGAATTAATAATGACAAGTGGCCAAAGGCCATAAGAGTTTTCCATAATGTTTTTTAGTGACAACATCCGCCACCCTTGTGTTCACTGTTTCCATCTTTTTTTTCTGCTTGTTTTGTTGCGCCCTCGCCTATTTTATCTTCCGTATCGGTATCATTGCGCCCTCCGTGTCCTCTGAACATCATCCAAACATGTGCGACTACAAAGACACCAATTAAAATTGGCCAGAGATATCCAGAAGACAACTTGCCTCCGGCAAAGAATAGAACACCTAACAAGATGAGACACGGAATTATCATCCACATCATTGATTTACTATTTTTCCCATCGTGATTATGCATAGTTATTATTCAATAATTATTTACTAATAAGACTTGAATTGTGCATCCATACGAAATAGGAAGCGAAAATCCAAGCGAATATGAACATATAGACTGCACCGAGTATGAAACTTCCAGTAGTTATCCAAGTAAAACCGGGTAGTGTCTCAAAGAGCGTATGATGAAGTTCAAGGCCTGCGGTGCTACGAAGTGGTAAGAATCCGCCCAACACACAAAGAACATATACAACCTCGGATCCAAGAACGCATTTCCAACCATATGACTTTAATGATAGATGTTCCATAAATTACTTTGCGCTATTGATAATATTTTGAATAATTTGATCAATTTCTTTTGGTCTCTCGCCTAAATCTGCTTGCGGAAAGAATTGCGACAGAATAATTGGTCGCATGCCAGAAATAAACGTTTGTCTGTCTTTGACATATACATTTATTTTGCACGGCAAACAAAGTCCGATTTTAATATCTTTGTTTAGAAACTCGTTGGCAAACTTTGCGCTACAAAATTCAATGATTTTAAATGGTTCTCTTTTAAAACCCTTCTCGTCCAAAGTTTTTTGCACATCGTGAACATACAAAACGCGCATACCGGCTTTGGCAATCTCGTCTTGCGCGCCTTGAACTGCTTCGTCAAAAGTTTTCGTTGTGGTTATAGTGTAATCAAATTCCATATGTTTATTTTAACATTTTTAATAATATTTTTTTAACTTTTCTTATACTGGGGCTTTTTCTGGCGCTCGGTCATTATTTGTTTCTATGAATTCTTTTATTTTTGCTTCATCGATAGTTTGAAGCTTAAGAAGATAGCCCCACGATGTTAACGCCACTGGCACATCTAAGTCTTTCCTTGCTAACATCATCTTTTTTCCAGAAGCATTATTAAATGTTTCTTTAATTTTATCAACATCACTTTGAGCTAAATCTTCTCGATACCAAACAACCACTGCTCCATGTTCCATACTATGAAGAACAAGCTCATCGGGAACAATTTCATTTTTAACACCTCCACCTGCGACACCCGCCCAATGTGGACCGGACGTCGGTGGATTAGAATTGTACGCAATATGTGGTGTCCCCTTAGCAACATGCTCCCCACCCTGATCTGGGATTTTTTCTCCCATCATGACTTTGCTAAGTTTCTCATTATTTTTAGCACTTTTATTACCAGACAACCACACACCACCAACAATGATAAGTATTGTTAATGCCACTATTCCTACAATAACTTTTTTATCTGTTGTCATAAATTTTTTATTACTAATAATTATATTCCACAACCACCTTGTTGTCTTTGCGGAACGAGGGCTGGTTGTCCAGCGTCAACGCCGCATCCATTTTGCTGTCTTTGTGGAGCAGGTGCTGGTGTTCCAGTATCAACTCCACAACCACCTCCTCCTTGTTGTTTATGTTCTGGAGAAATAACTTGAGAAGAAATTTTTGCATAACCTTGCGCGCTAGAATAAGTAGCGCTGAGCATTTCTTCTGGATTTACATCTTTCCAATCAACACCTTTATTTTTCATATAAGTCGCAAGTGTTATATATGTATCTGGAAACCAATATGAATTCACTATTAAAGCTGTCTTCCACATATCTTGTTCACTTACACCTTGTGAAGCCATAAGTTCCAACAAACCAAGCATTGCCATACCATGATTGCAATCAGGAAAATGAGTAGAATTTCCACAACATGGTCTAAAAACTCCGCGTGATATTTTTTCTACGAGAATTTGTTGTTCTTCTGTCAATACAACGAGTGAATGACGACTATAATGATCCATCGGACTGCTTTTGGAAATTGTCCAACCACCAGTAGAAGCAAAATTTCCTGCTCCGCCATATTTAGGATCCACCATCTCACCTGTTTCTAAGATAGGATTTTTATTAGCCAGACCAAATGCCCAGAGTAGATTTAATATGTAACCAGAATTTTCATTAGTAATTTTTATTTTACCGTTATTATCTCCGAAAAGTAATTTTTTGTATTCATCTGAGAATGCTCCCCTTTGTTCGTAAATAGCTTTAAATTTAGTTGCATCAATCACTCCACTATTTACTAATTGTATTCCCAAATTTCCCCATATTACCGGAAACACTACGCCCTCCACTGGAATGACAGATTCTTCAAGTGTAGAAATCTGCGCATTTTGTGTAATAGATGTTCTATCTATGGGATTTTTCAAGCCATAAAAAACAGCCGAAGAAATCATAGTCCCAACGATGATGATAGATATCGGTGTAGCATATGGACTATTTTTTCTTATTATTTTATCTTCAATTTTTTCTTTTTCCATAATTTTAAATTAAATGAATAATATTATAACACCAAGAATAATCATGATTATTCCGGCCCAAAGTTTTAACCCGCGCATATTATCTCTTTTCCAGATTTGCATTTTATCTACCAATAATTTATCCGCAGATATAAACAACACTACGACCAATGGAATAATAAGCAGTAAATTATAAAGTAGCAAATAACCAAAACCACTCATATATGTCACTTGATCACGCAAGAGCCCAATAACCATCAAGTATGGTCCGCCCATGCACGGGAATTGACAAATACCGACAAGCAATCCGAGACCGAATACAGCCGGAAATGAAGCCTTGTCCATCAATTTTCCCATTGCGCTATGAGCTACTCCTGGAATTTTTAATTTTATTGGAAAAGCCGGGAAGAAACGGCCAATAAGATTAAATACCCCAAAAGTTATAAGGAGTGTCGCCCCTAATTTCCCCATAAAATGAGGAGTATTGAAGAGATGCAGAACTTTCAGTATTCCAAGCCCAATCAAGAAATACGCCGTGAATATTCCGATAATGTATGTCCCCCCTAATTTAAGAATTTTTTCTCGAGTCAATTGCATTCCAAAAAGAAAAGCAATCGTGATGAGAAGAATTGAGAAAGAGCAGGGATGCACACTGTCCAGAATCGCGGATATAAAGACAAGCGGCAAAAGCCATGCGCCTTGTTTACTCAAACTCCAAATAATTTCAGAAGTTGCTGAGCTGTTTTTCAGAATAATGATACCGAGCATGACCACTAATACGATACTGATTGTAATAATAAATTTTTTCATATTATTACGGAGTTACATTTGCTTTGATCTCAAACTGAAGTTTATTCCCATTTTCGTCCTCAAGATAAATAAATCTATCAATTATCCCAACTCCAGTAGGCCCATGTGCATTTGGGTCATAAACGACTTCAATGTCGCGAGACTCTCCGGCGAGAATTATTTCCCCCGCCTTACCATTACCGTGCCCTGGCATACCGCCCGTTCCTCCATGCCCAGGCATGCCGAATGGTCCGAGCTTGCTGCCATCATCTCTTAGAATATATGCTGCAGTACACATGCAGGAAGTACTAACATCCGTCAGATTAACATCTGCGGTTCCTGAATTTGTGACCCTGAAGACTTTACTAACATTGCCGTCTTTCATCGCTATCTGTCCGAAATCGTAGAAAGTTTCCTTGGCGGTTAGTATTCCCGCCTCGTTTCCTATCCTCGCTGGATACGATTTTGTTTCTGTCGCGCTACTTAGCGTTTTATTATCTACTGACTTGCTCCACCAGACTAAACCAATCACACCTAGAATAATTACAATTAACGATACTACTGTTTGTTTGTTCATAAGATTAAGAATTAAAATAGTAAAAAATCCCTTATGGGGATTTTAAAGACATAACTAAAAATTTTACGACAAAATAGTTTAGCTATGCCTCACGTATGCAAAAGAAGGACTGTTTTCAAAAAACGATAGCCATTTAATTATCTTTTCTCTAAAAAAATATAATTTCTTATTATCTAAATAATATCGCCATCGGCTAAAAAACTGATGCTGATAGTTGAGAAAATTTTGTTTACCAAAAAAGTACAAAACTAACCCCAAAATTAAAAAGCTAAACATAAATACAGCTGAAAAAGTAACATTGGAAAACTGTTGCCAATTGTTTATGTGATTAAAGCCACTATCACACACTGAGAAAGAATTCTCTGAATAAGGACAATTTGCCATAGGAATAGCAGACATATGACTAAAGCGAAGTAAGCCAAAAACCCCTATGCCTATATAAGCAAGTAAGATAAAAGAACCTATAAATAATTTTGTATTATTTAAACTCATATTATTTATTAATTTGTTTGTATAACCAAACAGCGAGCAGGATTAGGTTCACTATCATCAACAATGCGACGACAGAACCAAAACCCCCACTCATCATTCCATTATACCCGTATCCATATCCAAACATATATTCATTATACCACATAAATTAATAAATCGACCTTTGATAATTTTACAACTTTTTACTTTTTATACGTAATGAATTCGACACGACTGACACACTAGACATAGCCATAGCAAAACCGGCAAATACCGGAGAAAGTAACCAACCGAAAAATGGATAGAACGCTCCAGCCGCTAAAGGTATGCCTACTATATTATATATGAATGCCCAGAAAAGATTTTGTTTAATTCCGCGCATTGTTATTTTGGAAAGTTTTATCGCTTTGACCAATTTGGAAATGTCTCCACCGAGTAGTGTAATACCAGCAGACTCGATAGCCACATCCGTGCCTGTACCCATCGCAATACCGACATCAGCTTGCGCAAGAGCTGG
>ERZ1292623.4711-Hain-H51-01um-R1-4711-length-11115-cov-5_pt1 | contig 11115 bp, 12 predicted proteins | sample MGYA00564398_ERZ1292623 | MGnify/ENA primary metagenome ERZ1292623 (study PRJEB36523, sample SAMEA6512633) | groundwater metagenome | collected 2019-01-07 | study: AquaDiva: Metagenomics assemblies of 32 groundwater samples
TTTATATGGTCAATGAATACAATACCGTTAGTGTGGTCGATTTCATGCTGCAGTACGCGGGCCAAAAATCCCTCGGCCTTTAGGCGAACTTCGTTGCCGTCAATATCTAATGCTTTGATTTTTACTTTGCTATGGCGAGGTACTAGCCCGTATACGTCTTTGACACTCAGGCAGCCCTCATGATCCTTGATGATTTCACCTTCGCGTTTGATGACCTGCGGATTGATTAACACCGTAAAATCTCGTGATTGCTTGTCGTCAAAATCGCTGCGAACAATAACAACGCGCTGCAGCTGATCTATTTGAACCGCCGCCAAGGCAGCGCCAACTTCGTGGGGACGACTGTCTTCCCAATCTAGGGTCGCGGATACCATATCGTCGATCAGTTTCTTGGTCGACGTATCGGGTTTGGCTTTTAGTGATTTTTGCCTGAGGTGCGGGTTTGGTAACGCTATAATATCTTCTTTTTTCATTACAAGTATTATAACAGACTGATAGGATCTAGTTCGACCTGCCACCGGGTGTCAGGCACTAGTTTTGCAATATCTAGCAAGTCGCCTCGCTGCGAGCTCTTGACTATTATTTGCCAACGATAGGTGCCGTGGGCACGTTCATAAAATGCAGGGCTAGGGCCAAGGATTTGGACAGATTTTGGAGCTTTCTTTTGGATCTGAGCCTTGAGATCCCTCGCTGCATTAACGGCTCCGGCCTCTGTTTTGTAAACATTTGTTAGCTTTAGTAGGTAGGTGAATGGTGGAAAGCCATCGTGCTTGCGTTTGGCAACCGTATATTGATAAAATTCATCATAATTTCGCTTTAGTGCAGATTGGATTGCTTCACTTTCGGGCTGAAAAGTTTGAACAACTATTTTACTCAGTTTTTCATCTCGACCAACACGACCCGTAACTTGTAGCAGTAGCTGAAAGACCCTTTCTTCGGCTGCAAAATCAGGTAAAATAAGTCCACCGTCAGCCTGTACAACACCTACAACTGCCAAATTCGGCAAATCTAGACCTTTTGCGACAACTTGTGTGCCAATAATAATGTCGATCTGACCACTGTAAATGTCTTGGTACATCTTGTCGAGTGTGGCGTCGGCGGTACTGTCGCCGTCAAAGCGGGCAATTTTGGCGCTAGGAAACAATTTGGACATGGCATCGGCGATAGATTTTGTGCCTATGCCTTTGTGAATTACACCTGTCCGATTACAATCAGGGCAGGTAGTAGGTATGTTTTCGCGGATACCACATACATGACATATCAGTTTGTGTATATCACCATGCAGTACCATCGGTACAAAGCAGCGCTTACAGATTGCATTCCAACCACAGTTCTCGCATAGTGTCGTTGATGCCGAGCCACGCCGATTGTGAAATAGCAGGACTTGTTGCTTGTTTTTCAGCGTTTCTTCGATAACTTCTATTAATCGATTTGATATAAATGAGTGTTTTGTAAAGTTACCACGCTTGCGATTATCAATTAGCTCGGTTCGTACGTCACCAATGGTCTTGGCTGAGCGGTCGAGCCTAACAATATTGCCAGTTTTGTCTGCCATGAATCGATCGCTAACAGATGGAGTGGCGCTGCCTAGAATTAATATTGCATCGTGTTTGTTTGCTAGTATTCTGGCAGCACGCGAGGCAAGGTAGCGAGGCGCTTGCTCTTGTTTAAAGCTAGCTTCGTGGGCTTCGTCTATAACAATCAGGCCTATATTAGGTAATGGCAAAAATAACGCCGAGCGTGGGCCGATGACTAGTTGTGGTTTCTCGCTATTTAGAGCACGTAGCCACACAATGTGACGCTCGGCCTCGGACATACCAGAATGAGTCAGTAATACATCAGGAAAATGCTGCTGAAATTCACCAACTAGTTGTGAGGTTAATGCTATTTCTGGTACCAAAACAATGACAGATTTTCCCTCTCTCAGTAAAGTTTTTTTGGCTAGTTCTATATACACAGCCGTTTTGCCCGACCCTGTTATACCTTGCAGCAAGCTAGTTTTTTTGCGATTTTTTATTATGCTTTTTACTGCATTATTTTGCTCGGTGTTTAGCTTTATGGTGTTTTTGTCACGTGAGATATCGATAGATTTCACATTGTTGGCTCGACGTTTTTTCTGCAAGCCACGTGGCAGCAATGTTTGCCATACACTGGCGATTGGTGAACCGTAATATTGATGCAACCAATTGGCTAGGTCCAAAATAGCTATCGGGATTGGTTTTTTCTCGATAACTTTTATAATCTCTTTGGTTTTAAAATCAGGTTTTGATATTTTCTGGATAACGACGCCAACAGATTCACGTTTACCTATTTCAACCAATACAACCGTGCCTGCAAACAGTTCGTCTGGCGAGTGATACGTAAAGAATCCTTGGCTGTGAGCACGGACGGTTGGGGTGACTAGGTAGAAATGCATAATATAAGTATAATCTATCTATAATGTCTATGTATTTTAAAGATCGGGCGGCTGCTGGTAGTGAGCTAGCAAAACAGTTGATGCAGTTTCGTTATGAAAACTCGATTGTTATTGGGCTGAGTGATGGCGGAGTGGCTGTGGCCGAGCCGATTGCAACTGCACTGCACTGTCTTATGACTCTACTTTTACTAGAAGACATCAAAATACCTGGCGAGCCAGAGCCCTTTGGTTCGGTTAATCAATATGGCAAATTCAGTCAAAATTCATTTTATTCTGCTGGCGAGATAGAGGGCATGTACAGCGAGTTCCACGGTGTTTTCGAGCAGCAACAGCGTGAAAACTTGTCACATATGAATGCACTGCTGGGTGATGGTGGAATACTAAGCCCGCTAATGGTAAAAGACAGGGTGGTTATTTTAGTAACGGATGGGTTGCTAAACGGGGCATCGCTAGATGCGGCGATGGAATTTTTAAAACCAATTCGCACAAGGAAGATTATTATTGTTGCAGTTCTGGCTACCCGTATTGCAACAGACAAAATGCACCTGCTGGCCGACGAGATATACACGTTAGCCATTAACGACGATATGTTAGAGATCGATCACTATTTTGAAGACAACACTATGCCAACCAGAGAACAGACTATTGCCAAAATAAACCAGGCAGTTTTGAACTGGAAGTAGTGTGTTTTTGCTGTTTTGTATTGAAAAGCGCGGGCTACATGTGTAGAATAAAAAGCAACAGTAAGACAAATCTAAGGCTGATGGGAGATTATGTTAGACGTTTTTATCACTAGTAGAGTGCGCCGAAAAATCATAGTAGTATATGCAAAGTACCCTGATTTTCGTACTCATGTACGTGGTCTAGCAAAGCTTATCAAGGAAGATCCGGGCAATATTCAACGCGAGCTAAAGCGTTTGGAAAAAGTAGGATTTTTAAATGCCGAAAAACAAGGCAACACCAAGATCTACTCGACAAATAAGGGTTTTGCAATATTTAAAGAGTTGCAGAACATTGTCATAAAATCACAGCAAGCCCAGACTGCCAGAGGCAAGAAGCGACCTGTGACAAATGAACCAAGTATTTAAGAAACTTTTACTATCTCGTGGTTTAAAATCTCAGGCTCAGCAAACAGCTTTTTTAAATCCTAACTATAATGAGCTAGGTGACCCTAATCTTTTACCTGATATTAAACAAGCGGTAAAGCGTTTGAAGAATGCACATAAAAACAAAGAAAAAGTTGTTATTTACGGTGATTATGACATTGATGGCCTTAGCGCGACCACACTATTATTTGATGCTTTTTCACAATTTGGTTTTGATGTGTCGACATTTATACCAAGCCGTTTTGATGAAGGATATGGGCTAAGCAGCGATGCAATTGAGCGGCTATCTGAACAGGGTGCGCAATTAATTGTTACGGTTGATTGCGGTAGCCTAAGTATAGGTGAAATAGCACATGCCAAAAAAATGGGCGTAGATGTGATAGTAACCGACCATCATAATCTGGGCGATAAATTACCGGATGCAGTGGCGGTTATTAATCCAAAGCGGACTGATCACAAATATCCGTTTCGTGATTTTTCTGGGGTGGGTGTCGCATTTGGGTTGGTTCGTGCGTTGCAGGGTGAAATAAAAGGACTTAAAGATGGCCACGAGAAATGGCTATTAGATTTGGTGGCCCTGGGTACAATTTGTGACATTGTTCCCTTGGTTGGTGAAAACCGAACCCTGGCATTTTGGGGGCTAAAGGTCATGCAACAAACACATCGATCAGGTATCAGAGCTTTGATAGCCGTTTCAAAGATAAACCCTAGCGACCTCAATGCTCGAGGCCTTGGTTTTGGCTTGGGGCCAAGGCTGAATGCCAGTGGTCGTCTAGAGACAGCGCAGATAAGTTTAGACTTGTTGACGACTAGAGATAACGGGCAGGCGCTGCAATTGGCACAAGAGCTGGATTCTATGAATCAAATTCGCCGCAAAGACCAGAATAGGATTTTTGAGGAAGCTAATTTACAGGTTAGTAAATATACAGATGACGAAGTTTTAGTTCTGAGTAGCAAAAACTGGAACCACGGCATAGTTGGCATAGTGGCAGCCAAGATATTAGAAGCGCATCAAAAACCAACCTTTGTTTTGCAAGAGATCAGTGATGAAACAAAAGGCTCTGCCAGAAGTTTCAGCGATTTTAGTGTGGGCGAGGCCATTAAATACAGTCAAACGCATATTATAAAGGGTGGTGGGCATAATTTGGCTGCTGGCGTAACACTTAAAACGACAAAAATAAGTGAGTTTCGTCTCAGCGTAAATGAATATTACAAAAGCTTGAAACTAAGTGATCAAAAAGCACACCTTTTACCAAAGTCTGATATAACTCTAAGCAACTTTGATGATATTGATGAAGATTTAGTCGAGCAGATTGCTCAGCTAGAGCCGTTTGGAGACGGCAATACTCAACCAATATTTTTGATAGAAAATTTGAGTGTAGAAAAAGTCCGCAAAATGGGTGACCAAAACCAGCATGTCAAATTAACTTTGCGTGATACTTTGGGCAACGATATGCAATTTTTGGCGTTTAGCGCGCCAAAGCATTATTTTGCTCAGCCAGGCGACACAGTCAATGTTTGGTGCGCACTGGATATTAATGAATGGCAAGGTGTACGTAGTGTTGAGGGTAGGCTGCTTGAGCTAAGTTTAGTTAACTAGTCTCACCTAAGACTTCTAAGCGAGCTTGTATCATAGATCGTAAGGTGCCATGATATGTTCGACCTCCCCCGGAATTTATTAAAACAGCAAGAAACCGAGATGTTTGTTGACTATCAAGTCGCAGTTGTATGGGTTGGCTACTTCCGTCTCTGTAATAATTTTCAATAACGAATTCATCAACATCTACCCGGGTTCTAAATATGAAGTTTTCATTGCCTGGAATTACTAGATATTCAAATGGACTAAAGCCATGCAATGGACTAAGTGCATCAAGTTTCCATCGTTCTTCGTCTTTAATTTTATACATTTGCTCATCCAAGTCATCGTCACCGAAATCACCAAAGTTGCCGGCCCCAGGGTTAGCGTCTTTTGTCGTCTCGAGAATGTCTTTCAGTATTTCCCCCTGCTCGCTGCCATTTGGGGTAGTATGTTCAAAGTAGTGTAGGGCGCTGAGCACTATGTCGGGTTCTACAGAATGGTAGGCTGCTAAAGTTTGACTATCAAGTTGCGGTACAAACGGAACCAGTTCACCATGAGGAGTGCGAGAGTCGCTAGCGCAGCAGGTATTTACGTGAATCCGAAAGTCCCCATGAAAATCACCACCACAGGTTATTTCTCTAACTATTTCACCAGTACGATCTGTCATAAAGTATTCTGGGCGACGGTTCGAGAGCATTACGGCACCCACAAAGGCTGCGGCTCCAAGATAGTCTGCAAAGTACTTTTCTGCTAATTCTTCCGCTAATTCGGGGACTTCTTCCAGTAGCTCTGCTGCTTCTAGGCCGCTTAAAAGTGCTGCGTCATATAGGGGTTTGATAGGTATATCCCTGATGACCTTAGGTATGGATCCAAATAAAGTATCGGTTTTTTCACTGTCGCTTTCTATTTTCCATCTCAGCTGTAGTCTGTCATCATTTAGAAAATCCTGAAAAATCTTTTTAATCTTTTCTTTTTGCTCGGTGGTTTGGGCATGTTCAAGAACTTCGAAATACATATAACGCATAGCCTCAAGTCTTCTGTCTTCTAGCGTGTCGCTGCTTGGGTAGTACGAGTGTCGAAGGTAGTGCTCGCTTATTGACTGTGATCCTCCTGATGCAGAGCCGTCAATTGCTTCTAGAACACCACTTTCTTGTGCTATTTCATGGCCTCGTTCCGACAATGTGTATGGGCGTTCACTAAATACCATACATCCCATTATGTTTTAGAGAATATGCACACGCAAGCATAAGGGTTATTTCAACTAAATATTCAATGATTTCAATACTTAGTTGACGCCAGGTTTTAAAGGGACCTGGCAAACCCTTCCGAACTAGGTTCGGCTGTGATCACTGCTTCTTCCGGCGTCCGTCATGGCTGCGCTGGGCGCGTTGGGCGCCACTGGGATCTTCGTCAGCTTGTCCTTTCCGAGGTATCCGACCACGACCGCGGCCGCTCCGGCCGTGATGCCGGTGTAGATGAGGAAGTTCATCAACCACGATTCGAGGTAGATGCTGAAGAGAAGCGAAGCCGTCAGGCAGGCCGCCGAACAGGCCATCAGCAGGTTTTTTGATCGACTGATGGCGGACAAAATACCGCTGATCGTCAGTAGAGCGAACGCGATGACGCCCATGGCGGTCACGATGCTGCTTCCTGGTGCGATGGTCAACAGGTTCAGCATGGCGACCGAACCATCTTCGGCGAACTCTGACGACATGTTGACTTCGTTGGCGACGATGATTGCCAGCAGAATGGCTGCGAAACTCATCATCCAGCTTGATGCCTTTGTGAGGTTCATTCTATCTTTCCTCTCGGAGGGGTTTGAATTGTGAAACACAAGTCTTTCTAGCGAAAACTCCACTAGAACCTACATATTATACTACAAAAGATTAAAAAATGCAATACTTATTCATATTGCATATCTGTATTGTATCTGTTAAAATTACTAGCTATATGGTACAAGTTACAAGAAAAGACGAGAAAGAAGCCAACGAAAACTTAATTCGTAGGTTCAATCGCAAAGTGTTACAGAGCGGTGTTTTGGCAATTGCCAAAAACAACCAACGTTTTAGCAAACCTATCAGCAAGCCCGAGCGTCGCAAGAAAGCAATTATCAGGAAACAACGTCGTGCCGAGAAGGTTCTCAGCATGCGTCTTGGAAAAAGATGAGCTTAAAAACTCAACTGCAAGCCGATCTTAAAACAGCAATGTTAGCTCGGGATTCTTTTTTGAGTGATGTTTTAAAAGGTATAAAAAGTGCAATTTTAAATGAAGAGATTGCCAAGGGCAAACGTGACGAAGGCCTGAATGATGTCGAAATTGAGTCATTGCTAGCACGTGAAGTTAAAAAACGCGACGAAGCCGCAGTGTTATACGATCAGGGCGGCAACAAGGTTATGGCAGATAAGGAACGTGCTGAAAAAGAAATTATTGCAAAGTATCTGCCAGAACAATTATCCGAAGTCGATATTAAAAAACTGGTTATGGAAGCCATTTCTTCAACCGGCGCGGTAGAGGTAAAAGATATGGGCAAGGTTATTGGTCAGGTGAAAGCCAAAGCTGGCAACAGTGCGGATGGTGCAATAGTTGCACGTATTGCCAAAGAACAGCTACAATAGGCATATGATTTTATTCTTTGGCCCAGCTGGATCGGGTAAAAGCGTGCAAGGACAGATGCTAGCTGCTCGTCATGAGTGGCGATGGGTTTCAGCTGGACAATTGCTGCGTGATACGCACGATATTGAAATATTAAAAGTGATAAACAACGGAGACTTGGTTGATTCTGCCCGCATGAACACGATTGTTGGTGAAGCGCTAAGCCGTGCACAGGATGTTAACCACCTGATTTTGGACGGCTATCCACGACAGTTTGATCAGGCAAGATGGCTCATTGATAGCATGCCAAATCATCAACGCGCTATTTCATTGGCCATTGTTCTAGAAGTTCCGCGCGAAGAGCTGGAGAAACGTTTAGCAGTACGCGGCCGTCCAGATGACGTGCCAGAGTCTATAGAAAAACGCTTGCAATTATATCGCAAAGAAATTTATCCAATTCTAACTTATTTAACAGATGAAAATGTGCCAATTGCGCATATAGATGGCATGGGTACAATTGGTCAGGTTCACGATCGAATAGAGGCCGAGATTGGCGCAGTGCTGGGTGATTCGTAAGGGATGTATACAAGAGTAAAAACTAGTGCTGAAATAGAAAATCTACGCAAGAGTGGTCGTATTTTAGCCGAGATTTTGCAGGGCGTGCGTGAACTTGCAAAACCAGGCGTAACAGGCCTAGATATTGACGCTTTTGTTGCAAGTGAGGCCGAAGGTGTTAATGCTACATGTGCATTCAAAAGTTATAACGGTTTTCCAAATAGTATATGCGTATCGGTAAATGACGAAGTGGTCCATGGCATACCAAATGACAAGCCATTTGAAAAAGGCGACGTGGTAAAGTTTGATTTTGGCATTAATTACGATGGTATGATCACAGATTCAGCCTTTACCCTGGTGATAGGCGAGAAGCCGACGAATGATAAAAAACGCTTGATAGAAGCAACTGAAGCTGCGCTTTACAGGGGACTAGAGGAAATTGAGGCAGGGTGTCATGTGGGCGATATTAGTGCGGCAATTGAAGGTGCGCTGAAAGATTCTGGCCTTGGGATTGTACGTGATTTGGTGGGTCACGGAGTTGGCCATCAGGTTCACGAAGAGCCGGATATCCCAAATCATGGTCGTGCTGGGCGCGGGCCAATTCTTAAAAAGAACATGAGCTTGGCTATCGAGCCAATAACCACACTAGGCGATTATCGGATAAAGCTAGACGACGATGGTTGGACAATACGCACAGTCGATGGAACTATCGCTGCACAATTTGAACACACTATATTGGTACTCGACGATGGTTGTGAGATTTTGACTAAGCTATAAAACTTTGCTATAAATAAAAGTAGTCTTCACAACATGTCGTTTAGCGAAATGAGGGTTTGGATGCACTTGCTTATGTTAGCTCTAGCAGTAATTTTTTTTGGTTCTGCCTTCTTGTTATTCAAGAAGATGGGTAGCCCAGACATTACTCCGAAAAAGCACCTGTTTTTTGACATGTCTGGGCTATTGTCTCTTGTGTTAGCAGTTGTTTTTGCGACACTTAGCTAGCTGCTTCGAGTGAAGATTCGCCTGCGCAAATTGGCGATAATAGCCCAGGGACTTAAAAAATCTCTGGGCTTTCACATTTATTACTTTGCACATTTTATCCGTAACCGTTATAATCTAAAATAATATGCAAGAACTTTCACGATATGCTGTTGGTTTAGATATAGGCACAACAACAGTCCGTTGTGTGGTGGGACATCGCGAAGAAGGGACAGCCAGCCCGACTATTATTGGTGTTGGCGAAGCACCAAATAGCGGTATGCGTAAAGGTGTGGTCGTGAATCTCGTGACGGCTGCTCAGGCCGTCGACAAAGCCCTAGAACAGGCCGAAAGAGTGTCTGGTCATCAGATTGACGGATCTACCATTAGTATAAATGGCAATCATGTTTTAGGCATGAGCTCGAAGGGTGTTGTTGCTGTTGGTTCGCGAGATCACGAGATTAACGAAGAAGATTTAGCTCGCGTAGAAGATGCCGCAACGGTAGTCCAATTGCCTGCGAATCGCGAGATTTTAGATGTGACGCCACGCAGCTTTTCGCTGGACGATCAGGACAATATTCGTGATCCTATTGGTATGAACGGAGTTCGTCTAGAAGTAGATGCCTATGTGATAACGGCTTTGACCCCGAACCTGAAGAACCTGCTAAAAGTCGCTGATATGACGAAAACTGCAGTACATCATTCTGTTCCAGCGGGCTTAGCGGCGGCGCACGCAGTGCTGACCGATAGGCAAAAAGAAAACGGTGTTATTTTGATTGATATTGGTGGTGCAACTACGAATCTGGCTGTTTATGATGAAGGCGACCTGCAGCACGTTGCAGTTTTGCCTGTTGGCGGGGTAAATATAACAAATGATCTTGCTGTTGGACTGAAAGTTGACCTAGATATTGCAGAAAAAGTAAAACTGCAACATGCCGTGGCGGTTTCAAGTGCCCGCAAGGCTAGCGACAAAAAAGTAACAGTGAAAACCGATTCGCAAACTTATGATTTTGATACAGAAACAATCGACGATGTTGTCGAAGCTCGCCTAGAGGAAATTTTTGATGCTGTTAACGATGAGCTAAAAAACATTGGTCGAAAGGCCAATCTGCCTGGCGGTGCAATATTGTCTGGAGGTACAGCCCAGATTAAAGGGATTGAAAATTATGCAAAAGAAGCACTGCAGCTGGCAGTAAAGATCGGCAAACCCGAAAGTTTTGGTGGCGTGGCAGAGAACATATCGCAACCTCAGTATGCGACAGCTGTGGGTTTGATGCTAATGGACCTGGATAGTCAGAATAGGGGCAACGCACACCGTTCAGGCGACAATGGATCAGGCTTTTCGGTTGGCAAGATAACCTCGTCTATCAAGGGTGTATTGGGCAAATTTCACTCTTGAATAAACCTATTTGATAGTTGCAAGCTAGCCGTGTATACTAAATACATAACAGATACGAATATAGAATTTTAGGGAGCGAGGAAAATTATTTATGCCTGAGGTAAAACCAAGCGACATTCAAACTTTTGCAAATATTAAAGTCGTTGGTGTTGGTGGCGCAGGTGGGTCTGCTATAAACCGTATGAAAGATGCAGGTTTGCATGGTGTACAGTTTGTGGCAATTAACACTGACGCACAAGCTCTTCATAACTCGAAAGCAGATGTGAAATTGCACATTGGCCGCGACACAACACGGGGCCTAGGGGCTGGTGCTGATCCGAAATCAGGTCAGGCTGCCGCCGAAGAATCTCGTGAAGAAATTAAACAAGTTTTAGAGGGTGCTGACCTAGTTTTTGTAACAATCGGAGCAGGTGGTGGTACAGGATCTGGTGCCGGGCACATTGTTGCCGAGATTGCCAAAGAGCTGGACATTCTAGTGGTAGGTGTAGCT
>ERZ1292623.4713-Hain-H51-01um-R1-4713-length-11114-cov-5_pt1 | contig 11114 bp, 19 predicted proteins | sample MGYA00564398_ERZ1292623 | MGnify/ENA primary metagenome ERZ1292623 (study PRJEB36523, sample SAMEA6512633) | groundwater metagenome | collected 2019-01-07 | study: AquaDiva: Metagenomics assemblies of 32 groundwater samples
GGGATTCTAAAGGAGCTTTCTGTCAGAGAGGATGAGAAGGGATTCTTTGACAACGAGGGTTATCACTACACCAAGTTCCTTAAATTGGAACCCGGTATTGAAATAATCTTGTTGCCGTAAAAAGGCGCATGACCGAATCTACGGCTGCAATCAAGCGGCTTGTCCAATCTCCTGATTGGAAAATATATCAGGAGATGGTGAGAATTAACAGAGAGGTTTGGTTGTATAAATTGAAAACATGTAAGAAAGAAGAACCCGCCTTAAAATGGGCTGGATTCATTCATGGTTTTGACGAGTGCAGAGAATTAGCAGACTCTATCATTCAGGAAGAACAGATGAAGTTAAAAAAAGAAAAGGATAGGGGGGAAATGGAAGAAGAGTTTGTATCATAGGAGGTTTTTCTATGGAGCATGTTGATAAAGAAGACCTAGAAGCTCTGAAAAATAAAAACTTTGACGAAGATGATTTTAAGAGAGTAGGACACCCAGAGAAGTTTTTCGTTTCCACAAGGGACTTTCCAGAATTGATTAAGGAGAAGTCAGGTTCAAAAGTGATGCTCATTATCAAAGGGGAAATCTGCGGGGTAGATAAAGAGTATGGCGATAATGTTATGATCCCGTTGGACATTTACGAAGCCGCTCTTGTTCATGGTAAGATTTCATCTAAAGATAAGACAAAAGTTTCTTCAGCTTTTAGAGAAGTGAAAGAGAATGAACCAAAAATCGTTTCTCATACAAGAGAGAAATACGGAAGCCAAAAAGCCAAAGAACAAATGATGGCTATTGCTTTGTCAAAAGCTAGAAAAATGGGTGTTAAAATTAAAAATTACTAATGGTTAAAATGTTGGGGGGAGATAAAATGAAATATCTGTTGGTGGCATTGTTTCTTGCTTTTAATGGCTTCGTTTTTGCTGGTGATACTCCGTGCGACGTTGACATCACGTCATACACCACAAATAGCACGGCGGGATGGCAACCTCTTGGTAGCGTCAATTCTGGCGATGTTTTTTATTCCCTTACTATCACCAGCCAAACAGGCGCGGGCACGGCTGAAGTCGGACTTTATGACGCATGGGAATCCACTTTTACGACAACCCCGTTGGTTTATAGCACTCACATAGGGACATTCAGCGCAATGCAAAGAGATTCTTACTTATTCAATGTTCGTTTGAGTTCTGGTCTATCTTACAGAATTGTTGGAACAAATCCCGGGCTTTATTTTGGCATTTGCGATCTCAACAAGTTTAGGAATCCTTCAAATTCATGGTAGTAGATACTGTGTTCCCTATTGTGCTTGAGGAAGAGATACATGGTTTACTCGCTGATTTTAAGCAGAAAGGAACATTTGGGCGCATCACAATTCATTTTGCTAATGGGGAACCTAAGAATTTAGAAGTAAGAACAAACAGAAAAATAGAATAACAATTTAGTCAAGGCCAACTAAAAAAGAGCCGAAGGCAAGAAAACATTGTCTTCGGCTCTTTTATTTAGGGTGAGAACGACACCATAATCGTTACGGAGGTCAAATGCCAGAGGAAATAGGAGCTGTAAGTCCAGAAGTAGTCCCGGAAACTACACCAGTCGCTTCAGTAACGGCTGAAAAAACCGGAGATGCAGGCGTTGGTGATCAATCACCGCAGGTCGTAACGCCGAAGGAGTCAACTTCAGTTGATAAGGAAAAATTCGCATGGGCCCAAATTCGCCGAGAAAAAGCGGAGTTAAAAACGCAATACGATGAGTTGCAAAAGAAACATGAAGAGTCTCAAGCAACCATCCAAGCGTACAATCAGTATTTTAATCCGCCTCAAGCTCCAGCGGAAAAGCCCTTAACAGCGAATGAAACCGCTTATCTTGTTCAACGTCTTTTAGACAAGAACACGATTGGCGATCAAATGGAGAAAGCTCAAGTGTGGCTCTTAAATCAGGAAGACGTGCAAACTAAGGAGCATTTTGAGCAGATAGAGGGAATTATGAAAGAAGATGGTTTGGATCATCTTCTCAACGTAAAACCTCTAACTGCGTACAAATATGCTTATCAGGAATGGAAAAATCAAAGGGCATCCCAGCCATCAAATGGGGTCAAACGAGAGGAAAAACTAGCCAGCGGAATTCCCGCCAGTCCATCCGCAGGCCAGAGATCATCCATTACCAAGCAGGCGTTAGTTGATATGCCAATACAAGAGTATATCAAACTTTCGCCCGCTGAAAGGGAAGCACGTTGGACACAGGCGGCAAAAGCCGAAAAGAGCAAAAAGTAAGGAAAACTTAAATGGCTAAGAAATTTGGCCATGTAAAACCGTCCCTGAATAACGGGAAAACCTGTGATGGCAACCCGAAGGAAGAATGACTAAAGAGGTCTTTCACCTGCAACGACTGAGCGGGATGGAGTGTTGAAAAACGCTATGCTACAGTCTGATCTGCAACGAAAAGAAGTTGCAGAGAGCTACCCGAAGCGGTAACTCCCCCTAGCAATAGGGCGTAACATAAATGAACGAATGGGATTCTACTAGTCTAGCCGCTGTCATTCCCGAAAAATGGTCTAAAGACGTTTTAGCGGCCATGTATTCGGACAATGGTGTTATCGGCTCTGTTCTATCAAAGTTTGACAGCGACAAAGGACGCGGAGATATTCAGCACATTCCTGTAGCCCCAAGATTCTCTACAAACGCAGTTGGAAGCGATGGCAGTATTACTGTCCAAAATCTCACCACTACGGACAATTCAGTGACTATGAACGTATGGAGAGAAGTTTCAATCGGCGTTATTGATAGAGATTCTTGGCAGAGTGTGTATGGTGGTTACGAGGGTTTACTGGCACAATACAAAGATGGGTTTATTCTACGTCTAAAAGAGTTCGTGGAAAATGACCTACTTAGTTTGTGGTCATCGGTTACAACCAACGCAACCCCTACTGCTCCACAGGAAATGAATGCGTCTCTGCTCCGACTCGGCCAGCAACAGTTGGATGAAGGAAGGGTTCTAAAAGAAGATAGAACTCTCGTGCTTGCTCCCAAGCCCTTCTGGGCTTTAATGGGAGATCAGGTGCTATCTAACATTGCTGCCGTTGGTGGACAATCTGTTCTGCGCGAAGGTTCCTCGGCAATTCCGAAAGTTTATGGAGTGGAATTGATTGAAAGTCAAGAAGTGGCCTCCAATTCTGGTTTATACAGAAACCTGATATACCAGAAACAGGCCATTGCTTTGGCAATGTCAAAGACGTTTTCATTCCAAAGACTGGACAAAACTGACCTGACGGAAAACTTTGTGGCAGATGTCCTTTACGGACGTGGTGTAATTCGCGAAACGTTCGCATCGGTGATTAACACGAAGACTGTGTAAAAGGAGAACAATGAAAACACTTACGTTGCTTGTGAGCATGTTTTTATCCTCGCTCTCCTATGGCTCACAGCTTAGTGGTCAAATCACTGTGCCTACGGGAAGCGATGGCAGTTCGTTGTCGGACTTTGATTTCGTTGGGTCTAGTTATGCGTTTGTGGTCACTACGGGAGTAGTGAGCGTGAACCCTAGCATTCTCTATGGAATCATTCTGGCGAGTGCCGCTACTACGGATGGGTATACGATATTTGACGCTACCTGCACTGCTGGTCCCAGTTGTGCGACTGCGGATCATCAGATCACTGGTAGGTTGACGTCTGAATCGGCAACCCTTCCAACGTATCGGTACTTCACGCCTCCGATCAGAACGAACAGGGGAATTACCGTCTTTGCTCCGGTTGGAAACCCGGATACCAAAGCGACTATTCTCTACGACTTGAGATAAAAACAAGCGGGGGGTAAAACCCCCGCCCAATTTTAATGTTTATATGCTATACCTGCGGGAGAAAATGTAGGAGTTTGATTTACAAAAAAGAACTTCCATCTTTGGTTTGTGAACTTTGTTATGTTTCACATTACAATAGCCCTTCATATTTACACCAATCACCCCATGATCCCATTTTAGCGCAAGCCGTAAGAGAAGGCAAGATTCACATGACTGAAGCTAAGGACAGGGTAATTCAAAATCAGATCATAGCAGAAGATGGGAGAACAGTGATTGATCAACGAACAGGAAAAGAGGCGGATTACTAATGCCAGCTGCCAGTCAACTCATAACCAGAACCCGCGAAATTATCGGAATTACGGACACCTCCAGTTCTTTAATAACCGACACAGAAATCCTAGCATGGCTCAACATATCCCACAGGGACTTATGCGCCCGCCTTGAATGGGATAAATCGGAATGGACGGGACTGCCAGTTACTGGACAAAGGACTTACACACTTCCGTCAGACATGATGCTACTGGAAGCCCTTTACTGGAACATCAATGGTTCAGTCATTACGGAATTGGAAGTTATCCCAATGGATCATCTTAAAAATAGATTCGGAACAGGATGGAGGTCAGATGCCGATGGAGTTCCACAAGTAGGATACTGGGCGGATGCTTTAGTTTTAGGCGTGCATCCATTTCCAAATGCGGCAAATGTTGGTACTGAGTATATCCGTTTACTCGGTGTTCCGTATCCAACAGCATTGGCATCAACCGATACCCCTGTTGTCCCAACAATTTACCATGACGTAATGCCATATTTAGCCGCTTCCATAGCGTGGACCAAATTGAGAAATATCGCGGAGTCAGAAAAAACAGAACAAACGTATGACAAAATGTTTCTTAAATCACGTTACCCTGCTACAAGAAAGGCAAATTCTTTAAGGCAGATTCGTTGGGGCATTTCTACTTACTAGAGATGGCGGATGTAACTTGGACTGCGCAAACGATAGGAAACTCCGTAACATGGAGACAACATAGACTAACGGGCATGGGTTTAGGAAGATCGCCTTTAGGGCGTTTTTCTTTGGGTGATCCTGACCCTGTTCATAGGATCAGCAATGTCGGAACTGGTAAATTTTGGACTGCGCAAACGATAGGCAACTCCGTAACATGGACAGTAAGCTCTATATGAAATTGTTTAACAAGCTACTGCTAAACATCTGCTTAGGTAGTTTTATTTTCATTCGTGCAACCCCGATTGGTCATTCAGCTTGCACCGACACCACCAGATTATCAATAACAAAATGTGAAGAGGCAGATGCAGATTGGTTTGATTCTTACGCAGATTTAATTGATACAGTGGATGCCGTAGTTTGCAGTCTTTCAGCTACTTGCACAATAACTGGAACATGGACATTTAGCTCCTCCCCCTCTCTTCCAGCGGCGAGTATTAGTGGGAATCAAATTGCGGCGAATGTAATTGTAAGTTCACACATTGCACCTAATAGAATTGAAGGAACGAATATCGCAAGTTCAGTGATTGTAAGCACGCACATCACTAACAATGCGCTTACTGGTTCAAATATCGGGAGTAACGTAATTGTAAGTTCTCATATTGTAGATGGAACAATCGCTGGTGGGGATATTCTAGATGGTACAATTACAAGTCCAGATATAAGTGTAAACACAATTGCTGGTTCAAATATCGGAAGTGATGTAATCATAAGTTCCCATGTTACTGATGGAACAATTCAAGGTTCGGATATACAGAACAACACAATTACAAGTGCTGATATAGATGTGGGTGCAAACAGAATCACTGGTTCAAATATCGGAAGTGATGTAATCATAAGTTCCCATGTTACTGATGGCACAATTACTGGAGCAGACATAGGTGTAAACGCAATCACTGGTTCTAATATTGGCAGTTCGGTAATTGTCAGCTCCCATATCGTAGATGGCACAATTACAAATGTGGATATTGGCAGGTACGATTATGTTACATCCTCATTTACAATAGCCCCCGATGGGCTTGCCCAATCAGCTAGAATGTTTGAAGTCCGATCTGCAACCTTTAATGTTTTAGGAACGGGACTTGATATAGGGGGGACCAATCCAGCTTCTGAAGTAGCAAGTGTTGGGTTACGGCTTAGAAGCAACAGGCACATGATGGTTAATTCGGATTATGGGTATTTGATGCTAAATGTCGCTGGAACAGGAGTAGGGGCAGGCATTGATAGTGATGATAATGCTGATAGCAATAGGGACAATTCATTGCTTTTTTACGCTGATGGCAGTGTGATATTGGAAGCAAGGAAGGACAAGAATTTATATGGGGATAAAGGTATTCGTTTCGCGACTGCTACACTTACTGGTTTAGTAAGCTGTGACACGATAGATACTAATTCATCTGGAGACCTTGCCTGCGGAACGGATGCCGGTGCGGATACTGTTCAATCCTCATTTACAGTAGTTCCCATATCCATTTCTAGTGATACTTCCATGCAAGTCTGGATGGGGAGCTTACGGGTGCGTCAGGGTGGTGTGGAAGCGTCTACAATCACGATTCCAGGTGGTTCGGCGTCAGCCCCGTCAATTAGGATGGCTGGAAATACAGATACTGGCATTGGTTTTAGGGATAACAGTTCCACAATTACTTTTCATGTGGATGGTTCTACTGTGGCAAGTTATATGTCTGTTCGGCATACATATAACCAAATGATTGTGACTCTTTCAAAGTCTGGAAATCAAACGATAAGTGGCACAAGTTATGGGACTTTAACGTGGGAAACGGAGGGTAAAGATACTGATGATTTGCACGGCACTGCTTCCAATACAAGAATAACAGCTCCGGTAAACGGACTTTATAGTTTTGTGGTAGTTACATCGTGGTCAGATACAACATCTGCCGCTTCTTATCACATCAACGAATATCTGAAAAATGGACTGGTTTTAAGTCCTACGATTGCTGCTTTGCAAACTAGGGCTGCCAATGATGCTGATATTACAATGGTTACAGCTGCTCTAATTCAGCTTAATGCTAATGACTACGTAGAAGTTAGGGCATATAATAACCAATCTGGAAATAGTTTTGTTTTGTCAGGAGGTTCAAGTCTTAGCGCAGTTTATGTTGGAAATTAAGGGGGGAAAATGAAAACAGTAATTTTATTTTGCGCCATGTTTTTGGCTGGTAATTCCTTTGCTTTTTGGTTGCTTGTTAGCAATACTACCAAAGACATCGTGGCTATCTCTAATGTTCCGATAGCATTAGAGGGATATACTTCATTACAAATAAGCACCACCACAATTTCAGAGTTTGAATTTAGGGGAACATCGGTTGCGTCATTCTATTTAACAGGTGAGAAATTGAATGGTAAGAAACTAAGATGGGGGTTCTTTAACGAGGAAATAAAATGAAACTATTCATCTTCCTAGTCGTTGTTTCCTTATGCATTAGTTTTATTATAGCCGCGCTTACTGATGATTCTTTTGATTATAAGAAGGACTCAACGGATAGAGAATTGGAGGTTAAAAATGTTTAAGGAAGGAGATAAAATATCAAATGAACCGAATGAGGAGCGTAAAAAAGAAACTCAGATAGTGGAGAATTACGCGGCTAAACTTGCTGAACATTTTAGTAGTGTCCAGATTTTTGTCACAAAACATGATATGGCGGCTGTGGATGGAACCGCGTCCATCACTGCTGGTTCTGGAAACTGGTATGCCAGATATGGGCAGGTTTTAGCATGGCTTGTAAGAATGAACAAAGCGGAGGAAAATCAAGTGACGGAACAATAAATGAATGAAGCTATTTTACTTTCTTGGCTACTTTATAATCATATTCTTATTTTACCTTCTTGGCTACTTTATAATCATATTCTTTGGAGTGTATTATTTGGGTCATTGGATGTTAAACATGGGGAGGAAAGATCATTAAATGCAAACACTGCGGACTAGTTCAAGAATCTCCAAAGCAAGGATCATATATTGCTAATGATACTAATGATTGGATTTGTGATTATGATTACTGGATTAAGTATGGACTTCCTTTGTATAGACGAGAATTGAGGGGGAAATAGTAATGAAAAACTTCATAATGTGTCTGTTTGGTATTGGGTTTTTGATGACTTCCGCAGGTGGTGGGTTTGGGTTTTTTAGAGTGCTTGAATTCAAAGATACACATGATTATTTCATGTCTAAAGAAATTCAACCAACACTTGGGTTTACTATGGTTCAACAACCAAATGATAGCAGAAACTATTTAGGTGTTTGGTTAGGGATTGGTTCATTGTTGGAAGATTCTCAATCGGGGTTGTTTGTGCATCCTTCTATCGGAGTTAATTTAACTTCAACCGGGTTAGCTCTAGGGATGGCTGTTTCTATGGGATTCTAAAGTATGGATGATAGATTTTTTCAGAGTTAAGGCGATGAAGTGCGATTTTTGCGGGAGAAAAACGAAGGCGATTATTACATGGACAAAACCATACAACAAGGAATACAGATCATGTCGGGGGTGTTACGTTAAAAATGCCTAGTGTGAGAGAGGACTTAGCTACAATTAAGCAGCAACTGGTTGATATGAACATACGTCAAGAGAAATGGTATGAGTTGCTAACTTCTCGGATTGAGAAATGGGATTCTACCACTACGCGTGTTAATTAATTTAGCGTTACCCTTGTGGGCGGATGGGATAAGGCGGCAGTTTGGACAAACTGGATTTTTGGAATTTTAGCGAGCATAACCACTGGTCTAATTTTGTTATGGGCTAAGGAGAAATAATGTCAAAAGAGGGTTTAGCAATGTGGCGTTTCAAAAATGAACCAAAAAGCTAGAGATTTTGCGTTTGCTTTAGATTGGATGAAAGAAAAGGGATGGAATCCCTGGTCCATCTTTACTCAAGCATGGCATGAGACTGGCAGATTTGAGAAAGTGATCGGGCAACACAATTATTGGGGGATCAAGTATTCGAAAAACTGGAATGATTTAAGAGTTCAAGTCAGGACCCATGAATACGAAAATGGTGAAAGTGTAGAGAAGATATGCGAGTTTGCGGACTGGAAAACTGTTAAAGACGCTTTGATGTTTTATGACGATTTGGTTCAAAGATTATACCCGCAGGCGTATGATGCCCGCTTGGATTGTTTAACTTTTTTTAGGGAATTGGTGAACCATAAACTAAAATGGGCGACAGACCCCGCTTATCCAGAGAAACTATCACGGGTTTACGCCTCATTAAAATTTGACCCAAGTGTAAGAGAGTTTATGCCATAGGAGGTAAAAATGGAATTCATCGCTGGTTTGTTCGGAAAATTGTTTGCGAGCAAGGTCGGGTTGTTCGGATTGGGCATTTTAACCCCATTGTTAGCCGCACTGCTTAGACGAAAATTGCCTGATTTCATTTCATCTAAGGTGGGTAGTAAATTAAAGGAGGTTCTAGCCCTAAAAGACCCAGCCGATAGGGCGTTAGTCCTTGCTTGGGTGAAATGGGCTGAAGCTAAATTGCCAGATGCGGGATTGGGAGCGAGTAGAAAGGCATTGATTACCTCTTTCTTATCCAGAATCTTCCCAACTTCTTTAGCTGGTGTCATTTCAGATGCTATTGAGGAAGCGGTAAAAGCGATGGATTTGGAGCTCAAAAGGGCGCAATAGGGACCTCTACGGCTTACGAGGATGCCCCAGGAAGGGCTTTTAGGGCAAAAAGGTAGGTGTGTACCCCATGATTGTAATTTGTGACAGATGTAAAGCCGAAGGGGAGTGTGAGTTTTTACTCCCACCACTAGGATGGCTTGCTATCTACGATTCTGGTGGGTTCTCAAAACTTTATTGTGAAGGACATGAGTTTGTGGAGGAAAGTATAAAGGATAAATGACTTTACTATCCACTTTATTATTACTTTATCAACCAATTCAAGCGGAGCAATTATCCGCTAGTTTCACTGATTTTAGCGGAGGTCTAAACGATTGGGCGGAAAACCTACAACTTAATGAAAGCCCGAATGTCCAGAATTTCCACATTGATGAAGGGAAACTTGCGAAGAGAAAAGGGTACTCCAAAATAACCAATCTTCCAGCCAGAGGACTTGGAATTTATCCTTACAGCCCCGCCGCAGGCGATAATCGGCTAATGATTTGGTGCGATAACGGGATCATGTATCAGCAGGTTATCCCATCATCGGCAGCGCCTTCAGGTCTAGTCACTGTTAAAACAGGCATTTCGACAGGAACGGTGATTGATTGTGCAACTGTCAGGGGTGATTTTTGGTGCGTTCAAGAGTCTACAACCCCGTTTATTTGGGATGGAGCCACTGTCGGCTCGGCCACAGGCGCACCGAGAGGGGCGTATATTGAGTATTATGACAATAGAGTATTTATTGCAAAAACCACAGCATCCCCATCTTCTGTATTTTTTTCCAATTTAATTGATAGCGCAGGCAATGCCATCGCTCCCAAATCTGGAACAGCTTGGCCAGCTATCAATGAGCTTTTCGCGGCTAGGCAGGATGCAGATGTGATTATGGGGATGAAGGTGTATGACACAATTCAAATTTTCAAAGAAAGGTCAATCCATTATTTAGAGGGGACTGATGAGTTTAGTTACCAATTTTTTCCAAGCAGAAATGACGTAGGAACCACTTCCAATCAGTCTATTGTTGAGGTAGGCGGCATACTGCACGTTCTTGATAGACATAAACTGTATCAATTTAACGGCAAGGAAGTCCTATCTATTGTTGACAATAAAAGCTACTTGTTTAATGACATTAACCATGATCTTGTGCCTAGAACAAATGTAATAGATGAACAATTTACTGATAATCAAATCACCAGTAATCCTATATGGACAGTGGTAGTAGGTTCATGGAATGCCAATGGCGGTTCTTTAGTATCTTCACCCACTGTTAGCGGTTCTTGCACCACTGGAGCAACGACTGATTGCCCTCTGGTTAAAACCACTTCTACACAAACAAACGGAATCTGGTCTTTTGATTTGGGGCTTCCAATTCTTACGTCTGGTATTACTTTAGATGTTTGTTTCATGACGACCACAGATTGTAACACTGGCAATCTCGACGCTGGAAGCGCATACTATCTTGAATTTACAGCCACGGCCACAACACTAAAAAAAGATGCTGGCACGACTTTGGCCTCTGCTGGACCCGTAGGCAACACAACGGAAGGAAGCACATCAACAATTAAGATATTTAAGCAAGGAGATTCAATATCGGTTTATGATGATAATATCATGATACTTAGCGCAAACGATTCAGGGGTAACTTCCAGCAGTTGGTTTTCTATTTTGGATGGGATTTTTGCCAGAGGTATTCACATTGATAATATCTCCATTTAC
>ERZ1292623.4714-Hain-H51-01um-R1-4714-length-11113-cov-10_pt1 | contig 11113 bp, 9 predicted proteins | sample MGYA00564398_ERZ1292623 | MGnify/ENA primary metagenome ERZ1292623 (study PRJEB36523, sample SAMEA6512633) | groundwater metagenome | collected 2019-01-07 | study: AquaDiva: Metagenomics assemblies of 32 groundwater samples
CGGGCGTCGTTTCGTTTCCTCAAGATAAACTGGAGGTTGTTTCTCTTTCAAAAACTGGCTCTATTTTCAGTTTATGGGTTCAAGAGCCGTCATTTTCTTCCACCGGAACAATAAATTTTGAAGGCATCGCGCTTAATCCGGGGTTCACGGGCGCCAGTGGGAAACTTATTGCCATAAATTTTAGGGTGAAAACAGCCGGGACGGCCCTTCTTAATTTTTCTTCCGGTTCGGTGTTAGCCAATGACGGGAAAGGCACCAATATTTTAGCAAATTTGGGGAATGCCCAGTTTAGTTTGGGCGGCGCCGCTCCAACCGTCCCCGAAGCAACTACTCCTTCCGCGGTTTCCGGCGCGCCTTTCGCGCCTAAAATTTCTTCGCCGACGCATCCTGACCCAAACAAATGGTATGCTCAAAAAGACGCGAAATTTACTTGGTCAATACCCTCCGGCGTTATTGGCGTTCGGCTGCTTGTCGGTAAAATTCCATCCGCCGCTCCTACCGTAGTTTATGCTCCGGTAATCGGTGAAAAAGAGATACCCGGCTTGGCTGACGGCGTATGGTATTTCCACGCGCAATTTCGCAACGCAAAAGGTTGGGGAGAAATCTCGCACTTCCGATTTCAGATTGACACTCAGCCGCCGGAACCTTTTTCTATAAAATTTGTCCATGGTAAAAAAATTATTGATCCAAGCCCGATTGTTGCTTTCAACACTACTGACGAGCTCTCCGGCGTTAATCATTATAAAATAAAAATCGGGAGCGGAGATCTCTTTGAAGTTGATCCTAATCTTATTTTATCCAATCCTTACGCGTTGCCTCCGCAAAATCCGGGCAAGAATACTATTGTGGTGCAGGCATATGATAAAGCGGAAAATGCCGCGTCCGCGATGGAAGAATTTGAGATTTTAGCTCTTGAATCTCCTAAAATTATAAGATATCAGGAGAAGATTGCAGAAGGAGATTTGCTGGAAATAGGGGGAAAAACATATCCGGATTCCGATGTGGATTTATTTTTGTTGCAGGAAGGTAAAAAAGTATTGGAGCAGAGAGCTAGAAGCAACATAATCGGCGATTTTACCTTTATTTTATCCAAAAAATTAAAAAGCGGAGTATATGATATTCAAGTTCAAGTGATTGATAATAAGGGCGCAAAAAGTTTGCCGAGCGAGAAAATAACTATTGCGGTGGCGAAATCAAAGATTTTACAAATAGGTTCTTGGGCAATAAACTTGCTTGCCGTTGCGGTGCCGCTTGTCGCGCTGATATTTATTCTTCTCTTTATCATCTGGTACGGCTGGCATAAATTTGCTTCGTTTAGAAAAAAATTAAAGAATTTGAGAAAAGAAGTGCGCGAAGCGGAATCCGCTCTTCATAAGGCGTTTGATTTACTGAAGGAAGATATTAGAGAACAAATCAAAGCGCTTGAAAAAACCAGAACAAAACGGCAGCTTACCGAAGAAGAGGAAAAAATCGTTAAACGGTTCAAAAAAGATTTAGACGACGCCGAAGAATTTGTTAAAAAAGAAATTAAAGACATAGAAGATGAATTAAGATAAAATAAATTTTATTGCTCTTGACGATTATTTTTGTATTTGCTATGTTAAAAATAGTTAACCTCCCCCGCGCTTACTTTAGTAGGTGCGGGGTTTTGTTTATGCTAAAATACCCAGATGGGCAAAGAAAGGATTTTTATACTCATTGATGGCAGTAATTTTTTTCATCGTTTAAAAGAGCTTGAGTCGATCAATTTATTGTCTTTTGATTACGAAAAATTAACTGCGTTTCTTATTGGCAGCAGGTTTTTAGTTTCTAAGAATTATTACATTAGAAGAGGTTGAGCGATTTTTTTGATGAATAAAAATTCGTTGTAATTTTATGCGCGAGGCGATTATAAATTTTCCCGAACAGTTTGATTACGAGCCGGTGATTGAAAATGAAGACGCCTTAAAAAAGGCGAAACGTTTCGCGGTTGTCGGGATGGGCGGGTCCGGTTTAGCCGGAGATTTATTGCGCGGTTATAATTCTCGCCTTGATGTTATTGTCCATAAAAATTACGGTTTGCCTGTTTTAGCGGATGGCATTTTGGAAAAAAGTTTAATTGTTTTAAGTTCTTATTCGGGGGACACCGAAGAAGTCCTTGGCGCTTATCAAGCGGCTAAAGAAAAAAGATTGGCGACGGCGGCGATTTCTCTCGGCGGGAAATTATTGGAACAAGCCAAAGCGGACGGCATTCCTTATATTCAGCTTCCGGACACGGGGATTGAACCGCGCCTTGCTCTTGGTTTCAGTTTTCGGGCTTTGGCAAAAATTATCGGCGAAAAAAACGCGCTGAAAGAATCCGGTAAATTGGCCGGTCTGTTAAAGCCGGAAGATTTTGAAGAAAAAGGAAAAAAGCTGGCTGAAAAAATAAAAGGATTTACGCCGCTTGTTTATTCGTCGGAAAAAAATCAAGCCGCGGCTTATAATTGGAAAATAAGATTTAACGAAACCGCCCGGATTCCGGCTTTTTGCAATGTTTTTCCGGAATTAAACCATAATGAGCTGGCCGGATTTGATTTTCAAGAATCAACCAAAGAGCTTTCGCGAAATTTTTATTTCATCTTTTTGAAAGATTCGGGCGATCATCCGCGGATTGCCAAAAGAATGGAGGTAATGGAAGCGATTTTGCGCGATAAAAAAATGCCGGTTGAAAATATCAATCTTGAAGGAAAAAATTTTCTTCATAAGATTTTTTCTTCAATTACGCTCGCGGATTGGACATCGTATTACCTCGCTCAAGAATACGGTTTGGCGGGCAACAGCGAATTTATCGTGGAAAAATTCAAAAAATTGATTTTAGATTAGACTCCGATTTTTCAGCTTGGTAATGCAAAAGATTTGATATAATATAAATTTATGAAGATAGCTATCAATGGTTTTGGAAGAATCGGCCGGATATTTTTCCGGCAGGCTTTTGGCGCGCCGGATATGGAAATTACGGCCATCAATGATTTGGGCGGTTTGGAAAATATCGCTTATCTTTTAAAATATGATTCTGTTTACGGCCGCTATGAAAAAGAAATTAAAACCAAGGGCGGAGTTTTGGCGGTGGACGGCCGGAAAATCAAATTTTTCAGCGAAAAAGATCCGAGCCGGCTTCCTTGGAAAGAGTTGGGAATAGACGTGGCGGTGGAATCAACCGGCGTTTTTGATTCTTATGAAAAAGCCGAAGCGCATCTGAAAGTTGGCGCCAAAAGAGCGGTTATTACCGCGCCGGCCAAAGACAATGGCCTGACTAAAACCGCGACACCCAATGTGGGGATAAGTTTTTTGGAAACCGGATTGATTACTTCCAACGCTTCTTGCACCACCAACGCCGCGACGCCGGTGGCGGCGGTGATGATGAAAAATCCCGGCGTTAAAAAAGCGATTTTAAACACGGTTCACGGCTATACCGCGACTCAAGGAATAGTGGACGGTCCGGCGGGAAAAGATTTTCGCCGCGGCCGCGCCGCGGCCGCCAATATCGTTCCTTCCTCCACGGGCGCGGCCGAAGCCGTGATTAAGGCTCTTCCCGCGTTAAAGGGAAAATTTGACGGAGTAGCAATCAGGGTGCCGGTGATTTCCGGATCTTTGGCTGATTTTACTTTTTTGGCGGAAAGAAAAACTTCGGCGGAAGAAATAAATGATATTTTTCGCGCTGCCAGCCTTGAGCCGGCTTGGCAAGGAATTTTAGCCGTAACCGAAGAGCCGCTCGTTTCTTCGGATATTTTAAAACAGCCCTTTGGCGCGATTGTTGATTTGGCGATGACGCGAGTGGTGGATCGCGATTTGGTGAAAGTTTTTTCCTGGTATGACAACGAATGGGGATACGGCGCGATGCTTTTAAAACATATTGAAGCTTTAAAATCGCTTCTGTAAAATGATCATTCATCTTGCCGCCGACCACGCCGGTTTTGATTTAAAAGAAAAACTCAAAATTTATCTGAAAGAACTTGATTACAAAGTTAAGGACCACGGCGCTTTTGAATACAACGAAAAAGATGATTATCCGGATTTTATCCGTTTTGCGGCCCAGGCCGTGGCAGAAAATCCTGAAATTGACCGCGCCGTTATTTTGGGCGGTTCCGGCCAGGGAGAGGCGATGCTTGCCAACCGTTTTCGCGGCGTGCGCGCCGCGGTTTTTTACGGTATTTGCCTACTTGGAGACTTAGTCTCCAAGTACAAAATAATTGAACTTTCCCGCGAGCACAACAACGCCAATGTTTTATCTTTGGGCGCGCGTTTTTTGAGCGAAGAAGAAGCAAAAGAAGCGGTTAAGATTTGGCTAAAAACGCCGTTTTCGGAAGACGGCCGTCATCAAAGAAGAATTAAAAAAATTGATATTTAAAATTTAAAAATGGCTGACATTATTCCCGCGATAAACGCGGATAATTTTGAAGAAATAAAGGAAAAAATAAAAATGGTTGAACCTTATGCCAAATGGCTGCATTTGGATGTCGCTGACGGAACGTTTACTCAAAATACAATTTGGCATAACGCTAATGATTTATTGGGTTTTGATACCCCGCTTTTAATTGAAGTTCATTTAATGGTCGCGGATATTGAAAGGCGCGCGGCGGACTGGTTTTTGCCAAATATAAAAAGAATTATTTTCCATTTGGAAGCGGCCAAAGACGCTGATTTTTTGATTGACAAAATCCACGAAGCCGGCATTGAGGCGGGGATTGCCATCAATTCGGAGACATCATGGACGCGGCTTTATCCTTTTTTCAAAAAAGCGGATTTGTTCCAGTTGCTCGGCGTGCAGCCGGGGCTGGCCGGCCAAAAATTTAACGAAGAAGTTTTGCGTAAAATAAAAGAGGTGCGAAAAAACTGTCCGTCCTGTATAATAGAAGCTGACGGCGGGATGAATAAAGATACCGCGCCCAAAGCCGTAAGAGCCGGCGCAAATTTTATCGCCGCGGCGTCCGCGATATTTTCCGCCAAGGGCGGACCAGCTTTTGGCTGGAAAGAATTATATGACTCACTTGCACGACAATAAAATTAAAGAGTTAGAAAAGATGGCCAACGAAATCCGCCGGTCAATCATTGAATCGCTGATGGAAGCCGGTTCTGGACATTCGGCCGGCCCTTTGGGAATGGCTGACATATTCACCGCGCTTTATTTTCATATTTTAAACCACAATCCTAAAAATCCGGATTGGCCGGATCGCGATCGGCTCATTCTTTCAAACGGGCATATTTGTCCGGTCCTGTACGCGGCCATGGCGCACGCTGGCTATTTTCCGGTCGGAGAATTAAAAACTCTGCGGAAAATCGGCGCGCGCCTTCAAGGGCATCCGCACCGCGAGGCGCTGCCCGGGCTGGAGACCACTTCCGGCCCGCTCGGCTCGGGGCTTTCGCAGGCGGTCGGGATGGCGCTGGCCGAGAGAATGGATAAAGGCAAGCAGTCAACGAAATGGTTTTATTGTTTGCTTGGAGACGGCGAATTAAATGCCGGTCAGGTTTGGGAGGCGGCGATGATGGCGGGGCGAGAACAGCTTCACAATTTAACCGCGATTGTTGACCGCAACAATATCCAGATTGACGGTTTTACCGAAGACGTGATGCCGTTAGAACCCTTAAAAGAAAAGTTTGAATCGTTCGGCTGGCATGTTTTGGAAATTGACGGTCATAATTTTGAGGCGATTGTCGGCGCGTGCGACGAAGCAAAAGCGATTTTTGAAAAACCGACCATGATTATCGCTCATACCATTCCCGGCAAGGGCGTTGAATATATGGAGCGCGATTTTCGTTGGCACGGTATTCCGCCCGGCAAGGGACCGGAAGATAAATTCACGAAAGACAAGCAAGGTCCGGAAGCCATTAAAGAATTAAGGACATTGTGGGGACGGATTAAAAGCGAACACGAATAATTTTTAATTATGCCGATTAATTCAAAAGCAAAATTAGTCAAAGAAATTCTTGATTTGAAAAAAATCAGCCAGGCGCCAACGCGGAACGGCTATGGTGAAGGTTTGGTTGAAGCCGGAAAGAAAAATAAAAACATTGTGGTGCTTTGCGCGGATTTGACCGAATCAACCCGATCGGAACTGTTTAAAAAAGAATTTCCAGACCGTTTTATTGAGCTTGGAATCGCCGAGCAGAACATGGCGTCGGTCGCCTCCGGCTTGGCGGCCATGGGTAAGGTGCCGTTTATTTCTTCTTACGCGATGTTTTCGCCGGGCAGAAATTGGGAGCAGATAAGAACGACTGTTTGCTATAACAATCAAAATGTAAAAATCGGCGGAGCGCACGCGGGAGTTTCCGTTGGCCCTGACGGCGCCACGCATCAGGCGATAGAAGATATCGCCATTACGCGCGTTATTCCGAATATGACGGTTATAGTGCCGTGCGATGCTCTTGAAGCAGAGAAGGCGACAATCGCGGCGGCGCGCCTCAAAGGGCCGGTTTATCTTCGTTTTGCCCGCGAAAAAACACCGGTTTTTACGACTTTGAAAACGCCTTTTCAAGCGGGAAAAGCTGAAATTTTCTGGAATTCCGGGAAAAAACCCGATGTCGCGATAATTGCCTGCGGCCCGCTTTTGCATAATGCCATTTTGGCCGCCGCGGGACTGGAGAAGGAAGGAATCAAAGTTCGGGTCATCAACAACCATACCGTAAAGCCGATGGATGAAAAAACAATAATTCAAGCCGCCAAAGACGCCGGAGCTTTGGTGACCGCGGAAGAACATCAGATAAACGGTGGAATGGGCTCAGCCGTGGCAGAAATCATTACCCGCAATTATCCGGTTCCGATTGAATTTGTCGGCGTTGCCAATCGCTTCGGCGAATCCGGCGAGCCACAGGAGCTTATTAAACATTTTGGTATGGCGCCCGAACATATCGTCGCGGCGGCAAAGAAGGCGATAAAAAGAAAATAAAAATGTTTGATTTTAAACGCGAGTTTGATTTTATCGCGATCGGCGATACGGCAACCGACGCTTTTATCCGTTTGGGAGCGGCGGCGCATATTGATATTGATAAGGGAATAAGGGAGATTTGCCTGAAATTCGCGGACAAGATTCCTTATGAAGATGTGATCGTCGTGCCGGCGGTGGGGAACAGCGCGAATGCCGGCGTGGCCGCGGCGCGCCTCGGCTTGAAAAGCGCGCTTGTTTCCAATATCGGCGACGATTATTTCGGTAAAGAGTGCCTTGGCGTTTTAAAAAAAGAAGGAGTATCCGCGCGATTCATTAAAATCCATAAAGATCAAAAAACAAATTATCATTATGTTTTATGGTACGAGGATGACCGGACGATTTTGATAAAACATGAAGAGTATGAATATGAATTACCCGACATTAACAGCCCCCGCTGGATTTATTTTTCGTCTCTCGGCGGAAATTCCCTGTCTTTTCACAAAAAAGTTGAAAAATTTTTATTTAAACATCCGGAGGTGAAAGTCGCGTTCCAGCCCGGAACTTTTCAGATGAAAATCGGCGCGGCGGCGTTAAAAGGGATTTATCAACGAAGCGATGTTTTTTTGTGCAACAAGGAAGAATCGCAGAGAATTTTACAAACAGAAGAAAACGATATAAAAAAACTTCTTTTCTTAATGCGGGAACTCGGACCGAAAATTGTCGTCATTACCGACGGCGTCAAGGGCGCTTACGCCGATGACGGCGCGAATGCCTGGTTTATGCCGCCGTATCCGGACCCTAAGCCGCCTTACGAGAGAACCGGAGCGGGCGACGCGTTTTCTTCCACTTTCGTCGTTGCTTTGGCTTGCGGCCAATCCGTTGAAGACGCGCTTCGCTGGGCTCCCGTTAATTCAATGTCCGTGGTTCAGCAGGTCGGCGCGCGAGCCGGACTTCTTTCGCGTTCCCAACTGGAACAGTATCTCAAAAAAGCCCCTTCTTACTATAAACCGGAGAAAATTTAATAAAATAAAAAACAAAATTCCCTACGCTTTGTTAAAAGTATAGGGAATATTAAATTAAATCGGAAATTTCATGCTGAATGTAGTTTTATTTTTTTCGCTTTTTACTTCAATCTTGCCTCCGTGTTTTTTGACCACTGAAGCGACATTGGCCAATCCCAAGCCCGTCCCGTTGGATTTGGTGGTAAAAAACGGATTAAATATATTGTCAATAATATCGGCCGGTATCTGCGAACCGGAATTTGAAATTTCAATGCAAACAAACTTTCCCTTTTTATGGCATTTCAGAATAATTTCTCCTTCATTCTTTCCGATCGCTTCTTTGGCGTTTCTGATTAAATCAAGAAGCGCCGATTTCAGCTGATTTTTATCAAACTTTATTTGAGGGAGATCTTTTTCGGCTTCAAGAGTTATTTTTATTTTATTGTCAACTTTTTCCAAATAAACCGTTTCTTCTAAAATATTAACGATATTGTTTAAATTCAATTCCGGTTCTTTTTGGTGGACAAATCTTAGAACGTCGGTCAAAGTGTTTTCTAACCGAACAACCTCTTTGTTGATTCTTTCGCAATAATCCTGTATTTGAAAATCCCAGGCCTTTTTTCTTATTCTTTCCGTAAATCCTCCGATTGCCGTCAGAGGATTTCTAATCGTATGACAAATCTCCGCCGAAGCTCTGCCGAGAGTCTTTAAAGAGGATTCTTCTTCCAAATCTTCTTTTCTGGCGATTGTTACGGCCGCTAAATTAACCACCGCCGAGGCGAAAAAAACGTCTTCTTCGCTGAAATATTTTTTTTCTCCGATAGCATCAAAAACCGCCACCCCCCTGACTTCCTCGTCTATAATCAGCGGAATAAATAAAACCGCGTTTATCCCTATATCTTTTGCCAATTCTTTCATATAGGAAGTAAGCGGATTATCAGCGGGAGATTCAATATTTAAAATCTTTTGATCTCTTAAGATTTTTTCCAAAACCGGATTATTTTCAATTTCTACTTCATAACCCAGGCCGTGTTTTTCCCGGGGGTAGCCGAATTTTAAGACCGCTTTTGTTTTTTCAACTAAATATAAAGCGCTTCTTTCCACCGAAATCAATTCCGCGGTCTTCATCAGCAGGCTGGCGATTATCTCTTCAAATGATTTTGAAGAAGAAATGGCGTTGGAAATTTCAAACATCGCCTTAAGATTTTCAATTCTCATCTGTTCGCTGTTAATGACGATTCCGGCGAAATGAGCCAAAAGTTCGGCGTGCCTCTTTTCTTTTTCATTAAAATTATATTTTTCAACCGTATAAAGCTGGGCTATTCCCAGGGATTCTGACTTAAAAAATATCGGCACCGACAAAAGCGAAGTAAAATTTTTAGCCGGAACCGACATTTTATAATTCCTCGCCTTTTTTATGTCTCCGACGTAAATTATTTCTTTTTTCTTAAGCGCCTCGCCGGCGTAGGTATTTTCCAAGGGAATAATTTTTTCTCTTCCTTCTTCTTCCGAGCCGCAAACTGCGCTTAAAATTAAATTTTTACCTTCGGAATCCAACAGTCTTATCGTGGAGCATTTTACCGGGCTCATTTCTTCCACCAAAGTTCCGGCGATTAATTCCAAGGTCTCTTTCAGGTCTTTCTTCGTGAAATCATGCCCTGAAAACTTCAGCATTTTTGCCTCCTGATTATATTTTGATTGTATTTTAAAGAACTAAAATATATTGCCATTTTTTAAATTAAAGGTCAACACGCGCCGGTAATGTTTTTTGTTTTTCATCTTACATCGTTTATAATATGAATATGGGTTTGAAAGAGTTTTTAAAAAAAGCGGTGAAAGAAGGTTGGGCTTTGGGGCATTTCAATATCTCCAATCTGGAGCAATTGCGCGCCATTTTAAACGCGGCTCAATCCGTCAGGGCTCCGGTCCAGATCGGCACCTCCGAAGGGGAGCGCGGCTTTATCGGCTTGAGGCAGGCGGTTTATCTGATAAAAGCGTTTCGCGAAGAAACCGGCCTGCCGATTTTTTTGAACGCGGATCATTGCAAAACCGTCGCTTCGGCGAAAGAAGCCGCGGATGCCGGCTACGAATCAATCCATATTGATCTTTCGGCCAAACCATTTGGAGAGAATATCAAAGGGACGAAAGAAACGGTGGAATACGCCAAATCTAAAAATGAAGATATTTCCGTAGAAGGCGAATTGGGTTTTTTAAGAGGCGAATCAAAAATTCAGAAAGAAATCGTGGAAATAAAACCGGAAGACCTGACAAAACCGGAAGAAGCCGTGAAATTCGTCAAAGAAACCGGCATAGACCGTCTGGCGCCGGTGGTGGGAAACATTCACGGCATTGCCGCCAACGAGCCGGAATTGGATATTGAACGGATCAGACAAATTCACGAAGCATTGCCGGAAATCGTTTTGGTTCTTCACGGCGGCTCCGGCATCCCCGATAATCAGATAAAAGAAGCGATTAAAGCCGGCATCAGCAACATCCACATTAATACGGAAATAAGAATGGCTTTTAGCGCGGCTTTGCGCCAAACCCTCGCTCAAAAACCGGAAGAGACCACGCCTTATAAATTATTTCCGGAAGCGATGAAAGCCGTGGAAGAAAAAGTGAAAGAAAAACTGACATTGTTTAACAGCGTTGACAGACATGCATAAAAAAATTTGACAAAATCAAAATTTGATGTATAATTAAAACAAATTTAATTTAAGGCACTTTAACATTTTAACAACTTTATATATAGGAGGTGGCGGAAATGGAAAGAATAAAAAGAATGATTGTGCTGTTTTTTTTCTTGCCTTTTGTTGTTTTTGGCGCTTCCGGTTGCGGAGATAACAGGATAAATCCGGCTGGCATTGCCGGGCCGTCAACCACAACGACAATAACTTTGGATTCTTCACAAGATGAAGACTTAAAGTTAGTGAAAAAGTATAACAGTGATTTACGAGGCGGAAAAGCGACAAGGTGGGATAAGCCGGTTGTTACGGTTTATGATTCCACCGGTTTGTTCGCCGATCTGCAGTCCGTTCTTAATGAATGGAACGCGGTTTTGGCGGGAAGAATGATTTTAGCGATCGGCAATTCCAACGATAAAGATATAGAGATAAAAATAAACGATTCAATAATAAAGTGCGGCCAGGCAACATATTTCATCTATGACAGCAAGATTTACGCGGCGGATATCCTGCTGAAAAATTTTAATGATTCTTTTTGTTTTGG
>ERZ1292623.4715-Hain-H51-01um-R1-4715-length-11113-cov-5_pt1 | contig 11113 bp, 22 predicted proteins | sample MGYA00564398_ERZ1292623 | MGnify/ENA primary metagenome ERZ1292623 (study PRJEB36523, sample SAMEA6512633) | groundwater metagenome | collected 2019-01-07 | study: AquaDiva: Metagenomics assemblies of 32 groundwater samples
GGCGTGGGCACCGGATCGCCAAGGAAGCCCGAGGCATGGCCGGTGCGCCAGGTTTCCACCACGGGGTAGATGATGGGGTCGATGACCGGCCGCTGCTCCAGCACATCCACGGCAGGAGCCGCGTCGCGGCTGCTCACGATCGTTTCATCCCCTGGCAAATGCTCAACGACAGTTTCGCGGCTCATGGCGAGTGGGCGATCGTGAGGGTGATCGGACCGAGATGAAACGTATTCCTGTCTCCAGCGAGCCCGTCCGCGATCCGATGGACGAATTTCGGGAGGAGAAGAACCGCACATCGGAAACAATCACGATGGTTCAGTTGGTAACAGGTGGCAATCCCAACGATCTTCAAACGTCCTCCACACAGTGTCACGGTTTCGCGGCTCATGCGTCGGTTAACTGTCCCTCGCGATGCACCAACAGGATCGGCAAGTCGGGATCGTACACGGGCACCAGCCCACGGCCCCCGCAGCGCCAACATCCCGGCACGCACTCACCCTGCGCATCCGATTCGGAGCAGACGTTCATGTGTTCCGGTTCGCACCAGCACTGTCCGTGTTTCTTGGTGATATGTGTACTGCGATTCTTCCGATCGACCGGATAGACATGAATGCGCTGGGGGGCCGTTGGCGTCATGCCTTCACCCGATTCACCTGCGCGATGTCCCCGTTACTGGGCGCCACGACCTGCGGCCCGGTCTTCACGCGCCCGGTCAAAATATCCTGCTTGATGCTGTCGCACAAGAGATTGATGTTGGCCACTGGCAGCGACGAGCCCCATTGCGGACGGCCCTGCGCATCCAGCCAGCAGACCAAGATGGGGACCTGCCCGTCAGGAATGGACAGCATCCGCCCGCTCCTCGTTCTGTTGCTGATACACACTCAGCAAGAGGCTGCAAGAGAAACAGTGCAGCTTGCCTTCCAAGGGACAACACCGCTCCCTGATTTCGTCGTACTTTCGACAGGCGGTCCGAAAGGCATGCCAATGATCGCGCCCGACGCTCTCCAACAGCGTCTTATCCACCACGGCGACTCCGTCGAGGATGCGTCTTCGTCGCGTGCTTCACGTCTGGCAATCCGCCTTCTTTACGATTCGGAGGGAGCGGTTTTTCCTGCGGACTGCCCGCGTGGGCGTCCCGCCCGCCGCTTCGTGGGGGCATCAAGCGCCTCCTGGGTGCTGGTCAATTCGGTGGGCACATCGGAGCGATCCACGCGCTCCGGAGTCGTCGGCGTCACGGGAATGGCCGTCTGCTCTGGGGGCCGCTCCCGAATGGGAAGGGTTTCGCCATCCATCGTGATGGGCAAACACGGCACGCGGGCACTGTGGACCGCCAAGCGACATTGGTTGATGGCCTGTAACCAGTGCTCGTCGGTGACGGGTTCGGTCCCTTCGTCATCCGGCAGCTTCTCCAGCTTCAGGCCGATCCCGCAGTCGCACAGCAGCCAGTCCTTGCGATCCGCGCCACGGTTCGTGGCGAAGAACAGGCGATGGCCCTTGGGGACATAGGCTGCGAGCCTCGGTGGGAGGGTCGGGTCCGTCAGCGTCGTCGCCATTAGAACGATGTCGGTTTCGCCACGGCCCGTGCCAACGCCATCAGTCCCTGCTGCACCTCAGTGGCCCCGATGCTCACCCAGCGTTGATCGAGTTGCGGATTGGCTCGGAGCTTGGCAACCAACTCGCCCATCTCAGTGCCCTTCGCCTTGATCTCATTCATCGCGTCGATCTCGTCCTGACTCAACTCGCGGTAGCCGGTGATCTGCCGATGTTGGTTGTCCATGCCTCCTCCGATCCGTTAGCAGCTCTCCATGGTTACATGCTTCCATGTTCGTCCTTTGAGAACATCTGCAATTGTCGCCACACCAACTCGTGGTAAATACTCGCCAGTGCTTGGATGCTTGTGCCTTCTTGGACATGTTGTCGTTTGATTTCGATGATTTTCTTGCTTGTCAGGCGAAAGAATCTCTCCATGTCCACCCCAAGCCATGCGACCCGCTGCGGTCAGGGTCGCGGGCCATCCCGGCCAGCCCCGGCACGGTGTCTTCCAAATCCTCCGGCAGGGCGGCGACCTGCGTAAACTGCAAGCCCCACACCGCCAGCACCCACGCATCGGCCCGATCGGGACTCCGCCCGAGGCGCTCTTTGATGTCGGCCTTGGGTTCGATTTGAATCTTGCCCCGATGGCCAGCCGGAAGATATTTCGTTTCACAGAGCTCATCGACCAGCAGGTCGTCGTGAGGCACTTGCACTCGCCCGGCGTGCAATTGCTCACGCGCATAAAAATAGGCTTCCGCGCGCTGATTGAGATAGGGACTCTGCTCGGAGGTCGGCCGGTCAGAACCCGCAAATCCGATCACGTCCCAGTCTCGTGCGCCTCCATGCACCTCACGCACGGCCGAGGCGACGCCGCCGATCCCCAGGCGGTCGATCACGACCACTGACGCCTGCTGCTGATTCCGATACATGACGGCCCGGCCCGCCGTGTCCATCGCCTCGTGCTTGCTTGTCGTCGTGAGACCGCGCACGACGCCGTCGCCAAGACAACAAAAGGCGCTCTCATCATCGCCGAACTCGGCGACATCCACACCCAGCGAGACCTTCATGCCCCGGTCAATCAGCGGGTACTTCCAGGACCGCTCAATCAGGTCCCGATCAAACACGGAATCCACGGAGGTGAGCGGCAATTGGCCCTTCACCTTGGCCATCCACGACGGATGCGTCGGATTCTCCGCATACCACCGACGACGCTTGTCTTCGACCCAGGCGCGGGAGACCAACCCTGGAATGACCTCGCGATTTTCGCGGACATTCGGACTGTCTTCGCAGTCCAGATGCAGGACCACGTTGTGCGTGCGATCCCGCAGGCCCACGGCAAACCATCCCGTGGTCACCAAGGGGTTGCCGATGGCGATGAACAGCGCCTCGCCAGAGGCGAGCAAGCCATCGAGCTGATCTTTCACGCTGTTAGGAATGGCTTGGGCTTCCGTCGCAATCACCAGGAGATGCGGGCTGTGAAAGCCATGGGCTTTGCCCAGGTACTGATGGCTGTGACTGGTAGTAAAAGGCAGAATGAAATGCTCCTCGTTCCACGCGAATTTGCTGTGCATCAGCTTTCCGCCCAAGGGCGGGGCGTTGGGCGACCAGCGCGCGACGTGCCCGTGCAATTCGTTCCAGACGATCTCATGGACTTGGCGGTCGGTCGGGCCGGTCAAGATGCTCTTGGCCGGGTAGCGCGTCGCCTGCCACCAGAGTGGAATGCCGGCACTCACAAAATCTTTGCCGCAGGCATGGCCGCTGGCCACGTAGATCGGCTTGTGATCCGACAGGGCGAGGGTGAGCAACTGGAGCAACTGCCGCTCTCCCTCCCACAAGCCGCCTTGAACCAACGGCGAGTCAACCAGTGGCAGCGTCTTGCACTGCAGCACCTCGGCAAAAAACCAGGCCGGATCATGGAGCGCCTGCTCCTGGAATTGTTCGCGCAGCGTCAACTCCTCAGCCGTGAGCGTGGCCATGATCGGGTGTGGCCGCATGGCCATTGGTCGTGGGGAGCGCGGTCGACAGGGTGCGCCTCGCGTGGAGCAGCGTCTTGAGCCCGTCGACCACGTTGATCGTCACCTCGCCACTGACTTCCAGCGACGGCAGTTTGTAGCGCCCCTGCAACTTCAGGAGTTTGTCCAGCGCCCGGTCGCGGATGTCCCAGGCGATCACCTCGCGCTGATCCGTGACCGTGCCATCCAGCGCGAAGAACTTCGTCTCGGTCGCCTCCAACTGCAAGGCGAGCTTCAGATCGGCGGCCGTGGGCGTCAGGCGCACGGCGTTGAGGCGACGCTGAATCTCCTTCTGCACCTTCGGGTTGGCGAACAGACGGGAGCCTTGGTTGACAGGATCTTTGTACTTCGCACGGCGGGCGGCTTCTGTAAAGGTGAACACCTCAGGACTCAGGATCGCGTCACAAAACGCCAGTTGCATGGCGTTGAGTTTCGCCCTGTTCTGCGCGCCTTGGAGGCGCTTACCAGCCATGCAGCAGGTGCTTCTCTTGCTCGCGCATTGGCGCACACAAAAAAAATGGCGGTGGGCGTCCTCGCGGAGCGCCACCGCCCTGCCGGGGTGCGGCTCAGGCAGTACACAGGCCCAAGTTATCTTCTCGCACGCTACGCCGTGGAACCTCCGCGTGTCAAGGACTTTTTAGAGAATTTCTTTGCGCTGCGATTCCGGTCGCTCCCCCCGAATCGACTCCCGCCCCCGCTCGACGTAGGCGTGGGTCGCGACGCCGTCTTGCATCAGGACGGTCAGCGTCACCTCGCCATTCATCACGACGCGCCGGCAGGCCTCCTCGACGCGCGGCCAGAGCCAGGGGTTGCGTAATTCAGCCATTCATCGAAGACATTCGAAGCGTTTGATGGAGCGTCAGCGGTTTCGCATACTCATGTTGTGTTGGGCCGTTCTTTGAGTGTTCTGTACGTCTCCCCAAGCATCTCATCAACGGCTGGCTTGACGATAGGCTGGCGCAGACGATCCATCATCACCACGTATTCCATAAACGTCTCTAACGCGACCTCAACTTCTTGAAGCAGCTCCTCACACGTTGATGGCATCAGACCATCCTCCATGAATCCCTCACCCTCTCCGCCACAGGACGAGCCGCACGACGCTGATCCAGAACAGCTCATCAAAGCCCAGACACACCAGGAAGAAATACGTGTCGTGCTGAGACTGCAAATCCTTCAGGGCGTGCAGCAGCAAAAAGCCCAGCGTGATCACGGCTTACATCGCCTCAAACCACCGGCACGCGCAGCGCCCAAGACGATTCGGACAGGGCGCTCGACAGACACTCCATGCCGTGGGCACGCTCACAGGACGAGGCGATGCCCTGGGAACGAGCAGATGCCATTGACGCAGATGACCACAGGTGCGGCATCGCGCCTGAGGGAGTCGTCGGCCCTCGTCGGTCTTCATTTCCACCATCTCCACCACCGGCGCGGAGGAGCCGTCAGCGCCTTGGCCGCGTCCCATTGCGCCTGCAACTCGGCGATGTGCGACTGCGCGCGCTCAAGGTCAGCTTCCAGCGACCAACGGAGATGCTGCAACGCCAAGAGGTCTTGCTGCAGCTTATTGCGCTCGGTCGCCGCGATCGCCGCGGCGGTGCCCTCCTGCTGCATCGTCCGCATCGCTCCATGCAGCATGAGGATATCCCATCCGCACGCCATATTGATCACGCTCAAAATCAGGGCGAGGATCCGCTCGCTGCCCGTCAAGCCGCGCTGACTCCATGCCCACGCCCTCGTCAAGGGCCGTCGCATCCGCGCCAGTCCTCCGTCTCTCGTCCATCCATCCGCCGCGACCGCCACCACCAGGCTTAAGCCCAGGCAGATGACCACATAACGCAGCACCTGCCAGGGGGTCCAGTCCATCGCTAGGGACACGATCTCGGTCCGATCCATTCCCATCCATCGGCCGTCCATTGCACACAGGAACAGCCTGTCCCCCACGGCCCCGGATGGCAGAGCCGATCGCCCAACGCGGGGGCCGGATCAGAAGCGCAGCCCACCAGCACCGCGCACACGCCCAGACAGATCGCCCGAGAGATCACGGCCTGCCTCGCCGCCACCTCGTCCACTGCTGGCTGATCCAGCCGACCAGGGCGTGCAGGAACGCCCGGAGTTCCCGACGCCACACCCACCCCGGCAGTCGCCAGCTCACTTCCAGCGGCACCACCACCAGGAGCACCAGGGCCAAGCCCACCACAGCCAGCAGAGTCACCCCCCAGCTGACGACCCGCTCGCCCAGCAGCCACCATGGTCCTGGCATCGGGCCGCGGTGGGGCCATTCCGGATCGTGCGGCATCACTGATGACCGAGTTGTCCGAGATCAGGGAGGAGGACATGTCCCACAAGGACTCCCCAGAGCAGCACGGTGAAGCTCACCTCAATGACGTCTCTCATGGTTTGCGAAGACGCCTTGCAAAAAAGCGCCAAGCCACGTGAGCATCCCTTGGCGACACTGGGTCCTCTCCGTGGCCCCCCGCGCCTGCCGGTCTTCCTCCGTGGCGCCTCCAGGCGATCCCACCAGACCCCCTCCGAGGACCGCCCCCACGGAGGGGGAGATGTTCGAGAGAGCGTCATCCCCTGCCTGTGCCCCGGCCATGAGCGTCTCGGTCAACTGTGCGTAGCTTTCCGGACTGCACTCATTTGGCCTCCTCGCCTCCACGCAGGCGACTAAGGCGTCCAGGAGCCGTGGGCACACGATGTGGATGTCCCTGCCGGACACGTGGTGCTCGTGAGGTGCCCGCTGACAGCCAGACCGATATCCATGCCAGACACACGGATCATCACGAAGGAGCCTTTCCATCCGCTCCCGCACCGTCGACTCAGGCATCATCCCTCCTCGCGTTCCTGCGGCAGCCCCCCTTAAACAGCGACCACAACATCTGGTTATCCGCTCGCTTTCCATCCGACATACAGCAAGCGCGTCATGGGGATCGGGGTCTGCCGGCTGACGTGCCGCGCCAGCGTGCGCAGGGCGCGATACCACGGTGGCGGCCCCCACAGATCCGTCGCCACACAGACCGCCGTGCGCCAGCCAGCGGCTTCCCAGAGCGCGCGCATCTGAGGGATGGTCCAGGAGCGCACATGCTGGTTGAGCGTGAAGATGGCGCCGCATGCAGGACAGCATCGTTCCAGGGGGGCGAGGTCTTCGGCATGGGGCGTCGTCACCACCAACCAGCCCCCTGGTTTGACCGCCTGGCTGATGAGGCGCACCGCCTGGGCCAGGGGGCCGTCCTCCAAGTGCTCGAGCACTTCAGAGCAGACACAGCCCTGAAGAGGATCCAGGCTCCACGTGGCCTGCTCCACGTCGATCCCGTAGACCGTGCACGCATAGTCCATCGCCAAGCGATGGCCCCCGCGTCCTTCGCCGCAGCCATAGTCCAGGACCGTCGATCCGCGCAAGGGCACCTGCGTGGCGATCCACCGCGCCGTCTCGCGCCAATGGGCATCCTCCTCGACCGGCCAGTCGCGCGGCCAGCTCCGCCGAATGAACGCGAAATGCCGCTGGATGCGCTCGCTCGTCCAGACCAAGGGATGGGGCGTGGGCGTGGGGTCCATCACTCCGGCCTCTTGGCACCGCAGATCGGACAGCACGTGGCGTGCTCATCCAAGAGATCATCAATCGGTCCTGTGGTCACGGAAGGATGCCATTCCCAAAATCCTGGTGTTTCAATGCCGGGGACCCAGCGAAGATGCTCACACCACGGGTTTTTCTTCCCTGTCTGCGTCTGCGCCCAGGCCATGAGCTCTTCCATCGCTGGATTGAGCGGCCAGATGTGCCCAAAGTATTTCTGGATGATCTGCTTCAATCCTTCTTGTGTGGGTTTGTCCTTCTCCACGAGCTTCAACGGAGCCTGATCATGCGTGTTGGCCTCTCTCCCCGTCGTCTCTTCTTCCACTGCGGCGACCAGATCATCGAGGAGCGTCCCAAATGCCCCCAGACGGCTCGGGCGGACGCGAAGCATCCCGACCACGCCGCACTCAATGCCGTGAGACAGCAACAGGACTTCAAGGTGCCTCCGCAACGACGTACTCGACATCAGACCTCCTCTCGGCGTAGGGCTCGCCTCAACCCCGCAATCGCAGGGCCGATAATCGTGCACCCAGGCGCACCACCCCTTATGTTGGGAGACCGCCATCACCCACGGGCCTCACCCGTCTCATCGCGCTCTCGCGGGCCGTGGACGAAGAGGGCCATCGGCCCGTCGTCCTGCCCTTTGAGCATCCAGGGCACCTCGTAGCGATCGAGCTGCCTGATCGCGAACTCAATCTCCGACCGAGCTTGGGCCCAGACGGTCAGTTGGTACAGGCAGGACGGCGCCCGCGCGCATGACCGGGCCAGGATCGGCACCCGCTCGTATTCCTCACGAAGCGTCTTCATGGAGCGGGCCGCCTCGCCCCACCCTGGCAATGCTTCATGTCGGTCTCTTGGTTTGGCATATTGGACAGCAAGTCCAGAGATCAGTCACGGTCGTTCCGTCCCCGGTGTCCGCGCAGATCCATCTGTCCCTGTCTCTCGTCATGTGGTCGCACCACCTCGTCGACGCCTCTCCTCCCTGCGCCCAGGCCAGGAGGTCGTTGATGAGTTCACCGTTCAGCGAGAGCGTGACCTTTTGCGTGATACCCGTCAGTTGCTGCAGTGGCTCTTCATGCCTGCGGAAAATGCGCTCCAACCCCTCTCGACTCGGCGCCGGCCGCTCCATCAACGCGCACAGGGCGTCGACAGTCACATGGACATTATTCCGCCATCTCGACTCCTTCGCCTGCCATACTGAGAACATCTCACCTGGCAACGAGCGACTGTCCGTCATGAGGCGTTCCACAATCGCTTGAACATGCTCCCGCAGCGAGGCATTCGTCGGCATCACGTTTCGACGACCTCCAGGTTGTACAGCGCCTTTAAGAGTTTCTTGCGCAGCACATCGTCGCGCGTCCGCACGCCTTTGACATCCTCCACGACCTGCACGAGGCGTCGTCATGGGGCGGAGCTGGGTGCTTCCTGCGTGTTGGATGTCAGAAGACGAAGACGCTGATAATGTTCATCTGTTGGACGAAAGACACCGCGCTGCCACATGTGAACAGTTTGCCATGTGACACCAATTTGTTTTGCGATCTTCCATTTGCTGATCCCCTTTTCCCTCATCGAGAACATCAATTCTTGGGCGGTTGGCGAACAGGGCGCATTGAGCATCATCGAGGAGGATATCTTTCTTCCCATTGTTGCACTCCGCACAGGCTGTGACGAGATTGTCCAGTCGGTCTTTCCCGCCCGCCGCTCTGGGAACGATATGATCCGCTTGCAATCGCACAGAGGGATCGAGGAGTGGAGCACGACCGCAATATTGACAACGAAAATTGTCTCGACGAAATGTCAACCATCGTAATGACAAAAACCAATTCGGGAACGCTGAGACAAATCGCGCATAACACGATGGACACGTCCCCTGATCCACAGATTTTGACCGACGAGGCGTTTTAAACGTTTGATTACAAAATCGACAACTGATGATGTCCGGAAGGCAATAACTGCAATAATATGAGCCATTTACAATATCATCGTCTGCCGCAAAAAACCGATGGCCGCAGGCAGCACACCACGAGTGCATCGATCTCCTTAACCATAGACGCTACTTTATAGTATAAAGTATAGGGGATGGATTTCGACCTGTCAATCATTTGCTACATGCCTCGCATCCCGCACGCGCTCCCGCTGGCTGTCAAAGCGCATGCCATCGACCACACAGGCGCGGGCGTTGAACTTGTTGCGTCGGTGGGGCCAGGGCATCAGTCCTTCTCGACGATCAACACGAGGGCAGCCAGAATGATCGACACCAAGAACCAGAATTGGTCCCATGGCATCAGGGCTGGCGGGCCTCCCTCATTTCCTCACGCCGTACCAGACCGGTTGTATGCTGTGATCGACGCCTGAGGCTCACAGGGGACTCATAAACTGTCTGGATGGCCCCACAGCGACAGCAACGGCCAATGAGGTGACGATGCGCGACATGTTGACAATCAGGATCATCGACGAGATGACAATGCCCTGTGTCGACACAGACTTCGTTATTCATCGAAGGCCAACATTCCGGTGATCGCCTTCCACTGGAACGAGTTGCGTAGTTATCCACAGATTATCCAGCAGATGGGCGATCCACCGCGCCGGATCGCGTTGCCAGTCGCGGAGGGCAATCCAGTAGATCGCCGCGTCGCAGGCTTCGTCGGCGCACACCCAGCGCCAGTGTCCGTCTGCGGGATCACGCGGTCGAGCGGGGTTTATGCCGAGATGGGTCACTGGTCGACGGCCGCACGCCTCACACTGCGCGATCATACCGACTCCTGGTCGACGTGCCACGCTTCAAACCGATACTGGCTGCCGATGAAGCGCAAGGGCACGATCACATTGCGCCGCCCGGTCTTGTTTTTGGCGATTTCCAACTCGACGTACTCCCTCGGACAGTCCTTCAAGCCACGGCCGCTGGTCGGGTCGTAGTCGTAACTCGCCATATCGTAAAAGCGTGGGGCGAACAGCAGCAAGACCAGATTCGCCACCTGCTCCAAGCGGCCGCAACTCGCCAAATGGTGCAGTTGCGGGCGACCGTCCCGCGCGCCGACGCGGTTGATCTGCGAGAGCAGCACCACGGCGATCCGATGGCGCTCCGCGAACACCTTCACGTCCCGCACGAAGCGGCTGATCGCCTCGTACTCCGTCTCGCGCTGTGCCTGGTCGATCATCTGCGCATAGTCCACGAAGACCACGTCCGGCGGAGGCGCGAGGCTCGCCATCACGGTCTCGAGCTCGCGCATGTTGTAGCCGTAGTTGTCGAGCACGAGCAAGCGCAACTGCTCAAAGACGCGCGGCATCGCCGGATGCTCCAACGCCGACAGTTGCCCAGCGAGCAGCCGCCCATGATCCACCCGCGCCATCTGGCAATAGAGCCGCTCCACGAGGCTCTCGCGGTCATCCTCCAGCGTGATATAGGCCACCGTCTTCCCACAGTCCGCCAGGTTCGCGGCGATCTGGATGCCGAGGCTCGTTTTGCCCTCCGTGGTCCGCGCCGCCAGGATCGTGACTTTGCCTTGGGGCAGACCCCGGATCGCCTGATCGAGCGGGGGAATCCCACAGGGCAACGCGGGGGCGTCGGTCCTCCCCTGCACGTTCGCCTTGACCCGCTCGAAAATGGTCGAGACGCGCTCGAAGCTCGGCTGCCTGTCGCTCATGCCTTCCCGCCAGGTCCTTCGCCACGTCGCTGCTCGTCGGGTCCGAGAACAGCAGGGTGTGACTGAGCGCCTGAAAGTACCGCGCCGACTCCTCGTGCTCGCGCTGCTGCCTCGCGTCGGTCAGCGCGAAGTGCCGGCGGTACATCGATGCGTGGCTCATCCTCGGTGGGGGGTCCATGTCGCTCCGTGTCTCTGCGCTGCCAGTTCCGCACCGCCGCGCGCCAGTCCTTCATGCGCGTCTTGCCGACCATCCACCCGTTGCTCGTGTAGTGATCGACGAACCGCTGGCCGTCCAGCGCGTAGCCGAGGGTCCGGGCGTAGGCCGTGACCTCCTCGGGCGTCGGAGCCGCACA
>ERZ1292623.4716-Hain-H51-01um-R1-4716-length-11112-cov-9_pt1 | contig 11112 bp, 11 predicted proteins | sample MGYA00564398_ERZ1292623 | MGnify/ENA primary metagenome ERZ1292623 (study PRJEB36523, sample SAMEA6512633) | groundwater metagenome | collected 2019-01-07 | study: AquaDiva: Metagenomics assemblies of 32 groundwater samples
AGCCTTGGTGGGCCGTTACCCCGCCAACTAGCTGATAGGACCTAGGCCGCTCCCCAAGCGTCTTGCGACTTTACTCTTGCGAGACCATCGAGAATTAGCGGATCTTTCGACCCGTTATGCTCGACTCGGGGGTACGTACCAAGGTGATACTAACTCGTTCGCCACTAGCCATGATCTTGATGTAATCGCAGTCATGGCCCGTTCGACTTGCATGCCTTATCCACGCCGCCAGCGTTCATCCTGAGCCAGGATCAAACTCTCTTCAAATTTAATAGACTGGTGTGCGAGTATGAATTGGGAAAGTGCAACACCTGAATAGATAGTTCAGGGGCCCGAGCAGTATACCCTAGTGTTGTTCTCTACGTCAAGAGCCTTTTTTGCCCCCTTTTCGCCACTCGGCAACCTTGGCATGGTTGCCGGAAAGCAGCACTTTTGGCACGCGCCAGCGCGCTCCCTTTTTGGGCTCAAAAATCTCTGGCTTTGTGTACTGTGCGTGGTCTTCTTTTGTCTGGCTCTCAGGGTCATGCATAAAGCCCGGAAGGAGGCGCGCTACGGCTTCAATAACCGTCATCGCGGGGACTTCCCCGCCGTTTAAAACATAGGGGCCAACAGAGACAACCGCGTCAGCAACGTGGTCAGCGATACGCTCATCGATCCCCTCGTAGCGACCGCACACCAAAATGAGCTGATCTACCTTTGTCCATGCGCGTACGTTCTGTTGTGTTAACTGTTCTCCGCGCGGACTAAAGAGAATAACCCTCCGTTTGGGCTTTGTAACGTTCGCAATTTTCTTTTTCAGTAATTCTTGAACTGCTTTATAGATCGGCTCAACCTTCATCACTAAACCTGGGCCACCGCCATAAGGCTTACCATCAACAGTCTGGTGCCGATCGTCTGTCCAATCGCGAAGATAGTGCGTGTGTATAGAAAGAATGCGTTTCTTTTGCGCTTTCGCCAAGAGGGACTCGGCGAGGAATCCTGAAAAGAGGTCTGGAAAAATGGTAATAATATCAATACGCATATCGTATAAAGAAGTGCGCCGCCCACCCATGGGATAGACGGCGCGAAGGAACTATCTACGAAACCGAGCGCCATGATGTGGCCGTGACCGTGGCGTCTTTTTTGAACGCCTTCGACCTTCCCACACCATTTGGCGCACCGCTTCAGTGAGGGTGAGCGGCGGTTGTAGGGCTGCCTGAAGTTCCGCGACCACGCTCCTTAGAAGCAGATCGTCGAGGCTCTCTGCCCCACCCTCTCGGCGCCGTCTACAGCGTGGCCGGCGCTTGTTCATGCTAGTTCTCCAGCATGGGCGCCTTGGAGATCTCGAGGAACGTCGGGTCCGCTCCTGTTGGCCAGAGCATCAGCTCGACCTCCAAGCCGGCCTCCGCGAGCTCCTGACGGAGCGCCTCCAAGACGAAGAGGGGCATCAACGATGCGTCGGGGATGAAGAGAGAAACCGGCTCGCCCGGTCGGATCCCTCCCCCTTCAAGAAACGCCGTTGCCGCTTCTTCGTACATCCTCTGAAGCTGCTCTCGTTCTGCGCGAGTCATCTCCACGAAACTAACCTCCTATCACTCCCTGATGGAGCGAATATCTTATTATGCAACAAAAAACGGCATCGTGCAAGATGCCGCTGTTTGTATCGCACTACCCCTACATTCCTAGCTCACTTACTACTTCATCTACGTCTTTTGCCATACCTGCCATTTTGCCACCTTCTGGCTCTTCAATGCGGAGGTTGACTCGGGCCTCGTGACGCATACCCACAATACGAGCAAGCGTACGAATTGCTTTTGCCGTTGCACCACTGCGTCCGATAAGCATGCCCATGTCATCGCGATGGACTTTCACGGAAATAAGCACGCCCAACTCATCGACTGTGCGCGTTATTTGGACGTCGTCAGGCTTACTCACGATGGATTTTACAACGTATGCTACGAAATCACGATCTGCTTCTTGCGCCATAGAGAAAATGGAAGTGGGAGCTTGTGCCGGTCATATCATGCCCACACACACGCGCCCGCCTTCATGTCATCGCCCACTAGTATAGGGATTCGCGCGCAGACGTCAACGAGCCACGATGCTCACCATACGCTTAGGAATCACGATGACCTTTTGCACCGCCAGTCCTTCAAGTGCGCGCACGACACCATCTGCCGCAAGCGCCTGAGCTTTTACAGCGTCTTCGGAGGCGTCGGAAGCAACCTCAATAGTGTCGCGCAGCTTTCCATTCACCTGCACAGGGACAACAACGCTCTGCGATTCAAGGAGCGCTGCATCGAATGAGGGCCAGGGTTCCTGGTGCACCGACGACGTATGGCCACATACCGAATGCCACAATTCTTCAGCAAGATGTGGCGCGAACGGTGCGAGTAATCGAATAATATGCTCCCGCTGCTTTGTAGTAAGCGTCGTCTTTGCGTCATCAACAGCGTTCATCAGCTTCATAAGCTCACTAATACACGTATTTAGCGAAAGGAATTCGATGTCTCTACTAATGTTTCGTGTTGCCGCATGCAATGCACGCTCTACGTCAGGAGATGCTTCATCTGCCGGTTCTTGTAAAAACAGCGTCCAGATACGCGAAAGCAGTCGGTGTACTCCGGTTATACCTCGCGGATCCCAAGGACCGCCCCGTTCATAGGGCGCCATGAACGCCAAATACATACGCACCGTATCTGCGCCATATTGAGCCACCTCTTTATCAGGATCAACCACATTCCCCCGAGACTTCGACATTTTTTGTCCGTCAGGACCAAGTACCCACCCACGATTCACACGCTTTAAGAATGGTTCTTCAAATGAGAGGTAGCCAAGATCAAAAAGTACTTTTGCAAAAAAGCGTGAGTAGAGAAGATGCATGGTGTTGTGATCCGACCCGCCAAGATATATCGGCACCGGCAACCACTGCGCCATTTTTTCTTTACTCGCAAACTGCTCACTATTGTGAGGATCTGTATAGCGGAGGTAGTACCACGAAGAATCTACAAAGGTATCCATGGTGTCCGTTTCACGCTGTGCATCCTCACCACACTTCGGACATAAAACCGAAAGCCATTCAGTTGCCTTTGCAAGTGGACTCCGCCCATCATCTGCTGGTTTGAAATCGCGAAGCGGCGGTAACTCTACGGGAAGCTGGTCATCTGGAACGGGAACATAGCCACACGTCGTACAGTGAATAATAGGAATAGGGACCCCCCAATAGCGCTGGCGTGAGAGGACCCAGTCGCGGAGCTTAAAGGTTGTTTTTGCATATCCAGCGCCCTTCGCGGCAAGCTGATCTATGACTTCCTGCACATCATGGAGCGGAGCGTCACTTATCGGAAGGTTGAAGGCATCGGCAAAGGCACGATCCCGCTCATCGTGCGCGGGCACCGCCATAATAGCTCCCGTACCATAATTACCTAGCACATAATCTGCAACCCACACTGGAATACTTTCTCCAGAGATAGGATTTTTTGCTGAGATGCCCAGAGCAACGCCCGTCTTGTCCTTTGCACCCTCAAGGCGCTCAAGTTCTCGTTTAGAGCGACTTTCTGTAATATATGCGCGCACCTCATCGCTCGCCTGCCAGCCAACGTCAATCCATTTCTGCGCAAGCTCTGGTGAAACCACTAAGAAGGTTGCGCCAAAAAGTGTATCTGGCCGTGTCGTAAATACTTCGACTGAGTGCTTGCCGTCTTCTTGTCCAGCGATCCCCGAAAGTGGGAATGTGATAATCGCCCCCTCTGATTTTCCGATCCAATGCTGTTGTGCGGTGCGAGCCGTGTTCGGCCAGTCCAGATTCTCAAGTCCACTAATAAGTCGATCAGCGTACGCGGTTGTCTTCATCATCCACTGTTCCAAAGAGCGCTGCTGCACCGCGGTACTACACCGCTCACAGTGACCATCAACGACCTGCTCGTTCGCAAGCACCGTCTGATCCTTTGGACACCAGTTCACTGTTGTCTTTGCGCGGTATGCAAGGCCTTTTTCAAACATGCGCAGAAACATCCATTGCGTCCACCGATAATACGTTGGATCTATTGTGGAGACCGCACGAGAAAAATCAAACATTGCCCCCATGCTGTGGAGCTGATTCGTCATGTACTCGATGTTTTGCTTCGTCCACTCCCCTGGATGGATATCGCGCTGGAGCGCAGCGTTTTCTGCTGGCAATCCAAATGCATCAAACCCCATGGGGTACAGCACATTAAAGCCCTTCATTTTCCAGTAGCGCGCATACATATCAGGGAGCGCAAAAGCATACCAGTGGCCAATGTGTAAATTGCCAGAGGGATAAGGAAACTCTACGAGCACCATCTTATTAGGGCGCCCCTCAACGTGGTCTGGCGTTTCGTTCGCGCGCATGTCTACCCAGGCACGTTGCCACTTTTTCTCAATTTCATTTGGCTGATAGGAAGACATAGAGGTATGCGAACTATACCAAAACGGGAGGAATAGTGAAAAGCTTTTCGGCGTTTCGCGTTGTGTGCTCCGCAACACGCTCAAAAGAGACACGACGCAGACGGGCAAGCTGCTCTGCGACAAACCCCACAAACGCAGGCTCGTTCCGCTCCCCGCGATGTGGTTCAGGCGTTAAATAGGGAGAGTCAGTTTCCAGCACAATGTGTTCCAAGGGAATTTCCATGGCCGTATCATCGTATTGCCGCGCAAACGTGATGATACCATTCAAACCGATCATGAATCCTAGGTTGATATATGCCTTTGCGTCCGCATACGTACCCGTAAAACTATGAATGACACCCGTCACCCTCCCCGCGAACTCCGAAGATGCGAGGAGTGTCCGCATGTCAGCATGTGCATTTTTATGCGCACCATCTCTACAATGGATAATCAGTGGTTTGCCCGAATCACGAGCAAGCGAGAGCTGTTGTACTAAACGTTCGTATTGAACACGCTGTTGCGCAGCATCGGGTGTACGGTAGTAATCAAGGCCGACCTCTCCGATTGCCACAACACGGGGCGAGGCGAGAAGCTCCGCATACACGCTCTGATCATATATTTCAGAAAGATTGTCGTTGGGATGAAGGCCTATGGACGCCCATACGTGATCGTGCGCAGATGCAAGCTCAATAGCCGCCTGAGAGGAATCAAGATCAACGCCGACGCACACCATGCGCACTCCGTCTTCTTTCGCGCGCGCAAGCATTTCATCGCGATCGCGATCAAAGTTCTTCATCTGTGGGTGTGCGTGAGTATCAAAAAGAGAAGACATACATTCTCAACTACGAGAGGCGTGGGAAAAGCCCCTCGCCTTTTTCTATGTGCAATACTGTGTCAGATGTTAGTTCTTTTATTGGCTCGATACCAAATAATTTAAAAATACTTTGCGCAGTTTCTGGCATAAACGGTTGGAGAAGCCAAGTGATGTGTACGATCATACCAGTGGCTTGGAGTAGCACCTTTCGTTGCTCTTCAGTATTTTGTAGTGCCCAGGGTTTTTCTTCATTAATATACTGGTTCACTGTAGCAATCTTTTTCCACACGTCGGCGACGGCATCATGTAGGCGAAACTCTTGGAACGCTGCGTGATACTCCTCATCAGCATGAACGAGTTTCCAATGTTCAGAGCGATGGTCTTCCGGAAGATCCCACGTGAACGTGTCCCCAATTTTTGTTTGCGCAAGCACCAAAGTGCGCTGCACCAAGTTGCCGAGTCCATTTGCAAGATCCCCCGCATAGCGTGCTTTTAATTTTTCGAACGAAAAATCGCCGTCCTCTCCAGAGGGTATCTCGCGCAATAAGAAGTAGCGGACAACGTCGGTACGATACTGCTCCACTGCAGCATACGGATCGATGCCATTGCCAAGTGATTTTGAAATCTTCTCCCCATCAACGGTCACGTACCCGTGCACCAACAGAGTGGATGGGATCGGCAACCCCGCAGACAAAAGCGTCGCGGGCCAATAGACCGCATGAAAGCGTGTAACCCCCTTGCCTACCAGGTGAACGCGCTGGTCGTTCTCTTTCCAATAGTGCTGGAAAAGTTCTGCGTCATCAGCATACCCGAGCGCAGTAATGTAATTCGTAAGCGCATCAAACCACACATACATTTTTTGACTTGGATCTCCCGGCACATCAATGCCCCACCCCTTTGCGCGAGCGACACTTCGCGAAATACTAAAATCTACCAACCCTTCACGAATGAACGAGGTGATCTCGTTTTTACGTGAGTTGGGAAGAATGGCAAGTTTTCCTGACTCAATAAGCTCCAGCAGTTGAGTCCCATAGTTGGACAGTTTAAAAAAATAGTTTTCCTCCGAAACGCTCTCGGGTGCTGTTTTATGCTCAGGACAAAGCCCGTCAACAAGCTCTTTGGGAGTTTTGAACTCTTCACATCCAACACAGTAGAGCCCCTCATACGTTTTTTTATAGATATCTTCTGCCTTGCACGCGCCCCAGAGTTTTTGCGCTCCACGTACATGGCGCTCTTCAGTGGTACGGATAAAATCATCATTCGAAATGTTGAGCACCTGCGGGTCCGAGAGCTCTTGAAAGCGCTTTGCGTGCTCATCTACAAAGTCTTGTACAGAAACACCTGCCTTTTCTGCGGCCCGTACATTTTTGAGCGCATTTTCGTCGCTCCCATTCACATAGCGCACGTCATCGCCCAACATACGGCGATAGCGCGCTATTGCGTCAGCCTGTATCAACTCAAGCGCAAAGCCGATATGCGGTTGCGCATTCACATATGGGATCGCAGTCGTAATATAAAAACGGTTATTCTGCATCTTCTTCTATACTATCTTCTTCTGGCTCTCTCTTCCTCCGCACACTTCGTTTCTCTGGAGCAATAACCACCACAAACTCTCCACGTGGATCACCTCGAGAAAACTCCCGAATTACCTCTTCGATAGTACCTCGCACAATAGTCTCGAACTGTTTCGTAAGCTCGCGAGCTATAAGGAGCTGCCGCTCTCCTATGTGTGAAACATCGCGCAGCGCTTCAAGCGTCTTGAGGATTCGATGCTTCGACTCGTAGAGTACCAATGTATCATGCATCTCTGCAAGCGCACGAAAAAAGGTTTGGCGACCTTTCTTGTGTGGTGGGAACCCCAAATACACAAAGCGATCTGCGGGAAATCCGCTCACCGAAAGCGCTGCAACAGCTGCATTAGCGCCCGGGATAGGAACAATGTGCGCATCTGGCACGGCTTCGCGGATGAATGCAATCAGCATGCCTCCAGGATCATTAATGCCTGGGGTTCCTGCATCCGATACAAGTGCTACTCGCTGGCCTGCGCGCAATGCTTCTGCAACCTTTCGAAATGCATTCGCCGTACTGTGCTGATGAAAAGCGAGAAGTGGCGTACGGATAGCGTGGCGCTCACACAACACTTTTGTTGTGCGCGTATCTTCAGCGAAAATCACATCAGCACTCGCGAGTGTATTGATCGCACGCAAGGTAATGTCATCAAGATTCCCTATCGGCGTTGCAACAATAAAGAGAGTTCCCATGTTATGCCGACTGTTGTCGGCGGAGCTCCTTGCGACGCGCAAGATCATCGATCACCTCAACAACAACCGTTGCGATAGGCACACCAAGGAGTGCTCCGGCGATACCATAGAGCTTCGCGCCGATGAGTAATGCAAGAATGACGACCACCGGATTCATGCCCGTCGTTTTACCAAGAATAAGTGGTGCGAATACGTGACTCTCTACTTGTTGCACAACGCCATAGAATAAGAATACCCACACGCCCAACGCGGGATCTTGTAGAAACGCCAAACCAATCGCAGGAATCATGGCAAGAATCGGGCCAGCAAATGGGACAATTTCAAGCGCCATGGCGAGAATGCCTAGCAAGAGAGCAAATTTCACGTTGAATAGTTCAAGGCCCACATACACTAGAAGCCCAACAATAAGCGCAAGAAGCATTTGCCCTTGTAACCAGCGCCCCACCTTCACTTCTGCGCGGTGCCACAGGTCAATGAGGTAGTTCTCATATTTTGTAGGTGTCACGGAGCGAATAAATGCATCGATGCCATCTTTCATGATGGAGAAGTAAAACGAGATAACAATAGTGGCAACGAATGCGAAGAGCCCGCCGAAGATGCTGATCAAGAAACTAATACTCGATTGTGAGAATTGCTGAAGATAGTTACTAAAGAGGTCAAGAATATTTTGCAGCTCACTTACAAAATCAAAATACCGCGGAGAACCGCTCTGCACGGTATCGAGCGATGATGTCACGTCTTCGATAATGCGCGGAAATACCGACGTGAGTTGGGCAAGGTCTTGGGACAAGAACGGGATCACGAGAGAAGCTAAGAAAAGGAGGAGGCCAAATACAATGATGTAGAGCAGTAACACCGCCAGAATACGAGGGATCCCCCGCTTTTCCATGGACGTCGCAAACGGAGAAATACCCGATGCAATAATGATCGCAAAGAGTACGATGGCGAAGATCTCCTTCAGCGCATAAAGCAAAAGCGCCCCAGCGGTCAGTGCCAGAGCGCGCATGATGCTCGCGGCAGAGATATCAAGAGTGAGTGTATTATCGTTTGGCATACTGCGTAATGAGTTCTTGGAGCGCGGCCTCGTTACTCTGTGGGCCAATGAGTGCGAGCGCGGCACGTTCGGGCGAAAGAATCTCGCGCATCACCGCGCGCACATCTTCACTCGTCACTGCTTTCATTTTATCGAGTTCTTGCGCTGGCGTCAAAATAGTGGCGTCCAAAAGCCATGACATCGCATAGGCGTCCGCAACGGTATCTGAGTGCTCGAGACCAAGCACAAGGGACCCTTCCATATTATCTTTCGCGCGCTGAAGCTCTTCTGATGACACGCCTTCATGCGCCATTTGCGCACACTGCTCTAACATAACCGTTGCCGCTTCGTGTACTTTTTCCGCACTCACACCAGCCCGCATCATAAGATACCCGCTATCAGTGTACGCGGTGTGACGCGAACCCACATAATATGCCAATCCCCGCTTTTCACGGATTTCAGTAAACAATCGTGAGCTCATGCCTCCACCCAAAATCGTGCTCGCGATGCCCATGGCATAGCGACGCTCATCTTTAAGATCAATACCACGGAGTCCAAGAATAAAATGGGTTTGGTCAGTGTCTCGTGTAATGGCGCGAACGACTGGGCCCGCATCTGCGTGCGTGGTTGCAAGCTTTGTCGGAGCAGTGGCTTCACGTATGCGCGCAAATGCTTTTGTCACACGCTCAACAATGTCTTCATGAGTTACATTTCCCGCAACAGCGATAACCGTATTGGCAGCAACATAGTGCGAGTGGAAATAATCTGCAACCTGATCACGCGTCAGCGCAGCAACCGATTCCTTTGTGCCGCCGATATCCCAACCCGCAGGCTGATCACCATACATTGCCCCTTCAAAGACATCACCCACATGACGCATGGGATTATCTTTATCCATGTTAATCTCTTCAATAACAGGGCCCTTCTCGCGCTCAATTGCTGTTGCATCTAGAAGTGAGTTTTGGAAGATATCAAACACCACATCAGTGATTACATCGAGTTTCGCGATACTCGCCTTTGCATAGTAGCCAGTGAGTTCTTTACCCGTGAACGCATTGTAATCTGCGCCGATACCATCAAGCTCACGCGCGATATCCAAAGGACCAGGGCGACGCTCCGTCCCCTTAAACATCATGTGCTCTAAAAAGTGTGAGATCCCGCCAATCTCCTTCGCCTCGTATTTAGAACCCGTTCCCACCAGCACCAGCACGGTTGCCGTTTGCGTGGCGGGCATAGGAATAGTCACGACGCGCAAACCTGAAGGAAATGTGTGGGTGGAATGGATAAGGTTCATAGGTTGGTGCCGGCGGGAGGAATTGAACCTCCGACCTAAGCGTTATGAATGCTTCGCTCTAACCACTGAGCTACGCCGGCAAAAGTATCAGCATCGTACACGATTTCCTTTGTTTTTTCAACGGACCGTCTTGCCCTCCCTCATTTTTGCTGGTATGTTATGGAACGTACACATATCGCGGGGTGGAGAAGTGGTATCTCGCCAGGCTCATAACCTGGAGGTCGCTGGTTCGAATCCAGCCCCCGCAACAAGCGAACGTAGGTGAGCGCAGTGCCCTGCGCCAGTAGGCGGCGGGTACAAGAAAAAAGGGCTCCGTAACTGCGGAGCCCTTTGCACTGCTACGACACTCGCCAAGGATACTGCTTCACGACCGAGACAATCCTCTTATCGAAGTCTGGAACCAGCGTTCGGAAGAAAGCGTACCGCTCTGGCACCTCCAGTGGGATAAGGATGAACTCCCCTTTTCGGAACGGTGAGTCACCGCCCGTCAAGAAGCGAGCTTCCTCAGCTTCGCAAGCAATACGAAGCTTTGCTTCTTCTTTAAGCTCTTCTGGAGTTGCCTGCTTCCCAGGATATGCCGCAAGCATGCGAGTGAAGTTTTGAAGCTCCACTAAAAGCGCCTGTTTCGAGATGAAGGTATCGAAGTTAGTGAGCACTGCAGGACTTGGCTTCGGCTCCCCTCCAAGGACATCAGCCTCCCAGTCAAGAAAGACAACACGAGATAGCTCAGGAATGTCTTGAGCGAGCCCTCGGATCATGTCCATATATTCTCGGAAGGGTTCTGCCGGCAAACGTCGTTCTTGCACATAGGAACGATTGAACGTGACGAACCACGTCACCTCGATGCTGTTTTGAGTAAAGAGATTAAGGATACGTGGCATTTCTTTCTCAATAAGCTCACGCTCTGCGGGAAGTGGAATGAATCTGCCTCCCTGCTGAGCCTTCCGCCGCTCCAATCCTAGGGCGGTGCACCATTGAAGTAATACCTCGACTGGCTGTCCATTGAGAGCGCATGAATTTACATATTCATCCACCCAACCATCGACCCGCTTGTTGTTTTTGCGAACGCCCCGATTGAGAATCCGGAGCGTTTCCATTACGCGTTGCGTTTGTGGTAAGCGCACACATTTCTCCTTTCGGTTAAACTGCGACCAGAACTTCAAAAGCGCAGCTTTAACCAACCCAACGCGATAGCTGAGTTGGTTAACAATGCTCTTTTGTTGTTTCTTCTTTTTATAACTCATGGGTTCTGGACGGGACTTGCACCCGCAACCAATGCCTTCACAGGGCACCGCTCTTCTATTGAGCTACCAGAACCAGAACG
>ERZ1292623.4717-Hain-H51-01um-R1-4717-length-11111-cov-6_pt1 | contig 11111 bp, 3 predicted proteins | sample MGYA00564398_ERZ1292623 | MGnify/ENA primary metagenome ERZ1292623 (study PRJEB36523, sample SAMEA6512633) | groundwater metagenome | collected 2019-01-07 | study: AquaDiva: Metagenomics assemblies of 32 groundwater samples
GTACCGGCAGATTCAGACGACGCTTTTTGACGTCGACCTACTCAAGATTAAAAACTAGGGTTCTTTAACTTTCGCCTACAGGACTATCACCTTCTTCGGCGCCGCTTTCCAGCGGCTTCAGCTAGTTAAAGAATTTGTAACCCTATTCTCAACGACACGAACTGAGTCACTACGTCACCCAGTTCATATCGTTAAGATTGTTTTCATCTTACAACACCTCGCCACTGCTCCGCAGTGGAAACTCTAAACTCTAAGCTCTAAACTCTAAACAAACTCAAAACTCAAATATCTAAACTCAAAAACTTTTTGGATTTTGGATTTTGGTATTTGGAATTTGTTTAGGATTTAGGATTTAGGATTTAAGATTTCCAGTGCGAAGCACTGGTTAGGTTTGGGCTAATGCCTGTTCGCTCGCCGCTACTAAGGCAATAAAATTTTTTTCTTTTCCTCCGCTTAATGGGATGTTTCAGTTCAGCGGGTATGCACCACTGCTCCGCAGTGGAAACTTGAATTTTGAATTATGAATTTTGAATAAATTTTGAATGAGTGAATGTTTGAAACATTCAGTCATTCAGTCATTGATTCGAAATTCGAAATTCATCATTCGAAATTCCCAGTGCGAAGCACTGGTAGCTTGGGTTTACCAAGCTGGGTTTCCCCATTCGGAAATCCCCGGATCAAGGGTTGCTAAGCACCTCCCCGAGGCTTATCGCAGCCACGCCACGTCCTTCATCGCCGTTTCGTGCCAAGGCATCCACCATCTGCACTTTGTGCGACCTCTGCACAAATACCGCAACATCGTGAAGCTTCGAAATCGCACCAGTTCGAGGCGCGACGAACGAAGCTGTACCCTTGTGGTACAGCGAGGAGGAGCAACGAGGAAATGGTGATGATTTCGAAGCTCCTCTGGTAAGGCAATTTTGCTTGCTGACTGCGTTGCTCGGAGCTCGAGTAGTACAAGACTACACTTCGCTCCTTGCGCCTTGTCATCAAGACAAAATTGCTCTTATCACGAGTTGTGGAATTTGTGCAGAGGTCGCTCTCCACCTCTTGCGAGGTGAAAATGCGATTTAACCGATCACTTAAGTGTCGATTAATTTACTCATTCATATTCTTTTATCAAACAGCTGGTTGTGCCAATCAAAGACCAAAAAAGCCGCACAAGGCGGCCTTTCCGATGAAATCGGATTCAAAATCACCCCAATCTATGAGCCGCCTTAAAATTGGTTCTTTTGGTGTTCATTCTTTCCAAAATTAATTATAATCCCCCCTTCCAAACCCTGTCAAGCTGGCTGTGGATAAGGATAATTATTTGGTTAAAACCTCCGTAAAAACCTGTTCTTCAAGGGAGTTAGCGAAATTGAGATAATCCTGGAGCACCCGGTCATAGGCTTGAATTCCCTCTTGAATTTTGCTTTGAGCCGCAGCTGGTAAGGGAGAAAGGCGGCAATCGGGCCGGCTGGTGGTCTGGACTGTCTCCAAAAGATTGCCGCGTTCGTCCTGCTCAGTGGTGATTATTTTTTTCTCTGCCAGTTGGCAGGTGATTTTCGCTTCATTGATATAGGCGGTGAAGGACTTCAGCGCCGCCGCTGCTTCCCAAAGGAGTTTGGCCATCAGCGGCGACAGTTGTGTTTTCTCCACTAACTTTTCTAAATCCTCGTCCTCTAAAGATTGCCACTCTCCTCTTACCCAAAAAGGAAACAGGCCGGGCAGCTGCTGACGAGCGGCGGCCGCCGCCAGTTGCGCCTCATCAAACTCATCAAAGAGTCGGGTAAAATTATTAACCTCATCATCAGTTAATTTTTCAATGTCAATTTTCTCCCACTCGATGCCGGCTAAGGCAATATCAATCTCATTAAAACTCCCCTGATTCTTCCGATAATTTATAATCTGATGGGCCAGATCACCAAGAGAAAATCGGGGGGCGGCGACGGTCTCCTTTACTAATTGGGCGCCGATTTTTTCCAGAAGATCAAGAAGTTTTTGGAGAGGCAGATTGAGGCCGCGGAAAATGGCGGGCGGCAGACCAGTCTGGAGCGGCGGCAGAGAGCCGTCGCTGGTCAGGAAAAATTTCTGACCATTGAGATCGCCAAAAACTGCTTCGGGTTTGTAAAAAAGTAAACTGAGATCGCTGTCATCGGGGCCGCGTTCGATCTGAAAAGCTAAATTATTTTCCGGATGAAAATCAAAAACATCGGTTAACTGCCGACTGTCGCTGGCGCTGGCATAAAAATCGGTCAGCCAATTAAATCTTTTGCCAATTTTGGTTACCAGCCGGACATCGCCAATCAAAAGATCAACATAAGCAACCACATTACTGCCAATGAGATTGCCCTTAAGAATATATTGCTCGGGGGCGGTTTGGATTCTTAACCAGCGCCGGCCCAAAATATTTTCCGGTGAAAAAAGATGCGGATGAATCACTAAATCTTCAAAAGCGGGAATAATCCGGAAGGGCAGCCGTTTTTTTCTTCTAATAATTCTTTTTCGTTTAATCTCGTCAACAATAGCTCCCACATCCTCCCGGAATTCACTGGCTGGAGTATCACCACCATCACTATCACCGCCACCCCCTCCTTGATCGCCGCCACCGCTGTCGCCTTCTTCACTGCCAGTGCCGCCACCTCCGGTGTCACCAGTACCGGTTCCAGTGCCAGTGCCAGTGCCGCTGCCACCACCGGTCGTGTCGCCTGTGCCGCCGCCAGTTGAGCCGCTGTTAGTGCCGCCGCCACCCAAATGAGAACTAGCCAAAACCAAAGTAAAAGAAAAAATAAAGATCAAACAAAAAATCAAAAAAGAAAACTGCTTCACAGAGTTTATTGTAACATATTCCCCCTATTCCCTTTCCTTTAAGACTTTTTCCTCCCGGCCCTCCTCCACTGGCGCTGACAGCCGTTTCTCCGGAGCTGGTTCGGTAATGCCGGTCAAAGCCGGGTCGCCGCGCCGCAGATTCTTGATAATTTTTTTCACCTCCTGATTGTCGGGATTGAGACGACTGATGTGACGGAAAATTTTAATAGCTTCATCCCGCTCGCCTTGGCGGTCGTAAATAAGACCAAGGAAATACAAAGCATTGGCATAGTCGGGAGAAATCTGAATGGCCATCTCTAAAATCTCCTGGGCTTTGTTGTAACGGCCGGCTTGGTAATGAAGCAGACCTAATTGAAAAAGCAGACCAATGTCATTGGGCGCCAGTGACCGCAGTCTTTCCGCCCGGGCCACCGCTTCTTCGTTCTTGCCCTGCCGGTCAAAAACCTGAACTAAAATAAAGTGAGCTGGAGCATAGTCGGGTTTAAGATTTATAGCTTTATCTAAACTCTCAATAGCCATTTTGTAATGACCGGCTTTCTCTGTTGGGGCAGAGCCCTCAGTTGCCGCCAAATGCGCCCGACCGAGATTGGCCGGAATAGCCGGATTATTAGGATCGAGCTTGCCCGCCTTTTCATAAGCGACAAAAGCCGCTTCGGCTGAACCGGGCACTAAGGCAATCAGGTTTTCGTAAACGCGGGCTAAGCTCAGCCAGTTCAAAGAATTGCGGCTATTAACTTGGGTGGCCCGCTGAGCTGATTGAATGGCCGCCCCGATATTGCTGGAAAACTGAATTTGTAAATCAGGGGGCGGCTGATTGCCAACGGCTCCACCAGCTGGCGCATTAATCAGGTTGTTGGCCCGAATGAGAAAGGCGTCGGCTAAAATCCGCAGGTAAAAATCATTGCCTGAATCTAAATCGCGGCCCGCCAGCAACCGCGGCAAGGCCTTTTCAATATCACCGCTGGTATTAATCTCCTCTACCCCTTGAGCAAAACGGACCGCTCCCCAATACTGCTGGAGATTAAGATAAAGCAAAGAAGCGGCAATCATAATCAAGAGCATAGCTGTTAAAGATAAAAAGAAGGTGCGTTGAGGCGTGGCCACCAGCGACAGTTGCCGATAATCATCGCTAGCAGAAGTTTTTACTGCCACCAAAAACCCGGCGCTGACAAAAATCAAAAAATAGTTGGTGAAATTTTGGGGATAAAAGAAAAGCAAAAGAATTAAGTAAATCAAACCAATGGCCAAACCAGCCCCGGCGCCGCTGACAGTCTTGCGCCAAAGTAAACGCAGGGCCAGCCAAACCAGCAGTAACAGCAACAATAAAAATATAACTGTGCCCGCCGCCCCCCAGTTAACCAAGTGAGTGAGGAGGGCGTTGAAGCCCTGAGAAAAGCGGAGATTCCAGAAAAGACTTTGATTAAGAGCCGCCTCCCGATAGAAACCATATTGATATTGGTAAGTGGCTGGCCCGGAGCCCAGAATAAAATTTTTGGCGCCGGCGAGAATTGTATTTTGACCAATGGCCCAACTGGCTTTGAGACTGGGAGTGATTTCCGCCGGCAGAGCCAAACTGGGTAAACTAAAAGTAATCAGACCGAAACTAGAAAGAATCATAAACAAAGACAGGGCAATAATCGCCACGGGTAAAAGCATGCCCCGCGAGGCTTCCGCCCCTCGCCGCTGCAAATCGGCAATCACCAACAACAACATTGCTAAAATCAAACCGGCAAAAACCGGCCAATAAGCAATCAGCAGTACTCCCAAAAAAGCCAGGACAGCTAAAATCACCAAGACGATCTTCAGTAATCGGGAAAAATCCCGACTGCCCAAATAAAGGGCCGCCAGCGCCACGGCAAAAACAAAACCTAAATAAATAGCCAAAGCATTGCTGGCGCCAATAGGATTAAAAGTTGGGTCTTTAGTAAAAGCCCAGGGCAAAAGCCAGATACTGAATAATTGGAGCAGGCTGAAAACAACTAACAATAACGATGACCATGACAATAACTTAAAAACCCGGTTGAACTCCCGCTCTTCATTGAGCATTGAAGTGAGCAAGATATATAACAAGCCAAAGCTTAAAATATTAATAAAGGTATCGGGCTCGGCGCCGCTGCTGCCGCTAAAACCAATAGAGCGGGCGCCGGAGAACCAGGCGCTGAAAGCAACAAAGATGATTAGCAAACCAACCAGGACATTAATCGGACTGCGGGCGCAAACAAACTCGCCCTGACTAATGCTCTTAATCAGCCAGGCGATAAAAGCCAGCAGGACTAAAGTTATCAGCAGGGTCTGTTTATTGAGATTGACACTATAAAGTGTCCAGGGCAGAAAGAAAATCGGGATGAGAAAGATAGCCAGATAAAGACACCATTTGCTAATTGATTCCCAGACAAGATTGAGAGAAAGACGCATTATTATTGATATTAAACCGGCGCTGATATTATATCAACTGCCAAAAGAATTTATTATAATTCATAATAAATAATCTCTGCGCTATTATCAATCCCAACTGTAGCCGCATTAGTGCTGTCGTCTTTTTTGTAAACAAGAGCTAGCCCCGAATTAGGATCATTAAATCGCGAAGCGTCAGGCGTTAAGCCCCAAAGATCAGCGGAGCCGCCATAAGTCCAGCTGGTAAAACTATCGGGTAAATTAGTTTGGGTAGCTTTATTATCGCCATCAACCGACCCGCTTGCGTTGACTAAATTAACTGATAAGTCAAAAACGTTTCCGGAACCTGATTCTCTTCTCGCTATAATAGTCGCTACTATCCCGCTAATTTTAGCGCCGCTGGGAATTGAGAATCCAAAATCAGTAGGTGTCAGAGGGGAGGTGACTTGACCCATTGCTGTCAAATTAGTAGTGGCTCCTACATTATCAATGCCACAGGCACTGGCGGGGTTTGACCAGCCAGTGTCGCTGGCAGTACCGCAACTATTCGGTCCTTGGTTAGCTGGGGCTCCGCCAGCGGCGCCGCTAGTGGTGCCAGTGCTGCGGGATACAATTTCTGAGTAAGGTTGGGGGGTTTCAGATGGCGGCGGCGCTTTTTTTAAGGCCAGCTCTGGTGAATTATTAGGACAACCAGAACCAATATTAGCGCTAACGTTAAAATTAACAGAGGCCGCGATCACTTGTGCCGCCACCCGGCCGACTCCGCCGATATTAGTCACTCTGAAAACCACGGCAGCGACAGTTTCTAAAGTTTTTCGATCGAAATTAATACCGAAATCAGAAAAGGCAAAATTATAAAGAGTAAGTGGGACAGCTACTGGTATGGTAATGGCATTTGCACTGATATGCCGTCCTTCTGGTTCATTAATAAGCAAAGCCACAGTATCAACTTGAACAGTAGTAGGAGATGGATTTTTCTGGAGCGCTAACAAAGCAGTGACATTATAATCATCAGCCCTGAGGGAAAGATTTTTGAAATTCACATTAGCCGCCAAGACAGCCGACTGCCCTTCTCGAATTTGGATCATTTTGCTGCCTCCGTTCCCCAGCTGCCAGTCGCTACTGCCGGCATACTGATCATTAAAGACGCTGGGAACAGAAGTAGTTATATTACCGGCAATCTGAACGAGTTCCTGATGACAACCATTATCTGCCAAATCTGCCAAATCTGCCAGAGCCTCTTCTAAAGCCCCTACCCTTTCTGCTAATGCCTGATGTTCAACTTTGGAGGCGGCGTTGGCGGCTAATTTTACCGCTTCGGGTGTCAACGACTCCCCCCCTACTTCTAATTCGCCAAATTTCCCTCTCTTTGATTCAACCTCTGCTAGATTGGCTAAAGCCACTGAAATTTTAGCTGTCAAGGACACTACTTCTGTTGTTTGATCTGTAGTCGGCGCCTTTGTCTGCTCGGTTAAGAATTGCTGATAAGTGATGGGCGGCGCGTCCGGACTTAAATCAGCCAGGTAGAGCCGATAGAGTCCGAAAATTTCCCGAACATTAGTCGGCGATAGAGCTGAGGTAAAAACTGGTAATCGAGATGGTAATCGAGAAGTGTCAAAAAGCTTACTAAAAGTATCTGGAGCAGCTTCGCCGGTAGGTACGCCAGTCGCTCCTATTAGCTGAAACTCTCCAACCGGATTGCCTTCAGGATCAGCCTTGGCATAAACCAAATCGCCTTTTTCATTAACCGATAAAACTCCGCTGTTACTGCCTAAGACAATTTGTCTAGCATAAACCCGATTCCAGCGCTTGCCGACAGCGCCAATGTCATAAGCTAAATGGCCCAAAGGCAAAAGACGACCGCTGGTGACTTCACCGGTGTCGCTGACTTTGAACTTAAGCGCTCCCTGCTTCTCAGCCCGGATGAGATCGCCGGCAGAGGCCGTCAATCTTTCAATCTTCATTACTGGTTGGGTGTTGAGCATGCCGCTGACAGAGAATTGGCCGGCAATGCCGCTAACGCTAGTGCCTTTAACACCGACATTGCTGACGCTGGCGCCGTGAACGCCAAAGAGATTGGTGCTGACGCCATAAACACCGCCGCCGCTGTAGCTGGAACCCTGAATGGCAAAGTTGCCGTAGCTTTCGGCAAAAACGGCAATCTGGTTATTGGCCGAATTATTAGAGCCGAAGTAAGCTGTGGTTAATCTATCGCCGCTGCGCCAAGGCACAGTCAGGCGATAATTGGGCGCAGCTGTACCAATCCCGACCCGATCACTCTCAGTAGTCAGCCGAACCACTGTTCCATCATCAATCCAGCCAGCGCCATTTACATCGCCAGCGCCGCCAGCGACATTAGCCAAAATCACATTGCCACTGGCATCAACTGTTAAAAACTTACTAGCGTCGGCTGTTGGATTATAACTACTGGTGAGCCGGGTAAATTTCAAACCACTTGTGTTGGTGTAAGTGGCGCCGGCATCAACTTCCAGTTTGACTCCGACACCTCCGGCAACGATCGTCCCCACCCCCACTGCGCGGGCCGGTACTAGAAAAATATTATCACCCTCAATTCTCACTGGGTCATAATTGCTGTTAGTACCGATTAATAAAGTATTGGCATACCGACCCCAGTTAACGAAGCCGTATCTGGTATTACTATCACCCAACTGGAGAGAAACATCAGGAAACGACCCCCTCCTAAAGATGAGGTCTCTATTACTTAGAATAGCTGACGACCTATTATCAAGATTGAACAAGCTAATCACAGGGGGATTGATTAAAACCTCATTATTTCTTGAACCTATCCAGTTACTGGAGCCCCGAACCGTCAACATCTGACTAGGAGCGGCGGTGCCAATGCCTACCTTGTCAGTGATGATCGAGGGATGAAGAGCTCCCAGAGCAACATTGCGCTGCCAGTACTCACCGCCGCCAGCGCCAGCGCCGCCGCCAACCTCTCCCCAAATAACATTGCCGCTATTATCAAGAGTCAGGAATTTATTGGCGCTGATGCTGGTAGGAGAAAGAGCCGTGAGCCGGCTGAATTTCAAACCACTGACATCAGTGGTATTACTATCAACCTCCAACCGGGCAGTGGGGGTGGTAGTACCCACACCCAAATTGCCAGTCGAAGTTAAAGCCATGATACCACTACCAACGAGAAACTGAAGGTCGGCTCTCGGCTGCTGATTAGCCCAGTTGCTTCGGCTAATGGCGTAAATGGAGGCTCCGTCCCTATAACCCAATCGGCCGCCCCGGTGGCCGGTAAATCTGATAGAACCTAATTCGTCATCAGTGACCACTGCTTCTGGAGCATTGACTGTCCCGCGGGCCCGCTCTAAAAACAAAACACTGCCGCTACCAGCTAAATTTGGTAGAATAGTACTAATGCTAAAACTGGCCGTATCCCTATTGTTCCTCAAAGTTAATCCCCAATTGACAGTTTCGTCCCAGAGGAAATCGTAATAGGCGGATTTAGTGGAAACTTGATTGATTGTTCCTACAGTCGTCGGATCTTTCCAGAAAGTCACTGACCTTTGTGCGCCGGCGCCGCCAGGAGTGGCGCTGGCTAAGATTACCTTGCCCTCCTGATCAACTGTCAAGAATTTACTAGCGTTAATAGCCGGAGTGAAGCCGCTGGTTAGTCTGGGGAAAGTCAGCCCGCTGCCGGTCAGACCGCTGCCGATATCGATTTCTACCGCCTTCGCTAAAACAGCGCCGCCGCCGCTGACGTTAAAATCAGTAAAGTCGATGGCGGCGGCGGCGCCTTTAATGATATTGTCGCCGACATTCAAGGCATTAAGAATTTCCGCATCGCTTAAATCAATGGCAGTGGTTAATTCAGTTGTGCCCACTTTCCTGATGGTCAGTCCGGTTTGAGCGAGGCTGGTATTAGTCATATCAATCAGGACTGCCGGGCCGGAATTGGCCGCCTCAACAAAGATAGCCGGTTTGACAGAATAGGAACTAAGCTGGGAAATTCGCAAAGGAGTACCGTTATTTCGGGGGTTGCTATTCATAATCCTCACCAGATTGCCGCTAAAATCGTTGTCAGCGTGACTGATGATGGAAAAGGCGCTGCCGGTGGTTAAAGAAGGAGCATCATAGGTGAAGCCGGTGCCGGTGGTTCCGGAATAATTTTGCGTCCAGGTAAAATTACCCTGATTGACGATTAAATTGGCATCAAGATCCAAAGTGTCCTGGAAATCGGTAAAATCAAGAGAATCTTCAGCAATGCCGGTTCGCGGCAGCCAAGTTAAAAAAACACCATTATTAGCAACACTGCTGACTCCCAAAAGATCATTTTTGGCGTTGGGCGGGCTGACTGGCCAGCGATAGCTGACATCGCCAAAAACCGTATCGCGGCCGGGAACCAGCAGTCTGGCGCTGGTTCTCAGGTCGCCGCCAACATCCAATGTAACCAGAGGATTGTTAATGCCGATACCCACATTGCCCACAGCATCAATCCTTAATCTTTCCAGACCGCCGGTGCTAAAAGCTAAATTATCAGCCGCCGGCCGGAATAAACCAGTATTGGTGTCAGCGGTAAAAGCCAGCGCCGGAACCAAAGCAGTGCCATCAGGCAATAGTAAAGGACTAATGATAGAACCGCCGCCAAAGCTGCTGACATTGGCCAAAATGACATTACCGCCAGCGTTAACTGTTAAAGCTTTGGTGGTGTTGGTCGCGGGGCTGTAGTTGCTGTTTAATTGAGCCAATGTCAGGCCGGCAACATTGGTCTGGCGGCTATCAATGACAACATTAGCGCTGCCGCCCCGACCAACTTTAAAAACCGAAACCGGCCGACTGCCTTCAATAATGGCGGCGTTAATCAAAGAGCCGCTGACTTTCCCGGAAGTGCTGGGATGATCATAAATATAAAGAAGGTCGCCGCTAACATCAAAGACGCCGCTGGTGGAGCGTTCAATATTAACCACTGGTTCCGAAATATCCTGATCGGCCCGCCCCTCCAGTTGAAAAATAGCGGGTGTCCCTTCTCTGGCACTGGCATGAATCGCTCGGTTCTTTCCGGTGATAGCCAATGGTGTTATGCCGCTGCCGTAATCGGTAATGATGGCTTGGCTAGTGAAAAGCGACGGCACGGTCAGATAGCTGGCCACATGTAAAGAAAAGTTGTCTAATCTCATTCCCTGCTTACCATTAGAGGCAAAACCCAGATAACTGCCGCCCCCGTCATTCTGCCCAAGGAATAAGCCGGTGCCGGTCTGATTGGTGAAGTTGTATGCAGGAGCAACGGCTGAACCATCAGGCAACTGGAGAGCGCCGGAAACTAATTTAATGCTGCCGCCAGTCTCTTCCAAGAGAGAGTCGCCCAATTCTGTGGCAGTGGTGAATTTAGAAAGACGGCCAATGGCGCCGGAGCCAGTCAGACTGCCGCCGCCACTGCTGGGCACAGTCTTCCATTTCGGCGCTCCTGCTTCAATACCCAAAAACTTAGTCTCATCAGTGTCAACAACCAGTTGTTTCAAGGAATTAAGAGCATCGGCATAGAGAAGGTCGCCCTTGGCATAGCTGGTAAGGCCAGTGCCGCCCCGGGCAATACCCAAGACACCGCTGGTAAGTTTGCTAACATCCAGATCGGGAATATCAGCCGCAGATAAAACTCTAAAGGCGGGGACAGCCGCCTGACCAGAGACCGGGCCAGCCAAGACTTTATTGACAGTCTGATTAGTCCAAGTGACATCGAAAATGCCGCTGGTGGTGACAGGCGAACCGGCAACAGAAAATTGGGCAGGCATCTCCAAGCCGACGCTGGTGACCGTGCCTGTCCCGCCGCCAACCTCTTCCCAACTCAAATTGCCGCTGCCATCAGTCTTAAGGAAACGATCGGCAGTGACGGTTGTTGGCCAAGTATAAGTATTGGCGGCAAAAGTGGTTGAACC
>ERZ1292623.3949-Hain-H51-01um-R1-3949-length-12406-cov-13_pt2 | contig 11110 bp, 10 predicted proteins | sample MGYA00564398_ERZ1292623 | MGnify/ENA primary metagenome ERZ1292623 (study PRJEB36523, sample SAMEA6512633) | groundwater metagenome | collected 2019-01-07 | study: AquaDiva: Metagenomics assemblies of 32 groundwater samples
TGAGAAGGTTTGAGAATCTGTTAAGGGGATTTTTGGGTAGTGAGAAATTCAGCAGGTGGATGCAGTTTTACATACATCATAGGAATTTATATAATAAAGGGCAGGGGGAGGTTAATTTTATAAGGGGATTAGCGCCATTACAGCCGTTAATGGTGTTGTGGTTATTTTTAAAGAGTATATTTGGGGAGGATGTGCCGAACTGGCTCGTTTATTTTGGGATACCATTTATAATAGTGAGCAAGGCTGTATTGCATTGGTGGATTGGGTATATGTGGGAGGAGCATCGGGTATTTGATAAAGAGAATGATTGGAATAACAAGAGGAACGAGGCTATGCGGATAATTATTAGTGAGGAAAAGATTGACTGATGAACAGAAAAAGGAGCTTATTGAGATATTGAAAATGTTGGAGGGGATTAAGAGGAAGTTGCAGGACTTTGTGAAATGATTCTAAAATTCATTAAAGACACAACCGGCATTTACGATGTATTATACAAAAAAGACCAGGAAAAAACTTATTATCCCTGGCCGCATGAATGGCAAGGTATGACCGAAAAAAAACGAGTTAAACAAGGTATTTTTGTTGAGTGCCACGGCCATGGAGAATTTGATGTATTTAGAAAGGGTATAGATGTTGATGTAATTTAGGCATCTAACAGTCTAATTCTCAATTTACAAAGGAGAGCAAAGGCTGAATAGTGGTGATTTCCACTCATTCAGCCTTTTTGTTTTAATAGGGGTATGGATTCCAAAATGATTATAATAGCATTTTTTAACTTAAAAGCCAACATTTTATGACAGAAGAAAAGAGAAAAATGGGAAGACCGAGAAAAGGGGAGGGCCTGATTCTGTCAAAGGAAGAAAGGAAGGAACATGCAAGGAAGCTTCAGATAATGCGGAGACTGGAGAAGAAGGAACGGCAAAGAGAAGAAGTTGTTCCTGTTAAGGAAGTGAATGTTCCACATGGAACATCAGAGGATTTGGAATCTCAGGAGGCCATAAGGAACGCTTTCAGGACTTTTTTTTATAAGCCGTTTCCGTGGCAAGCAAGGGCTTTGGATTTAGTGCGTAAGAAGAATACGACTGCAATCTGCTCCTCTAATAAGATAGGAAAATCATGTTTGGGAGCTAATATAGTTATCTCATGGGCAATAGGATATGAGCCGTGGAATTATGAGGATAAGGATAGTCCTTTAGCCGTTGAGGCCGGGGGGGATTTCTATAGGAAAAGTTCTTTAGGAATTAAGCCCCCTGTGAATATTATCATAACAGGCGAGGATTGGAAATTGCATATAGGCAAGACAATCGTTCCTGAATTAAAGAAGTGGGCCCCTGCGGGTTGGTATGAGACGAAGAAGAATGAGCAGGGGGTGGATTATTATTGGACTTGGAATAACGGCTCTACATTTACGATTATGTGCTATACGCAGGATGATGATTTATTTGAGTCGTTTAGGGCGCAAGGGGCATGGGAAGATGAGCCACCCCAAAAGAGTAAGCATACGGCTCTGTCAAGAGGACTTCTTTTAGACGGCGGTAAAACCCTTATGACGCTTACGCCGTTAAAAGAGGCATGGATACTTGACGATATAATTCTTTCAAACAGGAAGGATATTGGGGTTGTGGACGGGTTGATAATAACGGAAAACCCTGTGTTGTATAAAGAGGAAATAGCGACTCTGCATAAATTAGGACTTAATGATGAGCAGGTTTCTATATATTTTGACAGACTATTATATGACGATGTGGAGAAAAAACTGCCTGTTACCGATAAAGGGCATAGGGCAGAGTTGTTTGTTGAAGAAATAGTTACGGTAGAAAAGCATGAAGGGATTGGGGAGTTAAAACTTCTCAAGTTTATAAAAGATATTGACCCCCCGGATGTCCCTCCCAGAGTATTTGGACAGTTTAAAAGCCTCGTAGGCAGGGTATTGAAGGAATTTGACACGAATATTCACTGTATAGAACCTTTTATCGTGCCTACGGACTGGCCTGTTACGGTTATGATTGATTTTCATCTGTCTAAACCGCAGGCAATAAGTTTCTGGGCTGTAAATAAACAGGATATGCACTATCTGATTGAAGAAGTCTGGCAGAATATATCCGCCGATGAGATTGCGGATAATATAATCAGAAAAAAATTGTCGGGATATAGGATTGAAGACGCCTTTATAGACCCGCTTTCCAAAGGAGATACTGCCTATGTCCGAAATATGCTTGGGACAGATATTAAAGATTCATTTAGCATAATCCACGATAAATTGCTTGAACACGGCATAACCCTGCATGTGGCAAGCAAGGATAAGGATTCGGGGATTAAAAATATCCAGACATGGCTTAAGGGAGTTAATGGCCTTCCTGTCTGTTATGTTTTCAATAATTGCGGACGGCATTTATATGAAGTGATGAGGTGGGTATTTGACGATGACGGCAAGCCCTCTAAGGACTCTGAGGAACATTTTATGGAGAATTGGTATCGCTATACGCTCACAGGAGCAAACTATTCCAATTATCAGATTAACCCCTTGCCCGCACAGAGATATGAATATGGAACTAAAAACGAAAACGCATGGATGGGAGTTTAAAAAGTGGCTGATACAAAAAATGCGGATCTATTGAAAGCATCGGATGATAGATATAAGGCTTCGGTTGACGGCTGGCAGCATATTTATACTGCGGCCCTTGACGATTTGAGGTTTGTCTATGATATAGATTCGGGCCAATGGAATGCAAAGATAAGAAATGAAAGAAATAATGATGAACGGCCTATCATTACCGTCAACAAGCTTCTTAAATTTATCAGACAACTCCGCGGCGATATGGCGCTCAACAGGCCGAGGACTAAAGTTATACCTGTTGATAATAAAGCAGATGTCCAGATGGCAAAATTATATGATGGAATTATAAGGGAGATTGAATATTTAAGTTCAGCCAATATAGCCTACGATACTGCGTATATGCACGCAATATCATGTTCTGTCGGGTATTTCAGATTGATAACGGAATATGAAAACGATAGAAGTTTTAATCAGAGTATAAAAATCAAAAGAATCCTCAATCCGTTTTCAGTCCATCCCGACCCCGCCGCCTCGGAATTTACCCTAAGCGATGCTAATTATTATTTCATAGAGGAAAATCTCTTAAAAGAGGATTTTAAAAAGCAATACCCGTCCGCCGATATTGTAGATTTTTCAGGCGATAATACAGGAATGGAATATTCCGATTGGTTTAGCGAGGATAAGGTTAGAGTAGCGGAATATTTCTATAAAGAACCGACTAAGAAAAAAATAGCCCAGATACAGACAGGGGAAACTGTAGAACTGACAAAGGACTTAACTCTGGAAAAACTTTATTCTATGGGGCAGGTAGTCGTCAAAGAAAGGGAAGTCAAGAGCCATAAGGTTATGTGGTGCAAGAGAAGCGGGAGTGAGGTATTGGAAGGCCCCCAACTATGGCCGGGCAAATATATCCCTATTATCCCTGTCTTTGGCGATGAAGTAGTCGTAAACGGTAAAAAACATCTTCTGTCTTTGGCAAGGGGCGCAAAGGGGCCTCAGGAAATGTATAATTACTGGGCCACAGCCGCTACCGAAAATGTCGCATTATCCCCTAAATCCCCTTTTATAGTTGACCACCGCCAAGTTAAAGGATTTGAAACGGAGTGGGAAGACTCACGCAAGACCAATAGAATGTTTCTCAGATATAATGCGATTGCAGGACTCCAGAAGCCGGCAAGAGAACCGCAGACTGTTATCCCTGCCGCAATAATCAATATGATGCAGGTAACGGCATTTGATATAGAAGACCATCTTGGAAGATATGAATCCTCTAAGGGCGAGGCGGGAAACGAAAGAAGCGGCAAGGCTATACTTGCAAGGGTGGCGCAATCCGATAAGGGGACTTTTACTTTTTTAGATAATCTTACAAGGGCTATTGTCTATTCAGGCAGGCAGCTTATAGACATCATCCCTAAAATATACGATACGCATAGGGCTTTAAGGATATTGGGAGAAGAAGGAAATGAACAGGTTGTTGAAGTTAATGCCCCTGTTGTTACTCCTTCGGGAGAAGTGGGAATTGCTAACGACCTGACAGTCGGCGAGTTTGATATTATTTCTACAGTTGGACTTGCCTTCGGGAGTAAGAGAGAGGAAATGGTTAGATATATGACGGAATCTATGCAATATGCTCCGCAGATAGCCCATATAATTGCCCCGCTTATATATAAATACAGCGATTGGCCGGGCGCAGAGGAAATTTATAATGAAATAAAAGCAGGAATAGACCAAATGAAAAAACAGCAAAAAATACAGGGAGAGGGCGTAGCCCCACCCGCTTTGCAGTAGAACAGAAAATCGCCGTAAGGAGGCGCAAGAAGATGGAACAGACAGAATTGGAAATACCGGCTGAAAAGGCCGCAGAGGAAGAAGAAGTTACAGAACCAACGGCAGAAGAAGAGGCCGCAAGAGAGGAAGAAGAAGTCTCGAAAGTTACAGAACCAACGGCAGAAGAAGAGGCCGCAGCAGCAGAACGGAAAAAGCAAGAAAGAAAGCAAACAGCGCAAGAGAGAATTGACCAGGTTACCAAAGCTCGCAGAGAAGCGGAAAGAGAAATGGAATATTGGAAATCAGTTGCCTTACAACGGCAGCAGAAAACCGATATTCCCAAAGAAGAACCAACTCCGGCAGCAGAGATTCCGAAGCCGACACTTGAACAATACGAAAGCATAGAAGCCTATACGGAAGCTATGTTTTCGTGGAAAGACCAGCAAAACAAGGCAACAGAGGCTCGGAAGGTGGCGGAAGGCACAAGAATAAAGGCTGAACAAGATAGGCTTGAGTCTGAAAAACGGTTTCTGGAAAGGGCGGAAAAGATTAGGGAAAATCATCCCGACTTTAATGATGTAATTACTGCCCCTGTTTTTACAGGCACAATGAGGCAAGTCCTTTTAGACTTGGATAACGGAGCTATTTTAGCCTATCATCTTGGACTTCCTAAAAATAAGAAAACTGCCGAAAAAATCAGTACTCTCCCCGTTCATCTTCAGGTCTACGAGCTTGCTAAACTGGAAACACAACTCTTGTTGGCGGAAAAATCAAACAAAACACCCGGCGCTCCGCCGCCCATCAACCCATTAAATTCAGGGACAGGAAGCGAACTGAATAAGGATACTTCCAAAATGTCTGACGCCGAATTTTATGCGTATGACGAGGCAAAAAAGCGAGCGGAGGTAATGAAAAAATATAATAGGAGGTAATAATGGCAAATACATGGAAAACACTATCGGACGGCGACTTAGTGCGTAAAGCGCTTCCCGCCTTTACAAATGCTTTGAAATTCATCAAAACTATCAATAAGCAGTATGACCCTACAAAAGGAAGGAAAAATGGGGGAGTCCTGCTTGTTAAAGACCCTATTGAATTTACTGTCCGTTCCGGGGCAACAATGAATACACAGGATATTTCCCAGACCACGCAGTCAATTACAATGGCAACACAAAGAGGTATTGATATTGATGTAAGCTCAATAGACCATACTCTGAGTGTTGAGGATTTTGAAGAGAATGTGCTTAAAAACGCAATGGTGAGACTTGCGGCAGAAGTTGAATATATAGTCCTTTCAAATGTTTATAAGGATGTATTCAATTTTATGGGCACAGGGGGTTCTGCAATAACCACGAAACTTGCAATCCACAATGCGTATGCAAGGCTTTCGCAGGGGCTTGCGCCTGTATCAGACAGGCATTTGATTATTGATTCGCCGAACATGGCAACTGCCGTAAATAGCTTTGCCACATACTTCCATCCCGCAGATGAGGTGGAAAGGGCGTTTAATGACGGCCTTGTCGGCCATGCAGCAGGTTTTAAATGGTGGGAGACCAATATGGTCCCTTCACATACCGCAGGCACAAGGGCCACAACCGCTTTATGTAATACCTCAACAGGTATTACAAGCGGGACTGCTACAATCGCCATCACAGGTGGCGGGGTGGCAACCTTTACAGTCGGCGATGTAATTACAGTCGGCGATGTCTATGCAATTAACCGAGAGACAAAGAACAGATATACTCACCTGCAGCCGTTTGTCGTTACTGCTGCGGCAACAGAAGTCGCTGGGGCTGTTACCCTGTCGGTTTCTCCAACTCCTGTAACTTCAGGGGCTAAACAGAATGTAGAATTGGTCTCCGCAGGCGCAAGTAAGACAGTTACCCGCACAGTAAATGGAGCTGCAAGCTCTGCCATAATTCAGCCTATGGCATATCATAGAGATGCATTTACATTCGTTACTGCCGACCTCTATACAGACCCGTCTCAGAGAATGACAATCTCCAAAAAGGATGATATTTCTCTACGACTGTGGAGGAGTGGAGATATAGTCAACGATACATTCCCTCTGAGGTTTGATGTGTTATTCGGCTATAAGACACTCAGGCCGGAATGGGCTGCAAGAGTGCAGGGAGAGTAAATAAATAGTTAAAGGAGGATAATATTATGGCTATAGAGTATTTGGATAATGGAAACACAGACGGCACAGTGCTGGGGCAGTCGGCAACTGAAAAGATTGCCTTCTACAATGCAACGCCCATAGTGCGACCGGCAGGGGCTACATTGGTTACTACGGTTGGGGCCGTGAATACAACCAATCTCAGAACATCACTGAATGCCGTTATAGAGATTCTTAACAATCTCGGCCTGAATGCTACGGCAAGCGGTTACCTGTAATGGAAATTATCGCTATAATTTATATAGCGATATGCTGTCTGCTCCTGCCTTTTTATCAGTTATGGCAGGAGTATGAGGGCAGGGGATACCCATTCATTGGATTATCTGTTTTATTTGCAGGATGTCTAATCGTGGGTGGGTATCCACTTCCATTTGATAATATAACTATTGCAACTCTATCAATAGCATTATGGCTGGCTGCATCTTTGCTCTGGGGCAGTCATCCGCATAGTCTGCATGAATTATTTAATTGGCTGTCTTATCTGGTTTTATTTACGGCGGCAAGAATTGTTCCTATAGATTTTATTCTGTTATGTGTATTTGCTGTAGGAATAATATTTGCGCTGTGCCAGCTTTATAATCAAATAGTCCTGAAATTAGTCAATCCGTTCTTTATCCTCGGAAATCCAAGTCATAATTCTGCACTTATGCTGTCAGGTCTTTTAGCGGGTATATGGCTTACGGGCTCCGCTTTAATTGATTCAACATCAGCCTCTCTCATCGTCTTATCCATTTTAACTATTGTAACAGGAATTGCGATTATAACTACAAAGAGCAAAGGCGCAATACTTTCTCTCTTTGTTTCGCTTCTCTTTATGGGCATCATGCTTAAAAATTTAATAATACTAACCCCTCTCTTTGTAATGGCAATAGCAGGTATAACTATATTTATAAAAGGAAAGGCTGCCCGTGAATGGAGGCTGTCTTGTTCATGGCGTGAACGGCTTCTAATCTTTGGAACTGCCCTAACGATGATAAGGGAAAAACCGATTTTTGGACATGGTTTGCAGATGTTCAGAAAGCTCATGCCGTTTACAGTGGCAAAATTATACAAAAGCAAATGGTTTGGCAGACAGATGGAACAAAGGACTCTTGTTTGTCAGGATGCTATCTATGCCAATAAAGTCCATAATGACCATCTTGAGACAATAGTGGAACTCGGACTATTTGGATATATATTATTTGTATATCTTTTCACCCAAATGACATTTGATGTTTATATGACAGGCTTTTTCATTATGGCAATGACAAGCAGTCTTACATTTTTCTATTTCAGGAATACACATACAGCAGTTCCTTTCTGGGCGATTATGGGAAGCGCAACCGGGATAGGGGCAAGCACAGAGTCTGATTCCAATATGTTTATTCTAAAAGTTGTAGGGGTCGCTGTTTTATTTGTAATAATCAAACATACATTCAAAAAACTTACAGGGATGGCCTATTTCAGTGCAGCTATTATTAACCCTGATATAACCGCTAAAATCAATCTTACGCAAAAGGCGATTGATTGCGACCCTGACAATGGAGATTATCTTAATTATTATGCCTACAATGCCTTTGCCGTAAGGCAGCCGCAAACTTTATTTTGCATTATGAAGGGAATTATAAACTACGACGGCAACAGGCAGATATGGGGTTTATGGGATATGTTTTCCCGCCTTATATTCAATATGGATAAAATCAGGATGGCGGAATGGGGTAATATCAATAGCAGAACATTCTTTCCTGATTATCCCGCAAGCAAGGAAATGACAAACAATATTGAAACAATGAAATTGGTTTTAGGCGGTAAAGTCAAAGAAGCTCAGGATAGGATTAACCTGCAAAAGGGGGCGTGAAGAAATGCCGACTGCAATGAGCGAGATTGTAAATGCAGCCTATAGAAAAATAGGCATAAATACTCCATCAACTGCCGATAATAATAATGCGATAGAAGCCTTTAATAATATGGTTGGCATTATGGGAATAGAGGGATTATTCCCGTATGTAATCAGAGAAAGTTTCAGCCTTACTGTCGGGCAGGATACTTATACAATAGGTTCAGGAGGGACATTCAATACAGTCCGGCCTATCAGGATATTAAGTCTTTTTATCAGGGATTCCAATGACGATGATTTTCCTATTAAATTATTTGCAATGTCTGAGTATAACTCTATTACCGAAAAAAGTCAGTCAGGCAAGCCCACAAAGGCTTATTATATCCCTGAATTTCCTCTTGCTAAAATCATTTTTAATTACGATGCAGATGAGGCATATACGGCCTTTTTTGAATTTGAGAAAGGCTTTACGGAAGTAGCGACTACTGCCACGACCATAAACTTCCCCAATGAATATAAGGCAATGTTTATTTATAATCTTGCGGTTGTATTAGCCGAAGATAAAAAGATAAACCTTCCTATGTCTGTTTATGCGACTGCGCAATATTATAAACAACTCATTGATAATATCAGGGCCATGACGAGGATTACCCCTAAAGTTAAATTTGATATGTTTACAGGGGCAACGTTAAATATTGAAACAGGTGATTACGATAATGGCTAACAAACAAGGATATAAGGGCAATACATATATTGTGCCTGTAACAGGCGGATGGAACTCAAATAAGAATTTTGATGTTGTTCCGCTTGCGGACATGACTGATATAAGGAATATGAATATGCAGCATGGCGGGTTGATTACAAGGGGAGGAGTATCGGCAGTCAACGGCACTGTTATATCAGGCGCAGTTCAGGTTATGGGAGGGTATCAGTTCAGGCTTAAAAACGGCAATACCTTTATCGTAACAGGGACAACAGACGGCAAGCTCCAGAAGGATTATAATACAGAGCTTAAAACAGGTTTAACAACAGGACAATATACTTCTTTTGAAACCTTTGAGAATAAACTTTATATCTGCAATAGCGCAGACATACCTCAAACATGGGATGGCACGGCAGCTTCTACAACAAATCTATCAGGTATTCCTACGGATTGGACAAGTTTAAATTATCCTAAAAAGTTCATAAAACACGGCAAAGGGGTATCTGAAAGCCTGTGGGCTTTTGGCTGTCCTTCTAATCCTGAAAGTCTTTATGTATCAGCCAATGGGACAGATAATTTTGCGGATGCGGTGGTAACCAAGATAAATATAGAAGAAGGATATGGTTTTGGAATAGTGGACGCTGTTGAATATGGCGACAACTTTATATGCTTTGGAAAAAAGAAGGCTTATATCATAGACGATTCAAGCGCAACAAGAAGTAACTGGGGATATACAGATGCGCAATGGGATGGCGGGGCGGCTCACGCAAGGGCAATATGTAAAACACCTAACGACCTGATTGTATTTGACGAAAATTTGGAGTTGTATTCCGTTACCGCCGTTCAGGCTTATGGGGACTATAAGGCAGCATCTTTAACAAGACCTGCCTATATAAATAAATGGATAGATGAGAATGTGGATGAGACTCAGGTTGATAAATTCCATATTGTTTACGATACAGAACTCAGGGCTGTAAAGTGGTTTGTAGTCAGAAATGGACAGACAAAGGTTGATACGGCTTTAGTGTTTTTTGTGGATAAAGGGGCTGCAAGCGGATGGGTTCAGCACCGTTATGCAGAAAATGTTTACGCCTCCTGTTCATTTCCTGTCCGTGTATCCGCAGGAGATTGGAAAGTCTATACAGGCGGTTATAACGGATATGTTTATCAACTTGAAACAGATACATTTAACGACAATGGAATTTATTACTATAACGGTTTTACAATTCCATACATACCCCTTGAAAATCCAAGAATAACTAAACATTTTAATGACGGCTGGCTGGTTGTCGTTCCGCAAGGGACGGAAACCATAAAAATCAGGGTGTCTGTTGACGGTATTACTATTGTTGGCGGAGACGCATTGGTTGATGAGAATAGCACAAATGTGGTTGACGAAAACGGCAATGAAATATGGGGCGACTCTGCAACAACATACGAGGTTGCAGTAACTTCATTAGTCCCGTCTGTGCAAAATCTTAATTATTATATCGGCGCAACAGGTTATAGATTGCAGACAGAGGTTTATAATGACACTATCAACACAAGTTTTTTTGTATCCCAGCAAATGTTTGATTTTGAAATGTTAGAGGCAAGACCCAGTTGAGAAGGAGGTTTTTATATGGGCAAGACGATTGACCAGTTTGATGCAGTAGCAACACCAGCAACCACAGATACACTGCTTGTAACACAATCTGCGGTTGCTAAAAAAGAAACAATACAGCAGGTTATAACTGCTATGGCCGCTACTGATGCTGTTGCCGTTGCAGCCACATCTGTATCAGCCCTATTAACCCCTGCCAATATAGCTGCTTTAAAGGCAACAAATGCAGAAGTGGTTAACGGCACATCAACAACGCAATTAGTAACTCCTGCGGGATTAGCCGCAAAGACAGCGACCAGCGCAGCAATAGGATTGATAGAAATAGCAACAGATGCGGAAGGCATAACAGGCACGGATACAGGCAGGGCTTTAACTGCCGCTAATTTAAAGGCTGTCCTTCAAGGGCTTGCCTATGCAGTAAATATGGCAAAAGGCACGGATATTTCAGGCGTTCCCGGAATAAATGATATAGGCGCTGCAACAGG
>ERZ1292623.4718-Hain-H51-01um-R1-4718-length-11110-cov-5_pt1 | contig 11110 bp, 19 predicted proteins | sample MGYA00564398_ERZ1292623 | MGnify/ENA primary metagenome ERZ1292623 (study PRJEB36523, sample SAMEA6512633) | groundwater metagenome | collected 2019-01-07 | study: AquaDiva: Metagenomics assemblies of 32 groundwater samples
CCTTAACCTGCACTTGAACCATTTAGGATGGTTCTTAAAGAGGACACAATGACTACTACAGACGTCATCATGTTAGCCTTTGACCTGCTAGAGACTCATGGCCTCACGCCTAATTGGTCCTTCGCATTAGACAATGCCAAGAGACGTTTCGGAGCTTGCTGTTTCAACACTAGACGTATATCAATGTCTAGACTACTGTTAGCTAATGCGAGTGAGACAGCTATTAGGAATACGTTACTACACGAAATAGCCCATGCGCTTGGCGGGCGTGAATCATGGACATGATGACACTTGGCGAAGACAGGCACTAGCCATAGGCTGTAATGGTGAGCGATGTTATGACTCAAGCGAAGTACCGTCTATCAAACATAAGTGGATTGGTGAATGCCCAGTCTGTCATGCGACATTCAAGAGACATCGAGTCTCTAAAGGAAGCTATCACGGACAATGCGGACCTAGCAGTATGACGCTAATCAACTGGAGAGAGAACATATGATCAAGTATACGCTGTACACTGAAGACCTGCCTACGCTTGACGGTATCATCAGCAAAGCCTTTGATAGCTATACGCTTGTCAAGCAGGCTGGAGTATGGAAAGGTACTCGCGAAGCGTCTGTACAGATCGTTATTATCCTTGACGACACGATTAGTCCGTTTAAGATCATGCAATTGGCTAGAGACATTAAGACTGCTAACAAACAAGAGTCTGTATTGATAACTGAAGAGCCCATTAATGGGATGTTAGTTTAGTAGGCCTTAAGACCTAGACGCAATAGGTCTAAAGACTAAATTAGAAATAGGACCTTTGGGACTTGACGGAATGACTGAAGTCTGTTAAACTCAGAGAGTAGCAAGCAGTTGACATGCCAGACAGTAAAGAAGCAGAGCGAAGTCTGGTCTAAAGCTCAGGACAATCGGAGAACCCGAACCCTAGAGACGAGCATAGAGTAGACTAGGACCGAACCAAATAAGGTCCCGTATCTACCACTAGCAAGGTGTGCGTGGGCTAACTGGTCCCGAAAGCTTGTCTTGATCCTCTCTTATAAGACAATACCTAATGGGAAATACGTTAGCCATAACCAGCCTACAAATGGGATAAGAGAGGCTTATCAAGGCCTTTAGACATGAGAGGCTTTTACATGATGAATACAAAACAACAAAACGTAAACATAAGACGAGGAACTAGAATATCGTTTACTTTACTTGCTAGTCAATTAAAGCGAAACGAAAGACAGCCTTACGAACCTATAAAGAGAGACTATCCACAATCAGCGTATCGCTGGAGTCACTCAGGTATCAGTGAAAGAACCGCTAAGCCTGGGCCTACTGGTTCTAATATGCCTACTAGCTTAGTGTCTAAGACTATAGATAGCATGAGAATTGCTAGGGGTATCGCGAGAGAGATTAAACGGAAAGAAAAACGAGGATTCTAGTGAAAGTCCTAACAATCCCAATCAGTGGACGTATGACTAAGATTCTGTGTCATAACAGCAAGCACCATAGAGCTATTTATGGAGCTATCTTAACATGGGAGTGTAATTGCAATTATGAACCTAAAACAAATAGCAAGTAACATGAATGAAGTAACGATTGGAAGCTATACAATCTTGTTTAGTTACGAAACTCCTGTAGCTTACAAGAATCATGCTGGCATGTACACTGTTACGTCTAAGAAATGGTCTAAGACTACGAGTAAGCATATCAACAAATGGCTTGACGGTAACAAACACCAACTAGTCTCTCAGTCTGTTATTGATAATCTTGCTGGCTATCTTAGCAAAGAATATGCATAGTAGATAGTACTAAACAACACAGGATAACACATATCAAGCTTTGCTTGACGATTATAGACCGGAGGTTTAGATGATTGATCTAGATAACCCAGACTGGCTGTTTGTTGGTCAAGGTTCTTACGGCGAAGTCTACAGACTTGCTGGTACTAATCTTGCAATCAAAGTTATTATGGACGTTGGAAAAAACAAGTTTGATCTTGCAGTCATAGAATTTCTAAGAGGATTTGCTGTTAGAAAGTCTAAGTATGCTCCTAAGTTTTATGGAGTATTGCCTGTAACTTATAAGAATCCCGACTTCGTGGCTAGCCGTAATCCTAAAAAACACTATGTATATGCGACCGATGGACACGTGTCCGAAAAGTACAGACAAACTTACGGTATTCTTATAGAGTATGTAGGCAATAAGACTAATGCTGTTATCAAGTACTCGCGGTTTAAGTATGTGCTACACAAGGCCAATAAAGACTTTGCTAAGTATGGCTATGAAATATTTGATCCTAACATAGACAACTTTAGAGTTATTAGAAACAAGAAAGGCGGTATTAGTAAATTCTGGTATGTTGATATGGGGGGAATTAGAAAAATATGAACCACAAAGATCATAAGCTTGTAGATGCTCCTGGTATGGAGTGCATTGTCTGTGGTGGATACTTCTGTATGGAAATGGTACAGCGTACTAAACCATGTCAACAATGTGTACAATCTCACTATCGTTGCTCAGTCTCAAGAGCAAAAGACCGCGAAGAAATGACTAAGGCTATGATCGAGATGGAGAAAATGGGCCTTGCTATCAAAGAGCATAGATGTCATGCATGTGAGTCTAGGATTCATACGAAAGACGAGACTTGTCTTGGAGAAGAGAAATCTAAAGACTGGCTGGACGTTTTGGCAGGCCTTAAAACTAAGGCTTGACAATACTACAGTAGTACAGTATAATAACAACGTTGTTGTATAGTCTCTCTGTGGATAGTTGTTGTTTACGATTAACTAGCGTTAGTAATAGTTTAGTAAACAGCTAGTGAGTAAACAACAACACAACAACAACTATAATAGTACTACTATAACAACCGTTTCTTATCGTAATAAGACGAACTACATGACGAATAAGAAGATATTCTTAGAGGAATGTAGGAGTCTTATGGAGTAAGAAACACAACTTATATGATTATATACGACGCGCTCAGGGCTTGGAAAGATCAGGTTAAAGTTGGGGATCATGTTTTATTAGTGCATACTGGTCATTACAGTGGTCATAGCTGTACAACAACTGCTAGCGCGAATGTCTGCGGTAATTTCGCGGATAAGTACAGAGAAATTAGTGAGATTCAGGAGTACAAAGACTTTCCCCAACTAATGTTTAGAAATTTCCTGCCGTATGCAGGATCAACTATACATGATCCCGATACTTATTTTTGGGTAGGCAATATACCAGGACATGAGTTAAGAATCAAGACCAAAGAAGAAATATTCCAGGAGGATAAACAAATGGCAGAAGAGATTAAGACGTTTGAGTATCATTTCGTACAGGTATGGAACGCTAACGACAAGAAGAATAGGCTAATCTTTAGTAATGGGACAGACTCTAAAATTATCTATTCTACTAATGCTCTAGGCTTGCCTATAGAGCCTAGCACAGTGATCGAGAATAAAGGTCTTATCAGTCGCAGTAAAGACTCAGTGTACTATGAGAAATATTATGTTGAAAGAGACTTTACAAAAGTTATCCAAAGAAACATTATCCGATCGACTATCGACCTATTTTCAGGTCAAGCAGAAGACGCATTTGGAGGAAAGCCTACTGAAGAACGTCCTAAGCTTGAGATTGCTGTTAACCCAGACAGCAAAGAGTTTGTTCCTGAGAAAGAGTATTTCTTAGACACAGGTATACTTGAGCCTATCAAGGCTGGAGTAGTGTTAAACAAGCCTGTATTGCTCATAGGTGAGACTGGAGTAGGCAAGACCGCTGTCATTAGGCACTTAGCGGCTGAGTCGCGTAATGGGTTTAGGCGGCTAAATCTTAACGGTAGTACTACAAGTGACGAGTTTGTTGGTCGGTGGAAGCTATCTAAAGACAAAGAAATGGTATGGATTGACGGTGTTCTTGTCGAAGCTATGAAGAAAGGATTATGGTTGTTATGCGACGAAATTAATGCCTGCTTACCTGAGATTAGTTTCGTATTGCATAGCGTCTTAGATGATGACCGAATGGTCGTCTTGTCTAACAAAGACAATGAAGTTGTCAAGCCCCATAAAGACTTCAGGTTCTTTGCGTCTATGAATCCTAACTATGCAGGCACTCATAGCTTAAACTTAGCCCTAGAGGATAGGTTTAGCATTGTTGTTGCTGTAGACTATCCAAGTCAAGTACAGGAAATAAAGATCGTAGAGGCTAAGTCTGAGTTTAGAGACAAAGACATTATCAAGAAGATGGTCCAAGTAGCTAATAAACTTAGACAAGAGTACAAGCAAGAACGAACATCTACCCCGTTTAGCACTCGTAAGCTTATCGACTGGGCTATCTTGACAAAGACCTTTGGACTAGCACAGGCCTACAAGTATGCCGTCATTAACAAAATGCCCATCACAGAGCAAGTAGTCGGGAGCGATATCGCGGCTACTATTTTCGTCGGAGATGAATTCAAAAAGGAGCTTAGTCTCTAATGCTAGATAACTTCAATCGAAGAGTAGACTCAATCCTTAAGAGTATTTCTGATAGGAACAACTTGCAATTAGTGTTTAATGACAAGTCTGCATTTCCAGTATTTCTATCAGAGAATAGTTTGGTTATCAATACTTCACTACTTAAGCAGATTGCAAACAAGAACAAGGTCAAAGACGTAAGAGGCTTTATCTATGACGAAGCGGCCAAGGCCCTGTATTCCGATCAGGCCTTGTCTAAGTTTCTTTTAGAATATCAGACCTTCGGTACTAAAGCTGAAGACGTTTACAAAGAAATATTCAAGACTATTGAGGGTATCAGAGTTAGGAAAGAGTTTCACAAGAGTATCTTTGAAGGTGCAGATAGTGATTTAAGAGAGTTTGCAGACAAGAATACGAAAGATAACATTAATCCTAAAGACTCAGACATTAACAACGGACAGAATCTCTTAGCCCACTTAGAGGCTCATGGTAATTCTAGCATCGAGAAGAATCCCGAATTGGTCGAAGAGCTTACAGACTTTAACAGGGCTGTGTCCGATGCTATGAGTACAGAGCATTCTGCTAAAATAGCTTCAGACTTCTTTAGTAAGTACTATAAGTCGTTTGAGAAAGAGAAGAGTGAGGATAAAGATAAAGGTGAGGGGGATGGGGAAGGTGAAGGGACAGGTTCACCGACGGGATTTAGTCCTCAAGACCTTGAGAACGCAGAAAGACACCGAAGAGACTCTAAGTCTAAGGCAGATGCTTTTAAGCTTGGGTCTGGTTTGTTTTCTAAAGACACAAGAGAGCCTAGAATCCCTGAAGAGCTTAAGTTTTCTATGCAGGCCGGCCGATACGGGGTCTTTGAAAGTGTTGTTGACAGTGTTGGTCATGTTAGAGACTTCGCGCATAAGAAAGTAAGCTACACAACTTATATGAGCATCAAGGGCAATCTTGAGAATTCTATCGGAACACTGTCTAGAAAGCTTAAGAACCTATTCATTCTTAGAAACAAGAATAAGTTTCAACCTAACTTTCGATCAGGACCGCTACTCAATATTAATAACATCTCTCGCATACTTGAAGATCGAGAAGACGTTTTTCTAAAGAGAGACAAAGAAAACAAGAAAGACATATGTGCTACTCTGTTAGTAGACATTTCTGGGTCGATGAATGACTATATACAAGAAGACAGCATGAAGCACAGGCCAAAGTATCAAGCGGCTCTTGACTGTACGATAGTGTTTGCAGAGATTTTCCACAAGCTAAACATACCGTTTGAGATTCTAGCATTTACTACTGATAGGATGAATGATAAGTATACGGATATTAAGGGTAAATACTACAAGTCCAAAGATCGAGCCAAGATGGTCAACAACACTAGAATAGAACCTTTACAGCATTTAGTATTCAAAGACTATAATAAAGCATACGACGTAGAAACAAAGTCTATGTTGCCAACCATACATGGTATGGGTAACAACTTTGACGCTGAAGCTGTCCTGTGGGCATACGAAAGAATTAAGAAACGTCCTAACAAAGACAAGTTTATCTTTGTCATTAGTGATGGTGCGCCTAACGGCGATAACGTCAGAGATGATCTTAACTACGGATTCACAAAAGACGTTATTCAGGCTGTAAGTAATAAGGTCAATCTTATCGGCATAGGTTTTGGTACTTATCACGTTAAAGAGTTTTACAGAAACTATGTCTTTATGGATGACTTTAAAAAGAGTCAAGATCAGTTTCTCAAGTTGTTGACAAAAGTTATCCTTGACAAAAATACGAAGCTGTAGTATACTAGGGAATAGATGAAACCAAAGAAATGTTTGCATGGTTGGAAGTACTACGTAGTCGATAGTATAGGATATTATTTCTGTGGCGCCTGCAAGAGTACACTGTATAACGGTAAAATCTGGAGACTGGAGAAAACTAATGATCGTAAATAGCAAGCCATGTAAAGACTGTAAGGGCTGTAGACTCGCGGTTAGAATTGAAGTACCTGCGGTTAGCACTCTTAGCACAGAAGAGACTTTACTTATCGAGGATGTTTCTACTATCCTAGCTATAGTTCTGTCTTTGAAGGGCAACAGTAGGATTGCTACATTCTTGAGTGGCTGTTTTATTAAAGCCTTTATGCTCGTAGAAGAGACTGGTATGCTGTTAGGCGTTACTGGTTTTAAGTCTGAAGTTACTGCACCTGCACAGGACAATAAAAATGACAACAAAAACTTCCCCCCGCATATCCCGTAAAGATAACCCCAAGCTGTCTAACTTCGACGTTAAAAAGCTTGAGCATCTTGGTGAGACAGCGTTTATCAATGCTGTTACTAGACGAGGGGACTACACAAAGTACTTGGACGCTCTGTTAACAGTTAGACGTTTGTATGAGAATAAGATTTACAACGAAGAAGACTACAATAGATATCATGCAAAAAAACATTAAGAAGTCTTATACAGATCACGATGAGGCTTATATCAGCCTCTTTCCGTACTTAAAGCGAGTAGCTGAAAGTCACTTGCTTAAGAGAGATGATGCTTTCGACGTTGTTCACGCGGCATTTGAGAAAGCTCTTGTCAAGGGAAAGAATATTAGTACGTTCATTATGAAAGCTGAGATTATCCGTATGTGTAGACGTTATAACAAAACAGCATCTTATGAAATTCCGTTTGACTTTGGGAATACAAAATTCAGTGATGGAGATGTTTACTAATGACTTGGATTCTTATTATTTGGTTTCATATTGATCGAGGTCTGTCGTCTGAGAAATTTGAGGGCTTCCAAACCAAAGAAAAATGCACTCAGCAAGGTGAGTTAATGGCGTCAACTGGTTTTGATTGGGTGCGCTATAGCTACAAGTGTTACCCGGATATGCGAACGCCCGAATCGAATAAGGAGAAGCGATGAAGAACAAGCTGGCTCTGGCCGAAGCTGTTGTGGAAGCGGCAAGGCTAGAGCATAAACTAGCTCACTACGTTGGTGGTGAGATTCAACTGTACTCTGAGATGGTAGAAGGGCTTGGTGACTATGAAAAAGAACATAACGACAAAGTTATGTCTTGGATAAAGTCAAGAATCCCGTTAGGTGATGCCCTGAGAAAACTAGATGAAAAAACTAAATAGGTTCTTTGTCGTCTTAGGATTTAAAGCTAGTCTTGTAATCTTGGGGACAGCTTTACTCGCACTAAGACTTATCGGTGCAGATCAATGGATCATGTTAGTTGCTGGAATGGCTGGCTTACGCGAAGCGGCCAGCTTTCGTTTTGCAAAATACAAAGTCAAAGAGGAGGATGAGAGTGACAACCACTAATAGAGAAAAAATCCTCTTGACAATTCTTGTTGTCGGTGCTATAATGTTGGTACAAGAAACAATCAAGCACATGAGAGAAGACAATCTTTTACGACGAGAGCTTAAAGGTTCAAACATGGAACGAGACAACTTCCTGAAGCTGTACTTGAACGCGAGACAGCTTAACAATCACAGACATGTTCCCTCAGAGGGAGGAGTAGTTATCACTCCCAAAGACAAGACCAAGAAGCTTGAGGATGTTGTTGACATTACGGTCCACAAGTCGGGGATGACCAGACGTATCGGACTACAGACTGCTATTGCTCCTTTTGGTTTTGGTGTTGACTACAAGGTCTACTTCTTTGGTCGGTTAGGTCTTAACGTCGGAGGTATGCACTACCCTAGTAGATTTACCTTTACTCCGACGGTATCAGTGTCGTACAAGCTTGACAGACTGAAGATATTTCAGAACACAGAGGTTATGGTTGGGTATCAACCATTGCCCACAAGTCGAATAAGTAATTGGATGGCTGGTTTGAGGATTAATCTCTAATGAATAAGCTAATTATGAGTGTTGTGTTGTTGATCGTGTACTCTCTTGGTTTCTTGGCTGGAAAGACTTACGGAGCAGACTTTAACCAAGAGGCCTATGTTAAGGCTAGGACGGTCAAGGTTGTATCTGTTGGGGATTGTCCGGGTCAAGGGACAGGTACGCTGTTAGGCAATGGCTTTATCCTAACTGCGAATCATGTCATAGCAGAGAAACCAGTCATCGCGGTACTACTTCATAATACAACTAACTTTATTCCCGCAGTTATTGTTTCTAGCAATCCTGATAACGACTATGCTATTCTTAGGATTGAAGACAAGATGGCCCCATTCCTGTCTATTAACCCAGACTTTCACCTAGGTCAAGACGTACTTATGATTGGCAATCCGGGCTTTAAAGACGAAGATATATCAAAAAGCAAAGTCAGTTCTGTGGGATTCATGGTTGTCTTCGGTGCGGGTATTAGACCTGTAATTGTCTTTGAGTGCAAAGGAACAACCTTTGGCTATTCTGGTGGTGGCGTGTTTAATAAATCAGGACAACTTATCGGTATCATGTCTCAGATGGACAGAAGTCATAGATTCTGTATGGCAATCCCTATCGGTAACATGGATTTGTCGTCAACTAAAAAATAGGAGGAGTAAATGCAATTAACTGTTGAAGCTGTTTCTAAGTTCGGATTCAAGTCTGGTACTAAGTGGTATAACCCAGATAAGAAGTCTGGCATCTCTCTGGTAGGCTTGTCCAAGGGCGATCTTGTGGAAATCGAGACTAATACTGCAGGTTGGGTAACTTCTCTTGAGGTTGTTGGCTCAGGACCCCTTCCTGCCTCGTCTGCTGGCTCTGCTACGACTTCTAAGGCTACGATGGGACAGACTAGGACGCGAGAAGAGATTATTCGGTCTGAGGCGGCGGCTAGTGCGGCTCGTCTTGTTGCTGGAATGAATGATCTTGATTCATTGCAGAAGACCAATGAGTTTAGAAATCTCGTTACAGAGATTGAGAGCTTTATCACTACTGGCAAGCTTGCGACTACTGCCGTCGCGACTACCGCCTAGTAGCCTCCTGGTCAAGAGTTTGGCCGTTCTCTTACAAAACGGTCATTGATTTAGTACTCTGATCGCCTCTTAACAATGCGCCCTATCGGAGTCTAAGAAAGGCCAAGTAGGACGGTATCAGTCCTGCCTAGTGTTGATACGCACTAGAAACAGCAGAGCGTACTTGCTAATACGCGCCTGGAGGCCGAAAGATTTGAGACAACAACTATGAAACTAACTTGCGAAATCTGTGGTTTAGACCAAATGCCTAAAGGACCGTTAGGACAAATGATTCGTATTACACATAAGATTGTTAACGGTAAAAGACCAGACGCACTGTACGCACATAAGTTTTGTTTAGACAGAGCGAAATTAGAGGTTAACAGTGATATCGAAACTAATTCTTAGTACACTAGAGAAAGACAACGATCTGCCGCCAAGGCAGAGAGTTTCTCACTATCCTAGCTCAGCAAGTTTTAAGTACTCAGACGGTACTTTAATAGGACCCGATCTGTTAAATCAGTATCTAGGCTGGAAAGGTGTTCCACCATCCAACTTGTCGGATGGTACGGGACTATTCAAAATGAGGTTAGGAGATGGGACCCACACAGAAATTGCAAAGATTCTTAGCAGGGCAGGTGTCAAAGCCATATCGGAAGTTGGTGGAAAGGTCAACATTCCTGGTTTGCTATATCCTATATCTTATCGGGTGGACGGTGTACTGGAGTTTGATTCTAAAACTATTATTCTTGAGGTAAAGTCTTCGACATATAACCAGATATTCTCCGATTGGGGAGTTATTAACAAAGGCCCAAAAGAAGATCATTTGCTACAGGTTATTTGTTATCTAGAGTTTGTTCCTGGTGCAGATCACGCAGTTATTCTATACGTAGATAGGGCTGATGGCGGTATGGTCGAGTTTAAAGTCTCTAAGAATAAGAACAGATACTATCTTAATGGCAAGATGTTGCCTGAGTTAAGCTTTACTGGTATCGTGGACCGCTGGAAAGAGCTTGAAACGTACCTTAAAGACAACAAGACTCCTGATCCTGAATATCGAGCTTGGCTATCAGACGACAAGCTTAGAGTCATGCCAGCTAAGACTATTAAAGGCAAGAAGTATAAGACAGACTGGAGAGTTTCTTACAGTCCGTACAAAGACTACATTTATCTAAATCCTGATAACTATAAGTTTACCTTTAACGCAGAACATGATAAATAAACAATACGAAATACTCGGTCATGTAGAGGCTTACGACGTTACAGAGGTTAGGGTTATTCCTAACACTAAGCTGAATCATTTCCACAGGTCACTAGAATATCACGGAGGCCTTGTTCTATGCCCTAAGTGCGATAGCCGGGTTAACGACGTATACATTGGCATTAACCCTAGAGTTAAAGAGGAGCCTGGACGAAATGACACTATTACTTCTATTGTTTGTATGGTCGTCGATGTTGATCCTTATCGAAAGAAGGGAATTGTTGCTACTAAGTCAATGGTCGATGAATCCATTAAACTCGCTAGAACTATTGCAACCGATCTTAAGCTTGATGCTTTTGCGGTGGTTTCTTCGGGGAGTGGAAGTCATCTCTATATTCCTATTGATCCTATACAAAACGATGTAGCTACCCAGGAAAAGATTAAACAGTTTTACATGAAGTTGCAATCTGTTTACAATACTGCGACACAAAAGATTGACTCTACGTTTGATGTTGCAAGAGTTATTCGCATGTGGGGCAGTACGAATCATAAGTCTAATCGTAAATGCGAGGTTGTTGAATATGCTTATAACGGAACTAG
>ERZ1292623.4719-Hain-H51-01um-R1-4719-length-11109-cov-6_pt1 | contig 11109 bp, 16 predicted proteins | sample MGYA00564398_ERZ1292623 | MGnify/ENA primary metagenome ERZ1292623 (study PRJEB36523, sample SAMEA6512633) | groundwater metagenome | collected 2019-01-07 | study: AquaDiva: Metagenomics assemblies of 32 groundwater samples
TAAACAATTAGTATATATTTTGCCAAAAAAGATACCTGGTATGATGAAGGCACCATAGTAGAATGTATAGAAATATACGACGACGACCCGACAAATGGCTTTGGTTTGTTTCGAGGACTTAAGTCTGACAAAAAGCCCGGAGTTGTTTATGGTGAAACTGAAATTTGTGCATTAAGTGAGTTTGTTATTCTATGAAAATAAAGTTTAAAAAACTATCTGATACCGCCCAACTTCCTGCCGCCATCCGCGAAGGAGATATAGGGTTCGATCTTTACTCCGACGAAGATTTCGTTCTTGCACACGGACAAACAAAAAAAATAAGAACCAACATTCAACTTGCCGACATGCCTACGACAGATGGAGCAGGCAATAAAATCTTTATGAAAGTAGAGGGTCGCTCGGGATTATCTATTGATGGTATTTTTCCTATCGGGGGAATAGTAGATTGTTCTTATCGTGGAGAGTTGGGCGTCGTTTTGACTCGAAACCATGCAGCAGCTCCAGCCAGAGAGTTCAAAAAAGGTGATCGTATCGCGCAACTTGTAATATACAAAGTAGCGACCGCGGGCGAAGTTATAATGGAAGAAACAGATCAAATTACCGAAACAAATCGCGGAAATAATGGCTTTGGTTCAAGTGGTGCTTGATTGTTTGAGATAAAGAATTTTTAGAATTCTGAAAAGATATATAATGATCCCAACCACCTTTCGTTGGGTACATGGAGATATTTATTAATGACAGAAAAAGATTTCGCGTCTACGGGTACTCAATTATATTCAAACTTTATTCATAAATCGAGATATGCCAGATGGCTGGATGATAAAAATAGACGAGAGACGTGGGATGAAACAGTCGATAGATATATCAGCTTTTTTGTTGAGAAATTTCCAAAATTATCTAAAGAAATAAAAGAATGTCGTTTACCCATTCTTGATTTAGATGTACTGCCCTCGATGCGATGTTTGATGAGCGCAGGAAAGGCGCTGGCGCGCGACGAATGCGCCGGTTTTAATTGCGCATACACCGTAATAGACCATCCGCGCGCATTTGATGAGATATTGTACATTTTAATGTGCGGCACGGGCGTGGGTTTTTCTATTGAAAGACAGTATGTAGCAAAATTGCCAGAGGTCGCCGAAGAAATGTTTACGAGCGACACCGCTCTTGTCGTAGAAGATAGCAAAATTGGATGGGCAACGGCGTTTAGAGAGCTTGTATCGCTTCTATATAGCGGAAAAATTCCTAAGTGGGATCTTTCTAAGCTTCGCCCCGCAGGAGCAAAACTTAAAACCTTCGGAGGCCGTTCATCCGGCCCGGAACCGTTAAATGAATTGTTTAAGTTCACGGTTAATCTATTCAAGAAGGCCGTTGGAAGAAAGCTTTCATCTATTGAGTGCCATGATTTAGTTTGTAAAATTGCGGAAGCAATCGTAGTTGGGGGCGTTCGAAGAAGTGCGCTTATTTCTTTATCGAACGTGTCTGACGACAGGATGCGCTCGGCAAAAACGGGCCAGTGGTGGATAGAAAGCCCCCAACGTTCTATCGCAAACAACTCTGCGGCATATACAGAAAAGCCAGATTTTGAAATTTTTCTCAATGAGTGGACATCTCTTTACGAATCCAAGTCTGGCGAGCGAGGGATTTTTTCGAGGATCGCTTCACAAAAACAAGCCGCCAAAAATGGGCGAAGAGATATTGAACAGGAGTGGGGAACCAATCCATGCAGCGAGATCATTCTTCGACCCAATCAGTTTTGTAATCTTTCTACAATAATTATTAGACAAGAAGATGATCTTGAATCATTAAAACGAAAAGTTAGATTAGCCACAATTTTAGGAACGCTTCAATCCTCTTTGACAGAGTTCCGATACCTACGAAAGGTTTGGAAGCGGAACACAGACGAAGAAGCCCTCTTGGGCGTATCTATGACTGGCATAATGGATAACCATCTATTGAACAATCCAGACGACCCAGAGCTTCCGGCACGCCTCGAAGAATTAAAAAAAGTTGCCGTCGAAACAAACGAAATTTGGGCGAAGAAGCTCGGGGTCGCCAGAAGCGCAGCAATTACGTGCGTCAAGCCAGAGGGCACGGTTAGCCAGCTAACGAATACGTCGTCTGGAATTCATCCCAGGTTCAGCAAACACTATATTAGACGGGTGCGGGCGGACGCGAATGACCCGATGGCGCAGTTCATGCGTATTGCTGGATTCCCGTGCGAACCAGATGTAATGCGAAACTCAAATCTTGTTTTCAGCTTTCCAATTAAGGCGCCAGAGAATGGTGTGTTGGTTAAAGATGTGTCCGCAATTCAGCAGCTTAAGCTCTGGGAAATTTACCAAGACAGTTGGTGCGAACACAAGCCTTCAATTACCGTTTACTATAAAGACTCAGAATTTTTAGAGGTGGGGTCCTGGGTGTGGAATAAGTTTGATAAGATTAGTGGCATTTCTTTCTTGCCGGTAAGCGATCATATATATGACCAGGCGCCGTACGAAGAAATATCTGAAGAAAAATATAATGAACTCATTGCCCAACTGCCGTCTTCTATAGACTGGAAGGGTCTGGCCGACTTCGAATCAGAAGATAACACAGAAGGAACCCAAACACTTTCTTGTATGGGCGGATATTGCGAGGTTGTTGATCTCACTTCTGAAAAATCTGCCCCCGCTCTTGGCGGAAAAACTTGACGCCCCCACGAAGCCGCGCTAATATGCTCGTCGTGAATTGTGGCTGATTTTTTTAAGCAAAAGGATTATTTATGAAGAAGTTTCTTGTGGTAAGTTTTGAACATCAAAACAATTATAGCGGCCCCGTAGAACAATCTTGGATTCAAGAAAGTACAACCGTAGAAAAAATTATAGAAGATATTCACGAGAATCAAATGGTGTGCGAGATTGATCAAGATGAGGATTCAAAATATCCTTGGATATGGTGCGGAGATGAAGATTGGCCGGGCGGGTCGCCCGGAGATTATGACAAGCTCTATATTTTTGATATTTCTCGCGCAACTGTTGTTGATATGAAGAAGTTTGAAAAAGAGTTTGATAAAAAAAGCAGCGCACTTGAAGATGGATACGTAGAAAGCAGAAACAAGAAGGAAGAATTAGAGCGCCTTAATTTTGAAAAGGCAGAATATCTTCGTCTTAAAAAGAAGTTTGAAAAGAAAGAAAAAAAGAAGCCAGTTTCGAAGAGTTCATTAAGCTCAACAATTTTCTTATATAAATAAATTCTATGTTAATCGCAGGCAATATACAAAAATACTATTTACATAAAGCTCCAGAATATATTGAACCAAACGCAATGGAATGTTTGGAATGGAAGTTTAATAAATTCTATACTCCACCTTGGCTAAATCATTATATTAAAAATTGGAACCTTGGGCCATCGCAATATGCTGTTGTGTTTGTTGGCAATGGTGGCGAAGAGGTTGATGGTGTATTTAAGTTTAACTTTCAAGAAAAGAAACAAACACTTATCGCCAAGGGAACGTTGATAAATCCGGGCTATAGAAAATTGGGCGCCGCAAAGAAAATGTGGCAGATGGCTATAGAAGAAACAAAACCTACAAAAATTGTGGCGTTTGCTTCAACCCGAGATGGACTGCGTTTTCTTAAAAAGATGAAAAAAGAATTCTCTACAATTAACTGGAAAATAGAGGAGACGTTTTAATGGACGATTACGATGATGATGGCGATTCTGCACGAATTCATAGGCTTGAGCGAAAGGTCGAAGAGCTAGAGAACAAACTTCGACAAGTAGAAACTGATTTGCGAACAGCCGTTTATTTAATAAAACACGCGCGCGATCACGCTGATGCTATTTAGGTTATGCGAGGAACGATATGAACAAACGTGCGCTTGTTGCTTCGGGCGGAGGCTCCAAAGGAAGTCATCAAATTGGAACGATCAAGGCTTTACTTGAGGCTCGTGGTGGATATGATGTTGTGTGCGGTTGCTCCGTCGGCGCTCTAAACTCAGCATTTCTTGCCCAACATAATCCCGAAGATCAATTGCGTGCAATTTCTGAGTTAGAAAATATTTGGTTAGACCTTGGTGGTGACGGTGTGATATTTAAAAATCACGCACCTGGATTTCTAACTTATTTATGGTCTTTATGGAAGGGAGGCGTGCGAGACATGTCTCCGCTTCAGGGATTGATTAAGAAAAAATTAGATCATAAAAAATTAATCGAAAGTAAAACTGATCTAATGGTGGGTGTTGTGTCGCTCAATAGCGGTAAATATAAAGTAGTTAATAAATACAACAATAGTATAGTTGATTATATTTGGGCAAGTTGCGTATTTCCAATTCTTTTTTCTCCCGTTAAAATTGATGATGAAATGTGGGTTGATGGTGGTATAAGACATCAAATTCCACTACAAGATGTTCTTAGGCTTGAAGATATTGTTGAAATAGACATAGTTCTTACTTCCCCACAGACCGGTCATATACATGACTTTATGTTAAATGAAAGATTTGGTAGTATATTGAATGTAGCAACAAGGGGCGCTGGTATACTTTCTTCGGAAATTTTTGAAAAAGGCGCCGTTGTTTATGTTCCTCATGATCGTAAAATAAAAATTAATCTTTGGGAGCCCTCAAATGAAGTTAATAAAAATAGCTTTTCTTTTGACAAAGAGGAAATTAAGCAAAATATTGAGCGTGGATATAGGGAAACCAAAGAAAAGTTAGAAAGAAATGATTGAAAATCAAATTATTAAAATTGATAATTTTGGAACGTTGTTTATAGAAAACAAAGAGGTTTTCTCTATTAAAGAGATGTATGGTTCTGTCTTAATAGAAGATTTTAATCTTAAATCTTCTGGAATTTATTTTATTATAAACACCTTAAATGGTAAATTTTATTTAGGAAGTGCTGCGAATTTTTGCGGCAGGAAGGATAAACACTTTTCTCAATTGAGAAAAAACAATCATCCCAACAGATTTTTACAAAGTGCTTTTAATAAAAGCGGAGTTGGCGTTTGGAAATTTGTAATAATTACATTAGTTGACGCAGAAAATTTATTAGAAATAGAACAACAATATTTAAACAAATATTACGATAATCAAAAAGATTGTTATAATCTTGCTTTTAATGCGACCGCACCATCAAAAGGCATGAAACACTCCGAAGAAGCAAGGAGAAAAATAAGTCTTTCTAAAGTTGGTGTAACACGATCACCCGAATGTGTGGAAAAAATAAGACAATCAAAACTTGGGAAGTCTCTTTCGGCAGAACATATTAAAAAATTAAGCGAAGCCACACGCGGCGAAAAAAATGGAATGTTTGGAAAATCACAAACAGAAGAAGTAAAAAGAAAAATAAGTGAAGCAAATCGCGGTGAAAAAAATGGAATGTTTAAAAAGGCTCGTCAAAAAGAGCTGGAAACCAAGAAAAAATTAGAACAATTATGAAAAATAATACAATTAATATTTTAAAATATACTAAAGAAATAATAAATTTTGTTTATGAGGATTTTGGTAAGTTGGCAGCCGGACACGAAAAAGAAGAAAGCCGGCCAGTGGCATCTTGGCATCAAGCTCCTCAGATTACACGCAAAGCAATAAAGGTTAACGCTAAAACGTGGTTTAAAAATGGAAAATGGCATCGCGAAGGTGGGCCGGCAATAGTATCTAATATTAGAGATCGTTTTGATTTTTGTGAAAATGGCAAAACTTTATCAGTAGTTCAAAGTGGAATGAAGTGGTTGATAGAAGATGAATTTGCGGTGCCCGAATGACGTCTATAAAAAGATGGAAGTGGCAAAAAGAAAAAATTGGTGAAAAATATCAAGGCCTGACTTTACTGAAGGTAGTTGGAACAAATAAATGGAAACAAAAGGTTGGATTATTTCAGTGTGATTGTGGAGAAAAAAAGGAAATAAGGATTTCCGCAGTAAAAAATCGTGGGCAAGAAACATGCGGCGGGCCAATACACCGCAAAGAAGTTGGTTTAAAAAAAAGAAAATCTTTTTCTGTTGGAGACCAATACAATTATTTGACATTGATCAAATATGATCATTCCGACAAGCACAATTGTGCGCACTGGTTGTGCAGATGTAGGTGCGGAACAGAAAAGATTATTGACGCAAACAAGGTTAAGTTTAACCATATTAAATCATGCGGATGTCGTGATATTAAATATGAAACTCTAACAAAGGAAGAGACATATAAAGCCAATGCAAAAATGATATTTAATGGCGGATATAAAGATGGAGATTTGACATTAAATGAGTTTATGGAACTGTCTCAAAAAAACTGCTATTATTGCGATTGCCCGCCAAAGAATAAGGCACACAGGGCGTTCAAATCTGACGGAACAAAAAGAAAGATTGGCCATACGAAAAGTAGTTGTCATGAAAAACATCCTGATGTATTTTTTGTGTATAATGGATTAGACAGAATAGACTCTAAACTTCCTCATAACAAAAATAACGTAATATCTTGTTGTCATTCTTGCAATATGATGAAAATGGATAGGGCTTTTGAGGACCATTTATTAAAAATAAAAATAATTTATGAAAATTTAAATTTAAAAGAAAAAATACCCGAGCATCCTTTTAAGGCAAGCGAGAAAAATGCGTGAACCATCATGAGATCAATTAAATTATATTCCTACACCAAACGTTCCACTACGTGGAATTCTGAACCAATATCTTCTATCCTGCACAGAATGTCGCAAATTAGTTATGAAATTCACAAACGTCAGAAAGAATATATGTTTATCAAAATAGATTTTGAGATTTTGGGGAAGAAATAAATGAACAATTCGATTAAAATAAAAAAATATACGGCCAAAGAAACAAGGTTTTCTTCTTTTTCGGGCGACGAAATTCGCATAGAGTCTGTTAAACTGGCAGCAACCACAAGAAAGCTAAAGGTTAGATGGTCGGCAGAGCCAGCTTCAGACCTGCTTTCCATTCATGGTCTAGACATGGAAAAAGAACTGATGCAAATGATTTGCGTACCTGGGAGTGTGTAAAATAGTGAACAAAATAATAATGAAGCAATACAATAAGATCAAAACGGATTTTATATGGAAAAATCCTGTAATAGATACCTTGAAACATGGACTTGACAAAGTGTTTAAGGATATCTTTATAACATCGAACGCCGATGAGCGCGCCACGTTTATGGATGCGGTTAATGATATTGCGAAATCTGTTGATGGAGATATTTTAAAAGAATTATTTGAGGTAAAATGAGAAATACATTAGTTAAATATACAGTGTGGATGCTTGCTTTTCTGATTGTGGGGTGTACCGCGCTTGTTTTCGTGTCGTCTGCCGGTTGTGCTGGCGCCCCTACTACGGGTGGCGTAATGCGAAACGAGGGGGCCACAATTCATTGGACCTCTGCTGATTTTCCACTTGAAGTTGCTGTAAATAATCTTACGACAGAAGAGCAGCGGGCGGCATTAGCCGAAGCAGTTTCTGATTGGAACGTGGCTGCTGGCTCTACCGTTTTCGAAGTGTCTCGCACTATAGGATGGTGGGATCCCGAACTTGTTCACCGAGTCCAGGGAACAATATATTTTAGTTCATATGACGTTCCTGACGAACACGCATCTTCTCCCGTGGAGGCGACAACAATTCTAAATTTTAATGGCGCGCGAATTCGAGACGCAACCATAATTTTAGATATAGATACGCCTGCCGCAGACATGGAGGTCGTATTAAGACACGAACTTGGGCACACCCTTGGGCTCGCCCACGATAGTTACCAGCCCTCAGTTATGTATCGATATGCTCGAAGTTCGGGCGGTCGTATTCTTGATGATGATCTGAATTTTGTACGATGGGAGATGCGTTTTGATGATCGTACACCATACGCCGTACGCGCCTCTGCTAATCGAACAATCACATTCGTTTGTAGTGGCGAGAGCATCATAGATGAAGAGTGGTGGGTTCCGGCAATTCCGAGTAGTTTAGAGGAATAATGGGCAAACAAAACATCGTTTTGGATTGCGATGGAATCTTGGCGGACTGTTTGGGTTATATTACGCAGCACTTAGGCACAAAATATAATACTGATTTCAGCGCCGAATCGTGGCAGGAACAAGACTTTAGGGAGTGGCCACAATATAAAAAAGAAGATGAAGAGTATTTTCAATCTTCTGGATTGTGTCTAAACTTTAAACCATATCCCGGCGCAGCAAACTTTGTTGAAGAACTTCATAGACGAGATCTTGAAGTTATTTATTGTACGTCTCCGTATCGTGGAAGCCCCACCTGGACGTACGATAGGACGAAATGGCTGGCTCGGGAATTTGGGGCGGATCGCAAGAGCATCATCTTTGCGTCCACTGGTATGAAAAAATTTGTGAGCGGGTATACGCTTATAGACGATCATCCAGTTAATTGTACTACATGGAGCGAGCACAACAAACAGCCCGCCATTCTTTTTAATAGACCTTGGAATAAAAAGTTTAGAGAAGAAGAAAATTTTAAGCATAGGCATTTTTCTTTTCAGGCGTCTCCAGTTTTCTATCCTGCCGCAATAAATGAAGATATATTCATACCGGTTCGGCAAAAATCAAAAGAAATTCATCATATAGTTGGTCTTGAAGAGTCATATGGAATTGATTGTGCCGAAAATTATGAACAAATTCTATCTATATTAGATTTTTATAAACCTCGTGTCTTCTCGAAAGTCTAAGAACAAACTGAAAACAAAACGCAAAAAGAGAGTAAAGTTTCGCAATAAGTTCGGAGTAAGTTACACTAGAACCTCCGCCCATGGAATATATAAGGGCATCAAATATGAAAGCTGCCTTGAGCTAGCTACCATTCTCCACTGCGAGAATTTGGGGTTAAAGATTGCGCGGCCCGACATACAGCCCACGATACGGTACCTATCGTCAAAGGACGCAAAGATACATCGATATTATCCCGATTTTATAGTGGAAGACTTCTTGGTCTTAGAAGTAAAGGGATTTTTTGCCAAAAATAAGCTGGCTTCAATTTTCGAAAAACAGGCGGCACTAGATCGGTACTGTCGAGAGAACGGTCTGTGGAGTATGATGATCACTTCCGACATGCTGAGCGAGACGTGGCTCCGGTCGAGCCGGAAAATTCACAAGGCGCTCTCCGCCAAGACGAAAAAAAAGTGATCGATCCCTTTAATTTTGCCATAGCGGTCACCCTGGTGTATACTGCGTGGTACTTTTTATTTTACGACAAAGAGGGTAGATGAATAGAAAAACAACGCTTCTAATTCAAACCAAAGAATACATTTCACACGCCCCACTTTGGGAAACAGAAACGGTCGAAGTGGGAAATCTAAAAGATTGTTGTGCCGAAACTTTATTTCATATGTTTTATTTTAATATCGCTAGAGACGGCGGAGATGGTGGCGGCGTTATAGTTTGTAAAAATTACAAAGAAACAGAAAAAGAGTTTTATTCTTGGTATAAAAAAGAATACAATAGAGAGTTTATGAAATGGTCAGACGAAAATGTAATTTTTACTGATCAGGAAGATTTTCTTTCTCCGGGAAAATATACTTATAAAGTTTTAGAGGTTATTGATATGTGGGATAGTGAATTCAAAATTTTACCAACGGGAATTAAATGAGTTTAAAATTTGTAGGTTTACATTCTCACAGTCTGTCTGTGGGTGATAGCATTGGATATCCCGAAGACCACTTTAAATTCGTCTTAGAAAATGGTGGAGACGCTTTGGCGATCACTGACCATGGCCAAGCAAATTCTTTTGGCTATTTATTTCAAGCCAAAGCGGCGCTTAAAAAGCGCGGCGAGAAATTCAAGCCAATTTTAGGGTGCGAATTATACATCCATCCTGATTTAGATGATTGGAAGAAGTCAAAAGATCTAAAAGAACAAGAAAAAGAAGAAGAGCAAGACGTTGTTGTAGAGGTTGAGAAGGATAGTAAAGATAAACTTCGCTGGTTCGACCCGATCCGTCGTCGCCATCACATGGTTATTCTTGCTCAAAATTTTGAGGGATTTCAAAATCTTAATAGAATCATCACTTATTCTTATCGTCATGGATTCTATCGCTATCCACGAGTAGATTTTAAAACGCTTCAAAAGTATAATAAAGGATTGATAATATCAACAGCGTGTCTTCATCCTGACGCAGAGATTCATACAAATTTTGGACTATTATCCATTAAAGATGTGGTTGAAAAGTTTAAAAACAATGAAGAGATTCAGGTTCTTGGTTATAACGAACAAGAAAAGAAGGCTGAATTTTTTGTAGTAAAGTGGGGAGACAAGACGAGAACGGGCGCTAAGTTATTTAAAATTAAATTAAAAAATGGAAAAGAACTTAAATTAACGCCCGATCATAAGGTCTTTACAGATAAAGGGTGGATTGAAGCTCAAAATTTAACAAAAGAACATAAAATTTTAAGTATTTAAGTTGTAATACCTCCTAGTTAAATGGAGGTGTTGCATGATAGAATGCAAAGTTTGTGAAAAAGTCTTTTTACAAAAAGAAAAAGAAAAATGTTGTTCCAAGCGATGTTCGGGCCAACTTAGAAATCCAAGATTTCTAAGGCTTAAAAGCTGGTTTAACCAAGCCGGGATTAATATTGAGGCACTTGTAAAGAAGGGGTATTGTTCTGGCATGGTCTTTGATTTACTTGTAAGAGATTATTCTTTGCCAAGTGAATTTACCCTGCAACAGATAAGAGATCTTTTAAAGTCTCAATTTAAGTTTGATAATGTTTATTATAACAAACAGCCTCAGGCATGGAAGTTACAATTTAAATATCCCGCCTTCTTTACAAGAGAAGAAGTTGAAAAAGATATAAATGAAAAATGTGGCATAGGAGCGAGCAAAACTCATAAAATAAGAGAGTTGAAAGGCAATACTGGAAATATTAAATTCAAAAAAGAAGACAGTCCATTATGTATGGAATTTTATGTAAAAAGAAAAATTCCAGAAAGTTTAGCGAAAGAAAAAATGTTAGGAATTGTGCTTGCCGGAAGTTATGCTAATTTAAAAAATAAAGAAAATAAATTTGAGAATAGAATTGAATCAGAAATAAAAAGTTTGGGCTTTAATGTTCAACGGCAATATAGAATATTTTTATTAGACGAAGAGAAAAAATATAATAAAAAATCTTATGTTTTTGATTT
>ERZ1292623.4720-Hain-H51-01um-R1-4720-length-11109-cov-5_pt1 | contig 11109 bp, 9 predicted proteins | sample MGYA00564398_ERZ1292623 | MGnify/ENA primary metagenome ERZ1292623 (study PRJEB36523, sample SAMEA6512633) | groundwater metagenome | collected 2019-01-07 | study: AquaDiva: Metagenomics assemblies of 32 groundwater samples
CCTCCACTCTCACAGAACTGATCGCTCAAGATCTAATCGCCAATCACCCCACCGGCAAATTGGTCTACGGTTTATCGGTCTATTCCACCAAAACAACCGGTCGGCCCTTACAAACTTTAGTCGATCAAATTACCCCGTCCGTAAAAGCCCTACTCAAAGCCAACCAACGGTCGGCTCGGTTCATAGTGGGAAACGGCGCTCCCTTACCCACCGTCGCTGTGAGCGGACAAGGTCTACTCTCACACGGTGGCGAATATTTGCTCCTTGAATCTGAAACGGGAATAATGCTCGCCAAAACCATCGCCATTCAAGATGTGGACAGCTGGGCCAAACGAGATTTAGGTCGGCCGCGCCGTAATGCCAAACAAGGCATGCTCCCGCCAAAACTCGCGCGCCTACTTCTCAATCTCGCCGGTCCAATCACCGCCAACACAATTGTTTTAGATCCCTTTTGTGGCAGTGGTACGGTGTTAATGGAGGCAGGACTAATGGGAGCTAACACCGTGTTTGCAAGCGACATTAATCCCACCGCTGTTAAAGACACCATTAGTAATTTATCTTGGTTACAAGCCGAATTTGGTCACGGGTTGCCAGAAAATTTCCGTTTACAAGCCGCCATTTCTCCGGCGGAAAAACTTTCAGGGACAAAACCTGATTGGCTTGGCGTGGTTGACTATTTAGTCACAGAGACTACCCTTGGAGCACCTAAACAAGGCCAAGAAACTGCCACCGCCATTCAAATTGAACTAAAATCCCTGGAGACTCTGTATCGTGAGGCCTTCCTAAATTTGCGCCCCCTCCTCAAACCAACTGCCATCATCGTCATCGCCGCCCCTGAACATATAATTGACAACCGCTCCTTCACCCTCCCGGTTGATCTCCTGCTCCATCCGCTCGGCTACCGCTCCCTGTTACCAAATGGTCCCCTAATTTACCATCGTCCCCAACAAAAAGTCGGTCGATCAATTTGGATTTTTAAACTAGCTGACGCCTTAAATGATTAGGTAAGTGCACTAAAATTTCATAGGGAATGGTTTGGCAATCGTGGGCCATTTTTATAACCGCCGTTTCACCTTCTCCGCCTAACACCAAGGCGAAACCTCCCACTTTGACTCCTTCAACATTTGTTAAATCCACTGAGATCATATTCATACTCACTCGTCCCAAAATCGGCGCTCTAGTTCCGTTTATCATCACCACCCCTTGATTGGATAAGCGTTTATCAATTCCCTCATAATATCCTACCGGTATCAATCCCACTCGCCGGTCGGTGAGAGCGCTAAAGCTACCACCATAACCCAATTTTTCCCCGGCTAATAACGGCTTAATACCTACAATTTTAGCGAACATTTTTAAAGCCGGTTTAAGATTGATCAAACTATTATCTTCGCTATAGCCATATAAACCAATCCCCGCCCGTCCTACATTGGCAATCACCTTATCGGCCAATAAAAATCCGTGCGAATTGGCCAAATGCCAATACTTCAAAGTCTTAAAAGTCTCTCTAAATTGAACCACTAAACGATTCCAAGTTTTTATCTGCACCCAGGTTAGGTCAGAATTAATGATTTCTGATTCCGCCAAGTGTGAAAATATTCCGGTCACTATAATTTTAGGATGATCTAACAAATATCTGATCAACATTCCAATCATCTCAGCTCTAAATCCCTGCCTGTTCATCCCACTATCCAATTTAATCTGCACTGAAACCGTTCTTCCTAAATCCCCAATTTCTCGCAACAGTTCCCACTCCCCCACGCTATAATCTATTTTATCCCACTGATTATGCTTAATTTTATTGCCAAAGGTCGCCCCCAAAATCAATATTCGTTCATTAATCCCATGTAAACGCAATTTCTCCGCTTCAAAATAGGAATCAACACACCAAAACGGCGTTACCAGTTTTTCTCTAATCAGCCAGTTAGCCATAATAAACAGACCGTGACCATAAGCATTACTCTTTAACACCGGTGCCACTCCCCACTCCGGCGCCAATCGTTGTAATTCTTTAAAATTAGCCTTCAAAGCTTCAGAACTAATTTCAATTTTCACTAAAACATCTTGAGAGCATTGCCTCAAAACCTTTATTTTAATTAACGACCAAATTCGTTTCCTCAAAAATCTCAGATTCTCAATTTTATCCACCAATATTTTCCCCAACATATTTAACGATCTATTTGCCAAACCTTCTCGATCGCTGTTGAAAGGACCTGATCGCTCGCAAGAAATCAATCTTCCTAAATGCTGGCCAGTTGGCGTCCAAGAAGTAGAATTCACTATAAGCCGACTGCCATAATAAAAAACCTGATAATCTAATTTCACCCGATGTTCTGATCACAAAATCCGGATCCAACACGGTGGCGTTATATAGGTTCTTAGCTAATTCAATTTCGGAGAAACCAGCTCTTGCCTCCGTTAAACTAACCCCGTTTCGTTCGCACTCCTCCAAATACCCCTTCACCGCATCCACAATTTCCTCTCTGCCCCCATAGCTAATCGCCAACTGAATTAATCTACCGGTTCGGCTAGCCGTGCTCATCTCTAATTTTTCTAATCCTTGTCTCACTTCATCCGATAACAGCTCTTTTCTTCCGATTACTTTTACTCTAATTTCTTTAGCTTTCATCTCGGAATCATTTACCATCCGCTCCACTTCTTCCAAAATTAAATTCATCAATGTTTTCACCTCTTCCTCCGATCGCGAATAATTTTGCGTAGAAAATAGCCAAAGCGTTACCACTGGAATCTTGAGTTCATCGCACCAATCCAAAAAACTATGTAGTGTTTTTTTGCCAATTTTATGCCCATCTGTTACCGGTAAACCTAATTTTTTGGCGTGTCTTCTATTCCCATCCACAATCACTCCTAAATGTTTTGGTATTTCCCCTTTCTTTACCGCCTCTAACAATCTGGTTTGATAGGTAAAAGTTAGTATACCCTTTAAGAACTTTTTAAGTCTAAAAATTGCTCTATAAATAATGCTCGTCATAAATTCGATAAAAATCTAACAAAAATTCTCCGAGTCGTACTTACTGGTATGGTAAGGAAATCCGACCAATGAAGAGAAAAAATAGCCCTAATTAGAAGGCTATCTCTGGGCGAGAAGGGACTCGAACCCTTAATGCTTTCGCACATGCTCCTAAGGCATGCGTGTATACCAATTTCACCACTCGCCCCTGATCGATACATTATCACAGCCTTACCTTTTTTCCAAATAACTCCCAAGTATTTCAATTAACAGCGTGGCTTGTCCCCAACTCCACCTTGACTATTATTCAAAAATCAGCTTAACTGGAACTACAAAACATTGCTCCCCCTTGCGATCCCTCATCGGATCCAACGGGGAGCTTTGTTTTTGTCACGGCCGTGTTCATTCATAACTATTCTATGGTCAAACTGTATGGATTCTTCTTTGGATTCCTTATCGGGTTGTCCCCTCTGTTTGCTGTACCCGCACCGGCCTTTGCCTCCGGGTATTTTACCGAGGGAGTTATCATCACTGAAGTCAATTGGGCCGGATCATCCGCCTCCACCGCCGACGAATGGCTAGAACTCTCCAACCTTGGCACCACTGCCGTTAATTTGAACGGGTATGTACTCTCCGGTGCGGCCACCGGCGGCAACGGCATCAGCATCGCTGAAGATCTCTATCTTGAAGTTGGCGCCACCATGCTTATCGCTAACTATCCTGATAGTGACCCCAAAACCACTCTTGCCATTGCCCCCGCTCTAGTTAGTGCCAGTATCTCCTTGAGCAACACCGGATTGGCTTTATATCTAACCAATCCAACTGGCCTTATTATCGACCAATTTGTTGCCTCTATCACACCCGCTGGCAGTTCCAACCCCTACACCTCCGCCGAGCGAGATCTTGTCACCGGCACTTGGTTCACCGCCGTCACTTCAGAGAATCTCACTAACCTAACACAAGCAGGCACGCCCGGAAAAATTAGTTCCCTAAATCTGCCGATTGCCTTCAGTCAAGATCCAATAGCAATCCCGGAACCAACCCTTTCGGAACCACCCCTTTCGGAACCAACCCTTGGCGTAACCCCAGTCTTGTCATCATTGGAAATTAGTTCAGAATTATTTAGTCCAATTGCAACACCCATCGTTCCAGAAGTCATGATCACCGGTGAACAGTGCGTTTGTCCAGAACCATTCATCGCACCGCCAGTCATAATCACACCGGTTGTTACACCGGTTGTTACACCGGTTATCACACCGGTTGTTACACCGGTTGTCACACCGGTTGTCACTCCGGTTGTCACTCCCGTTGTAACCCCTGTCGTCACCCCAATTGTGGCGCCCATCATCGCTCCAATCGGCCTTCCCGCTCCACTCATTATTCCCGCCAAACTATCGCTATCTGAACTCTACCCCAACCCTTTAATCGGCGATGAGTGGATAGAAATCTACAATCACGAACCTTATTCGGTCAGCCTCACCGGCTGGTCCGTTACCGACGCTACACTTAAAGCCACCGCCCTTACCGGCTCCATTCCTGCCTTGGGCTACTTCCTGATCAATTCTCCAATTGGCAAACTCAACAATGACTTTGACACTATTAGTTTGATCAACCCAACCGGTCAGGTGGTAGAGGTGATTAGTTACGGCAACCCTACTATCGCCACGCCAGACAAAGGAGAAACCATTAGCCTGCAAACAAGTGGCAGTTGGAGCGTTACTGCTCCCACTCCCGGACTTATTAATCAGGCGATTATCGCCATCATTCAACCGATCTATGATAATGACAATCTTCCCTACCAATCAACGGGGGAAATACCTACTCTGGAAACCAATTCCCCTCTCGCGCCTGCTACAACCATTTCAGAGGAGTTTCCTCAATTTGCCAGTGACGGTGACGGATCAATTACCCCACCCGAATCTATCACCATTGTTGATCACTTCGTAAGTTCTTATTCATCTCTTGGAAAATCGGTTAAACAGTTACTACCAAAATCAACCGCAACAATCGCCACCAAATCAGGAAAAAGCCCAAAGAAATCCACAACCCTCACGGGAGTTATCACCGCCGGTCCCAATCTTTTTGGAAAACAGGTAATCATGATTCAGGGTACTGAAATCTATCTTCATGACGCCAGTTGGCCCACCGGACTAAGCACCGGCCAAACTATCAGGGTAACTTGCGAGCCGTATCAGATCTCCACCGGACCAAGGTGCAAACTAGCCCAAAATACCAACCTTATAATCACCAATCAAACCATCTTAGAATCACCAATTGCGCTTTTGAACGCAGTCTCAATCGGTGAATTCGGAACTCTGCATCAACTCTCCGGAATAGCGGTAGATCAAACCAACAATTCCCTCTGGGTAGAGTTAGCACCTGGCGAGAAAATTGAAGTCATGAGCAATGCTAAATCCGGAGCCAATTTTAGAGGTGTGAAAGCTGGTGACCAAATCAAGATTCTGGCCGTGGTAAGACTAGTGAATGGCATCAACACTCTATCACTAAGACAATCAAGCGATCTTCAAGTAATTGCCGACCCGTCAGCATCCGGCACCGCCTTGGCCACCACCAACCCTAATTCCGGGCCATCGCCAATTGTAAGTGGCGGATTAATCACTGGTGCCCTTGGTACATTAGGCACTCTTTATGCTCGATCTAAAAAACATCTAAGTCAGTTATTCCTTAATATCACCTAAACCTATATGGAAACTATCAATCTATCATCTCTTACTCCAATCAATCAAAACCCAGAAACTCCCACTATCTCAAAAATCGGCTGGTATGAGTCTTTGTTAGACCGATTCAATGCCCTAATGACCAAATTTGATATGCCAGAAGATATTAGGCTGGAAATTGAGAGCTTCCTAGTGGAGACCGCTCGAGAACAATATCGAGTCGGTAACCGTTCCGGAATCTCCTGGGCGCGCCGCCAAGGTCTAGCCCCCGGTCTCCTACCAAAGTTCACTCTTCCAAGCGTCGCCTAAGGAATATCAGCCACAGCAAAACACCCGGTCAGAATTTTCTGATCGGGTGCTTGTTACTTAAAGAAATCTCTTCACCAACCCAGTCCACTAGCACTCTAGATCCAATAAGTAAACAGCAAAGCGCTAATGAGCAAAGTCACAAAACTATAACTGGTATTGATCGCCACCAACATTATTCCTCTACCTTCCCACAAATACGCTCCCAACTGCACCGGCAATACTAATCCCAACCAAAGCCAGAAGGAAAATTCCAACGCTTCATTAAAGTTGGTCAAGGCAAAAATGATAACCAAATGCGCGATCACAAAATTAGCAACTAACGCCATCACCGCCGCTAGTCCCATAATTTTCCCCATCTGATCCTTACACTTTTCCTTTAACGCTTCTTTTGACTTACCAATCTCCTGCATCCATCGCTTTCCAAAACCAGCTTCTGAATACCAAAAACTACCAATCGCCATATATATCAATCCCCCCACTAACACCGCCCAATAATTAATCTCTATCATAAAATATGATTACGAATAATATAAGAATATTATAACAAAACTATCGGCATTTTATAAAAACTGGAGCGGCGGACCGGATTCGAACCGGCGACCCCTTCCTTGGCAAGGAAGTGTTCTACCACTGAACTACCACCGCAAACAATTCATAAAAACAGAAGTAACCACCGCGTAAATTGTAACATCTTCACCAAAACCAGTCAAAATTAGACAAACTGTCACTACCGCGGGCGGGAGTCGAACCCGCATGGTTATTCACCCGGGGATTTTAAGTCCCCTACGTATACCTTTCCGCCACCGCGGCCTATTTGAATTGAATCCAAAACCTAACGGGACTATTCTGCTTGAGAATCAAGAAAAAATCAACTACAATAATATCATGTGATAAATGATAATGAAACCCCATCTCAAACCCCTCCCCCGGATCGCGTGAGCCTCCCTACGGAGCAAAGCGATGACCAAGTAGCCGATAATACCCTTCGACCGAGCAGATTAAACGACTTTATTGGTCAAAGTGAGCTCAAAACCACCTTGCAGATTTTTATTGATGCCGCTCTGAAGCGCGCCGAACCATTGGAACATGTTCTACTCTACGGAAATCCCGGGCTGGGAAAAACTACCCTCGCTCACATTATTGCCAAAGAACTTGGTGGCAATCTTAAAATCACCAGTGGCCCCGCTTTAGAACGAGTCGGTGATTTGGCCGCCGTCCTCTCAAACCTCGCCCGTGGCGATATTCTCTTTATTGATGAGATTCACCGGATCAATCACACCATTGAAGAGGTGTTGTATCCCGCCATGGAGGACTTCGCTTTGGACATCATGGTGGGAAAAGGCCCCACTGCTCGCATTCTCCGTCTTAACTTAGAGCCATTCACCATCATCGGCGCTACCACTCGTCTCTCTCTCCTCTCTGCCCCACTGCGCGACCGCTTTGGCTCCACTTTCCATCTCAACTTTTACACCCCCGCCGAAATGCGCCTCATAGTCGCCAGATCCGCCAAAATTCTCGGGCTCAATCCGGAAGAACCAGCCATCCACGCCTTAGCCGATCGTTCTCGCCGTACCCCTCGCATCGCCAATCGCCTCCTTAAGCGCGCCCGTGATTACGCCGAGGTGAAACACCAAGGCAACTTAACCTTTATCGCCGCCATTGAAGCCTTAAACTTATTAGCAATTGACGAGCTCGGCTTGGATAGCACCGATCGTTTTCTCCTCCAAACTTTAATAGAAAAATTTAAAGGCGGACCGGTTGGCTTAAACACTTTAGCCGCCGCCACTCAAGAGGAAATGGCCACCATTGAAGAAGTTTACGAACCGTTTCTTTTGCAAATAGGATTTCTTGAACGCACTCCGCGTGGCCGCCAAGCCACCAGTCGCGCCTATACTCATCTCAAAATCAACCACACCCCTCGTTAGTGCTACACTATAACCGTATGAACACCCTAAATCTATCCCTACTTTTTTGGCCATATCTTTTGCTAATCGCCATCTGCTGTCTCTTCTTTTTCTTTAACATCTTCCATATTTATCGCTACGCCATCAGCTCCCCCGGCTCTTATTTGGTCGCCTTCGCCTATTTTTTTTCCTTCGCCATCATGCTGATCGGCACCATCCTGCTCACTATCAACATTGATTGGCAAACTCCCCTCAACCTCAATCTCCCCTCCCTTACTTCTAGCAAAATCTCCCCCTTCTAATCATCCTCTCTAACCACCCCTCCACTTACTCATCTAATTATCGTATGATGCGAATCGACACCCTCCCCAATCAACGCGCCAATGAAACGGTCGTTCTCTTTTTGAGACGCCATTGGATGGATTTGGTACGAATCGCCTTTTTTACATTTTTTCTTCTACTAATTCCCCTCGCTATCTACGCCTTTCTCTGGTATTTTCAAATCCCTCTTCTTAACCATCCCATTCTCGGTCCAATTATTACCTTATCAAGCGCCATTTATTTATTGGTCGTTTACTTAATTACCATCACCGAAATCACGGACTACTGGCTTGATGTTTGGCTAGTGACCACTGAACGCGTGATTAATATTGAACAACACGGACTTTTTAATCGACTGATCTCTGAAGTGGGATTAGATCTGATTCAAGACATCACGAGCGAGACCAAAGGTCTATTAGAAACTTTTCTTACCTATGGCGATGTTTATGTACAATCCGCCGGAGAAAAAGTGCGGTTCCGTTTCAAAAATGTTGATAATCCCGATGAGGTCAAGCTCCAAATCTCCGCTCTTGTAACCGCTTGCCAAACCAAACATGTTCATTCTCATCCTGAAGTTGGTCTACCAAAATTAGCCGATCAAAATAAAAGTCATCTCTAATCCTGTTATTTTTTTGACCAACTCACTCACCACTTCCGCTCACTCACCACTTCCGCCCACTCACCACTTCCGCTCAATCTCCACTCCCGTATAAAAATATTTTAAAATCTCCTCGTAGCTCTTCCCTTCTTTGGCCAAACAAATCGCCCCGGAGGCCGACATTCCCACCCCGTGCCCCCACATCACCTTCCCTTCATCACACGGTACCGCCACACTCACCGAATACGGTACCACCCCGTTCCATACTTCGCTCCAATCCCTCGTTCTCCCGTTTGATCTAGAAAAATATGCCGTCACCGCCGTCTCCTGCCCATAAGTCACAATCTCTCCCCTTGTGGCTTCTACACCGGCCACAATCATTGGATTCCGCTCCGCCTGACCGTATCCTAAATAAACTTGATCCCTATAGGCATCCACATGAAACCCCGACTCCCGGTGTCGGGTGAGATGCTCATAGTGATAATAGGCGTAAGTCCGGGCCGCGGTCATCAATGCCTTCTGAAATTCCGTTCTAGATAGATTAGATGTTTCTGCCAATCCCCCCAAATAATCTTCAATCGGTAATTCATTTATCAACCAAACAGTGTCATTACTGGAATTAGCTCTAATTTCCAAATTATTTATAAATCGATTGTCTTCAAATTCCGCCTCTCTCGTAACTCTCCGATCAAAATTCATCACCGTCATCACCGCTCCAGCCACCGTGGGCTCATATCGCACCGGCCGAGTTGCCACCCCTGCCACTCCTGGTCCCGAGTATTCATATCGCCCCTCAACATAAGCGGTTCGCACTCGGTCACCAATTTTAAAATTCCCCAACTCTCTCCCCCCTTCTTCCACCAACCTAAAACCGCTTTCTGCCGAACTCACAATCACCTCATTGTCCGTTTCATCATCTACCGTCAAAATCCCCACTCTAATCATCGGCTCCGCCATCAAGGTAACCACCAATGGCAGTTCCACCTCCAAAGGCGCAGTCAGCGCCTCCCCCGCCCCGCCCGTCACCTCCACTGGAATCAAAATCTCCCCCGCCTCCGCCCGCTCACCATTTGCTTGCAAATAAAACTTGGCTGTTTGCAAACCATTATTAGTTGGCGCCGTAAAGAAAAATTGCGCCGTTGCCTGCTCACCCGGTTTAATCACTTTCTTTTCTAAATACGCTAATGACCCGTCCCAACTTTTGTGGCTATATCTATTCTTAGCGCCACTTGCAATCAGAAACTGCGGTGCTTCAACGCCAAAACTTTTCCAATCATTAGTACCAGCATTCTCCACCAACACCGTAAAAGAGATTGTCTTCCCCGCCACCACTTTAATTTTCTCCGCTGATCTAGAAATTATTTTAACGACCGGTTTTCTTGTCAGATTTCCAACCGTCGCTTCAGTTGCTGTTCCCGTCACCGTGCTCGCTTCGGTTCCGATAGCGCTCCCAAAACTCTCCGCCACCCGTATATTCAAGGTAAATTCTCCCCCCACTAGCCAAGCCGTTGCCTCTGATGCCAACCGAAACCCTTCTCTATACATTCCTGGCGTGGTGGGCGCACGCAGTTCAAACTGAAAACTCCCCACCTCTCCCGGCGCCACCATCGGTTCAATCAACCGCTTCACCTGATCAGATGCTAGCCATGTTCCCGGATCAAATTCACTCTTCCGATACTTAGGCTCGTAGGTAAAAATAGAAATAAATTTCGGTCCATCATTTTTCCAACTCTCTGAACCGCTATTTTGCGCCTGCACGGTAATCACTTTCACTTCACCCGGTTTCATTTTAATTTCACTACCACCGGTTATCAAAATCAAAGTACTTTTATACAACGGCGTCTCCGACGGCGTCTCCGCCCGTAGCACCCCGCTTGATCCCATGCCACCAGTCAGCCCACCAAAAATCACCGTGAGCAAAACTAGCACTTTAAGAGCGTTTTTTCTCATACCAAATTATTATACAACATCTTCTATTAGGTCGGTCACCCCGCTTGGCGTATAATCATATCGCCCCATCCCTATGTCCACTCTCACCAAAAGCACCTTTTCCTTCATGTCTGGCAAGATTTTCGGCGTGCTGGCTGGGATTATTACCGTCTATCTTTGGCTAGATCTCTTTGGGATTGAGAACTTTGGCTTACTCACCGCCGCCACCACCTATGTCACAATTTTCTCCATCATCGCCGACTTCGGCCTCACCCTCACCGCCGCCAAAATGGTATCAGACCAAAAATTTGAGGAGAAAACCGTGATGAGCAACCTCCTCGGCCTCCGCCTCCTCTCCGCCTTCCTCTTCATGACCCTCCCCCTCCTCCTTGCCCCATTTCT
>ERZ1292623.4273-Hain-H51-01um-R1-4273-length-11770-cov-6_pt2 | contig 11106 bp, 14 predicted proteins | sample MGYA00564398_ERZ1292623 | MGnify/ENA primary metagenome ERZ1292623 (study PRJEB36523, sample SAMEA6512633) | groundwater metagenome | collected 2019-01-07 | study: AquaDiva: Metagenomics assemblies of 32 groundwater samples
AACCTGCCATCTTCCGACGGCGAACTCGACCTCGAGCGGGCGGTTACCGGAGGGTACAAGCTCGATACGGGTGCCAACACTGGCTCGGTAAGTGCCGATGTCAGTATGGCTCCCGCACCGGTCCAAAAGACCCAAGTGCAAAACATTGTCGAGTAAAATCGACAAAGCGGGGCGTAGAGTACGCAAGTACTCTACGCCCCTTTAGTTTGCTTATTTAATTTTTACCTGTATAGTTTTAATAAACCCACGAAAAATTATGAACAGGAACACGGTTCTTTCATTTGTCGATCAGGCCTCCGGTCTCATCGAAAAAGAGCTTGGTAAAATAGAGGTTCGTTTTGGGGAAATTCCGAGTATTAATGTTGGTGAAATAGCAGGAATCGCCATAGATTTTTTGCAGAAAAATAAGGTGCCTGTTATTGGTTATCACACCCGTGGTGCATTCATCGTTTTAGATCACCCATCTAAAGAAGGATCTACCATAAAAATAACGCTTCTGGAAACAATTTCTATTCCAGAAAAACAAGCAATACTTATAGATGCCATTAGGGGATTTATAAGTGTCAATGGAATTTCTCCAAACCAGAATGTGAAAATCAATATAGAATTTCTCTATGATGAGTCACAAATTACCGACTAACAAGCGTTCTCCTCACGGTGGCGCTTTTTTTATTATCCTGTTTTATTGTCCTGTAATTATACAAACTACTGCTCCCTTGAACTTTCTTTTTTTTGATATAGCTCGCAGGAGTCCAGCAAAACCCAGTACACCATTCGGGCTAGCTTTTATTTTAGTTTTTTCTGCGAGTAATTTTAGTGCTTCTTTAATTTCATCATTTGAAACAACCCAGCCTGAACCATCGGTTTTTTTTAAGGCATTTATTAAAGCATCTTTACGATGAACCACTTTGTCTACTATTGCATCAGCTATTAATATTTCAGATTTTCTCCTTTCTGTATCAAAAACACGAGCGATGGGTGAATTTTCCACCGGTTGAACTATATGTACTGCCACACCTATTTTATTTTCCGCAAAATATTCAGCTAGTGCTTGTGCCGTTGTACCTGAAGAAGTGGCTACAAAAACATCAGAAATATTTGGCGTATTTGTTATTATTTCTTTCGCAAAATTTCTATAACCTACGAGAGCCGTCGGGTCTGTAGATTGCCGCAGACTTTCTCTTTTGCTTTGAAATAGAGATTGCAAGGGACGCAAACTTTCCGTAACAGTTATATTTTTGTCACGAATTTCGCCGAACAATTTTTTCTTTTTTTTCTGATTCATATGCTCGCCTATGAAAATGGAGAGCGAAAGACAATCGCCTGCTATATTTTTCTTTTGGTTGTTTCTCTCTTGGATATATCGCACGGCGGCCAAAGCGGCGTTGCCGGACGAAGATATGGCGAAATGAGTTACACCTTTGGAGACTTTGACATCAATCATGGCGGGAATAGACCGACCTTTGTGCGAACCGTATGGGTGTAGATCTTCGCGTTTGAAATAGAGATCGGAAACGCCTAATATTTTTGCTAATTCAGAATGTTTTGTTTGAGGAGTTATCATCAGTATTGTTTTGTTGTCTGTTTGTTGTCCAGTTTTTGTATATTAGCCGATTTCCAGTATTATATCTATATAATCATTTTCTATATGAAATGCATTTGCCCAGAATGTAAAAATCCCATTGATGTTTCAAAGCATCCGAGAATAGCGATGGACTATGTCATTGAATGCGATGTTTGCGGCATTTTACTTGAAGTGAGGTCTATTTTGAATGGAATTGTGGAGACGGAAATCATAGATGAAGGAAAGTAAAAGAGTGGCAGGATACAACATTCTCGAAAACACTACATCGCCAACTTCCTTACTGTTTCTTCTATCATTCCTCGCCAGCCATGAGAACCGAGGAAAACGATGACGTCACCAGTACTTCTATTTTCAATTATAGTCTTCACCAATTCCTCATCATCATTTATATACAGAACATTTTTCTGGCTTTTTCCAATGATGTGCGCCAAATCTTCCCCCTCAAATATTTTCTCGGGATTTTTCTGATCGATTTTCAATTTCGTCAGGCGAGGAATTATCACCTGATCTGCTTTTTTGAAGGCATTTTTATATTGAGGTTTTGATTTCGATGTTCTATTTCCTGAATTGGGCTCATAGACAGCAATTATTTTGCCGGAATATATATTGCCCAAAGTCTCCAAAACAAATCTGGCTTTTTCTGGACTATGGGCTATATCGTCTATGACGGTGACTTTGTTTTCATATCTCTTTTCCAACCGGCGCTTCAGGCCATGAAATTCTTTTATGGCGTCGATTATGTCTCCAGGCGATATGCCTATTTCGTGAGCCATGGCAAAAGAGCCTGTTATATTTTCCGCATTATAAGATCCGAATAGGGGACTTTCTATTTTGTATGTCTTGTCATGACATAAAATATCAAACATAATACCTGTTGTTGTTTGTACGATGTTTTCATAACTGTAAAGATTTTCTTTTCCGGTGGTATTTTTTTTGCCGTAGGAAATTATTTTTTCTTTAGATAGTTCTGATTTTGATACCAGATTTTTTACTTGAAGTGAATCAGAGCAATATACAATCGTGCCATTTTGGGGAATTAAAGACATGAGTTCTCGGAAGGCGTCAATGTAACTTTTTTCCGTAGGATATAAATCGGCGTGATCCCATTTCACAGATGTGAGGAGTAAGTGGGTTGGCTTGTAATGAAAGAATTTGGCATGTTTATCCCATTTTGATGTTGAGTATTCATCACCTTCGACGATGGACCAATTACTTGAATCGATTACGGCAGCGGGCGAGCCGTCTCGGGCGAGCCCACCAAACATATATGAAGGTTTGAGACCGGCACACTTAAAAATATGCGAGAGCAAAGCACTCGATGTCGTCTTACCATAAGTTCCGGCACAGACTATTGAATGTGACTTTATCAAATATTCACCAATTGCTTCTGGATATGATTTAAAAGGAATTTTATTTTTTTCTACATATAAAAATTCCGGATTTTGCGATCCCACAGCATTTCCAACGATTACCAAATCAGGCTTACCGCCATTTTCTATAGCAATCATTTTTTCTGGATGCCAGCCGGAATAATAGGGAATGCCGAGACTGGTTAAATATGTAGATATAGGCGGAAAAAATCCAGCATCGGAACCGGTTACTTTATAACCCTTTTGCCACAAGGCCGTCGCCACAGCGCTCATAGCCACGCCACATATGCCTATGAAATGGACTTTTTGAACAAGTTTTTGAAGTGTCATAGATGATTAAAAGATAGATTTTTTGAGAAAGTTGACTTTTACAAGCCGTTTGCGATAAACTATGGGTACAAATGGCTTCGGCCCGACTCTGTCGAAAGACAGAGGTAAAAATAAAGAAAAACTCAAGGTAAAAGGGCCTTGAGTTTTTCTTTTAAATTTACCAAGTCGATCTTGGTTATTTCTCCAATTATATAAGAAAGTCTACGAGCATTAATTAATTTTAGTTGAGATAGAATAGCTCGACTTTCGATATTTTTCTCGAAAACGAAATCAAAATAATACTGTTTTGTCTTTTTGTTTAATTTTTTTATAGATTTTGTGAGAGGTATACCCCAAAATATTTCCTTATTAAATTTTCTGATAATAACGACCGGGCGCAAGAAATCTTCTCCCTGGCCGTCCTGTTCAAAACCTACATTTACGCCCACATAACAAAACCATATCTCACGTTCATGGAAGAACGGCCTTTGCGCTATTTCATCTATAGCTGATTTTTTGCCGTGCCACCTTTGGAAGTCTTTTTTCATCTCTTTTTATAAGCCAATTTTAGGCCATTTTTCCGGGCTTTCATAGGCTTGACAAAAAAACTAATAAAGTGTACAATGTATCACAGAAACGTTGCTAAATTCCACCCTGAATTAGGAATTAACTTCTGACGAATATATTGCTTGCGATATACGCAGCAACGTCGATTGAGTTTCTTAAAAAAAATGAAAGCTAAAACCGAAACTGCGCTTTTCGCGCTTTGGATACTTGTCTCTCTAGGTGCGGGGATCACCATGACAGCGAGATGGTGGAGTCCCGAGCACAACAGAGGAGCTCTCGATTGGACGATGACTGTGATGATGGCGCTTCTCTTGGCTTTTGTGGTCGGGCTATCGATCGGTCTCATCATCTATTTCGTCTGCTACATCTGCGAGAGAGCGACGATTCGCAAAGGATCGCTCACCGGCTCTTCCGTAATACACATCGTCAAAGTGTAGCCGAGCACAGTCGAATTATCAGAGCGGCGGATCGAAAGACCCGTCGCTTTTTCATTTCAAAATCCCTTTATCTTTTCTTCATATTTTCTTTATCTCGTCTGTGTATAGTAGTCTAGTCGGTTTTACTTGCATTAAAATTAACCTGTATTACAATGTATTACATGAGACAAATACTAAACATATCACTATCGAAAGAAATGGCGGAAAATATAAGAAATGACGCTAAAGACGAAGGTTTTTCATCTATTAGTGAATTTATACGTGCTGCTGTACGTATATATCTGCGAGAACTTGCGGTAAGAAGGATTAAAAAAGGTCAGAAAGAGTTTGCGAAAGGAAAAACTCGTACTGTACATTCGTTTACTGAATTTAGAAAATTCAGATAAATTATGCGTATTGATTTTTCGTCTTCATTTTTGAAGATGTACAAAAAGCTATCTCAAAATACGCTTGAGCAATCGGTACTCATGATATTTACGAATAGTTACTTTAAAATTTCCTTGAGCGGAGTATAATCCGTCCGCCACCGCTCGCCGTCGTACCATTCTCCGCCGGCAAATTGCAGTTTATAGCTGTCACTCGGTCTCTGGAGAGAACCCAGATAAATATATTTTTTACCTAAACCTTTCGCCCATTCTATAACCATAGTCATCATACCCAGTCCTCGGGACGATTCGCGCGGGTCTTCTATATAAAAAGGGTAGCTGTAATGGATCAGACGCTCTGTTTTTAGAGCTATGACGAATCCCACGACCACTCCTTTCCGTTTATCTCTGAAAACAAAAAGTCTGTTGAAATTACTTTTCTTTTCGTCCGTCATGATTTCTCTGATTTTATTGGCTGTGAATACTTTGTCGCCGAACTTTGCATAGAAATCTTTGGCCAATTTTCCGATTTTCCAAGAATAGTCTGGGTAGGGAATAGGTTCTATGGAGAGTATTAGGTGCTCTGACTTGCGCAAGATTCGATGATTTTCGCTAGAGGCCGCATATTTCGACAGGTCTATGCGAAAACTCCTCGTTTTATTCATCACGCCTTTTTCAACACGGGTAAAAATGTAACCCTGATCATACAGATCTTCTATATTTTTATCCGAGAAATCAGTAATAACTTTTGTGTTCCAATTTAAATATGTCATTTTAATTCAAGTTTAATGTTCAAGTCCAATGAAAATATCACGCCAGTTTAGTGTAAGCCTATCCAAACGCCAATTATAACCATACCGAGATGGACAACCCACATACGCATAATAGTTTTTTCTTCACTCCAGCCCGAGAGTTCCAAATGGTGATGTAGTGGCGCCATGAGGAAAACTCTCCGGCCGAATACATGACGACCGATTGATTGAATGACCACAGTCGTAGCTTCTACATAAAACATAAAAGCGATAAATGGCAGTATGGCCATGCTGTTTATGGCTAGGGCGTTTATAGCCAGTAGTCCGCCGAGGCCGAGAGATCCGACATCTCCCATTTGGAATCTGGCGGGCTTTATATTGAAATATGTATATGTAACCAAAGCTCCTGCAGTGACTGCATTTAAAATAGCCAGAGAATCATATCCGGAAATCCAAGCCATAAAAGCTAGAGCACCGAACGTCGGTATGAGCATACCACCGGCCAAACCGTCCATGCCGTCGGAAATATTTACAGCATTGGCCGTGAACATGACGATGAGAATGATCAAGGGTACAATCCAACCACCTATGCTCAAATAACCGTCGAAAGGCATATAAATCTGATGCCAGTTCTCTCCGAGCTTCCAATAAATCCACCAAGCGGTCATGGCTCCGGCGAGAAATTGCAAGAAGAGCTTTTCATGGACCAAAACGCCCTTTCTTTGTTTCGAGCCGAATATGCTCACGGTGCGTTTTAATATAGTCCAAGGAAAAATTATGGCAAGCCAAATTCGAAAAAGTAAATTTTTATGGACGCAAATGAGAGTTTTGGTTTGGGCGAGACTCCTCTGTCTCCTGTTTCCGCCGAAAATATTTAAGAGATCGTCTATGGCGCCGAGTCCCGCAGAGAGTAGCATGACACCTATAGGTACCCATGTGTAACTGCGATCCCAATTAAAAAAATAAGTAAGAATAGCAATAGTGGCTATAACTAGAACACCACCCATAATTGGCGTATTGACTTTTTCTTCCTGCGATTCGAGACCCAGGGTCCTATCGCCGTTTTCTTGTCTGGTAATGCCAAAATGTTGTAAAAGCCTTATAAAAAGAGGAGCGACGACGAGGCTCGTCAGACAAGCGATCACAGCAAAGCCGATAATATCCGTGAGACCCTGTATTTGGCTTGGTAAAAAATCAGTCATGGAGAGAGTATAGTCTAAAATCTCTTATTTTTAAAGGTTTATTGGTTTTTAGAGATAATTAAATTTTATCCTTCTTATTGAAATTTCTCTGGCATTTTTGGCGCTTTCAAAAGTATAGTTTTCGTTTCCTGTTACACCTTTTTCTTTCCATGTGGCGTCGAGTAAGTTGTCATTGTGAATCAGAATTTCTCCCTTGCGCACGCCGTGGCCCCAAATGCCGTCAGAAGGCCATGCGTATGAATGAGCGTATGAAATACGAATGCTTTCGCATGTGCTGTTCTTGTCAGTGTCATTGTTTCTATCTAATTTGTCCATATATTCAACTGCCGTGATGACGAGTATATGATTATAAGTTTTGTCATTTCCTGTACCTATAAAAACGATAACATCGCCAGGTTTTGCTTCTGAAATTTTTATAGCTGTACTGTTTTTCTCATGAGCGAAGGCTATGACGCCTATATTTTCCGCAGGACGCAAATGACCTAAAAGTCCGCCAATAAAACCCGTACGCAGAGGTTTTACAAAATCTTGAACGTTTTTGCCTGTGCGCTCTTTGCATAGAGCGTTCAATACATGATAGGCAAAACCTGAGCAATCTATACCGAGATCGTTTGCTATGAGGAATTCCTTCAGCTTGTCAGCCGATAAATCGACAATTTTGACTCGGGCGAATTTGGCATCTATTGCACATTCCTCGGCGATTTCCGTCGGTGTTCCTTTGCCTTTGACGACACGGAGAGAGCCACGGATTTTTTGTCTACGGTTATTGAAATACGGACAATTCGGCCGTGTGCCAAAAGGCAGACTTAAATAAGCGTCTATCATGGCGCAGGCATTGCCACTGATTTTCTGTCGCATTTTTGCTTCTGTTTTTTCAGGATTTATCTTATGCATGAAGTGATGAAGTTTCCGTTTTTATTCAATTTTCCGTGATTCTCCATTATACCCTCGGCTGATTGAATGCGAAAAAGTTCTCTGTTGTGGATAGTGTTTTCGTATTCTATGACATCAAAACTTTTTTTACGGAGAGAAGCGATATCTACCCCAAAAACTTTTTTTGTCACACGCTTTACGATCTGTGAGCCGGAAGAAACAACTGTTAATTTTTCCTTGATTGGCTCATCGAGGAGGGCGGATATATGAGCTTCAAATATAGATACACCTCTCGGATCAGTCTTCTTTTGAAGTTTGGATTCAAAAACAGCGCTAGCCGGCTGACGGGCATTTATTTCGAGGAGATATGTCTTCTCGGTCTTTTCATCATATATGACATCTATACCAAAGAGACCTTTCCAACCTGATGTTTTAAGTTTTATTCCAACACGCAAAGCGATGTCACTAGTTTTCGCATACACTTTTTTATATTTCTGATCATGTGGCAGGGCGAAGTCGTTTCCGATGGTAGAGAAGGGGAGATCGGTGAAAGGGGTGAGTCCTGTGATTTGATAACTTGGATTTCCGACAAAAATTTTCTTTCCAGTTACGACAATATTTACCGTAAAGACAGGCCCATCTATAAAATCAGAAAGACGACATTCACGATCGGAAAATTTTTTTTGAAGTTCTTTCAGTTTTGTTTGGTTGTCAATAATATATGTGCCTTGTCCAGTATGTGAATGGTTGAATTGCAGAACGAACTTTTTGCCACCGAACTTTACATTTTTCACTTGAGAGATTTTGTGAGCAGGTAAGAGATTTGCATCAGAACCTAGCCACTTCACCTGCGAAATTTTCTCCTCAACTATTTTTGCCAGATCGGCGCTAGGGTTCAAGAGCTTCCAGCCTTTCTTTTTTACCAACCTCTCTATGCGGAGAGTATTTTGAAAAACTAAAACACTTGCTTTGCGCTCGGCAATTTTCTTTTGCACTTCCGGCAAAAAAAGTAAGTCATATGTATCCAAAGCCCCATTCTTTCTAGCGTCTTTTTTTATTAGCCAGACGTTGTTGGGCCATTTTTTTTGCATTGCGCATCCGTACTTTGAATCATTGGATATGATAAAATAGTGGTCATTCGGTTCTATTCCTAGGGTGCGTTCGATATCGCGGGTTATATAGATAATGGTTTTTTTGGGTTTTTGATTCACGATTTCATACTACTCGGTTCTTGGGGATTTAACAAAGTAGCTTGTATAGCTATAATGGCCAGTATGGTAACTTTATACATCGTGGCCACTCCCATAGGTAATCTAGAAGACATCACTTTACGGGCTTTGCGTGTGCTTGCCGAAGTAGATGTCATCTTTTGCGAGGATACGCGTACGACGCGAGTACTTTTGGAAAAATACAAAATCAAAACAGCCACTGAAAGTTTCCACGCCCAGAGCCCTCTTTCAAAAATGGATCACATTGCTGATTTGCTCGAAAACGGCAAAAATCTAGCTCTAGTCTCTGATGCAGGCACACCAGGGATTTCAGACCCAGGAATGTTTTTGACAGCAGAAATTCGCAAGCGTTTGCCTAACACAGCTGTGGTAGCTATTCCTGGCCCATCAGCTCTGACAGCCGCCATATCTATCGCAGGCAAACCTCTCCACGAATTTGTTTTTCTCGGCTTTTTACCTCACAAAAAAGGCAGGCAAACTATATTTGAAGAAATAAAGGCAAGTGATCGGCCTTATGTTTTTTATGAATCTCCTCATCGTATAGAAAAAACTCTCAAATCACTTTATCACTGCGGTAAAACTGTGACTATATTGCGCGAGCTCACCAAAATATATGAATCATATGTATCAGGCACGGCGGAAGAAGTGTTAAAAACTTTTCACGATAATCCGAAAACTCTACGCGGGGAATTTGTTGTTATCGTCAATAAATAATATAATAAAGATATGAAGTATAGGAATAGCATCATAGCTCTGGGATTTCTGGTGGTCATTATCCAATTCCTCGGTTTCTCTGAAAGTATAAGAAATGGTTTGTTTATTATTTCAGGCATCGCCATCATTGCTTTGGCCTATTTAGCAGGCAAGAGATAAGAGAATTCGCCCGTGTCGAAAGTGCCGAAAAATAAAGAGAAATCAATACGAGCCTACAGGCTAGGGGTTCTTCTAGTGATACTTTTTATTTCTTCTCTCTTTACTCTCTATGTCGGTTTTCCTCATATTGGTAAATTTGAATATAACGGAATACCTACTTCGGTAGCTACTACAACATCGTTTATTCATATCAGGCAAGCAACGCACATTTCTACACCTGATTCCGTAAAAGGCATATATATGACTTCCTGCGTGGCCGCTACGCCCTCGCTTCGCAATAATCTAATAAAGCTAATAGAGGAAACGGAGCTCAATACGGTTGTCATAGACATCAAATCATACGATGGTCATATTTCATTTATGCCAAACGATGAAAAATTGAAAGTGGCGATCGGTGGTTGCTTTGTCAGTGATATGCAGGATTTTGTTGACGACCTCCATTCTCGCAATATATATGTGATAGGTCGGCTAGCGGTTTTTCAGGATCATTTGATGGTGAAACTTCATCCGGAATTGGCTGTAAAGAAAGCGAGCGCCACTTCGACGTCATGGACAGACTTTAAAGGCATTTCTTGGATAGACGCTTCAGCCAAATCACATTGGGATTATACGGTGGCTTTGGCCCGTTCGGCTCATAGCATAGGCTTCGATGAAATAAATTTTGACTATATCCGCTTTCCGGCTGACGGCAATATGAAGGATATTTGGTATCCGGAGAGCGGTTCACAAAAAAAGAGCGATATTATACGTTCTTTTTATGAGTATTTGCACGATTCACTATCGCCTGAAGGCATTATTATTTCTGCAGATGTCTTTGGTATGACGACCACAAATACAGATGATCTAAATATAGGTCAAATTCTGGAAAATACTCTGCCGTATTTCGATTACATCTCTCCTATGGTTTATCCTTCGCATTATCCGCCAAATTTTATGAATTTAGGTAATCCAAACGATCATGTCTATGAAGTTGTAAAAATTTCTATGGATCATGCTATTGAGAGGACGATTGCTACGACCACTACGGTCATCTTACCAAATGCTCGTATAGGCACGAGTAGTCCGGCAATATACACCAAGCCCTCTTTTGATAAAAACAAATTACGCCCATGGCTCCAAGACAATAATTATCCTGTGCCGTATACAGCTGAAATGGTTCGCGCTCAAATACAGGCAACATACGATTCTGGTCTCAATTCATGGATGCTCTGGAATGCGGGCAATAGGTATACCAGAAGTGCTCTGGAGTAAATAAAAAAATCGGCGGAAATAGCGTTCTAGAAAAGCGAAAGGAAATATCCGAGTGGCAAACGGCGTCCTCGCTGGCTCGCTCGGCGCCTCCTTCTCGCACCGTCGTGCTCCGAAAGTTGCCACTCGGATATTTCCTTTCGCTTTCATAAAATCTTTGTTTAGAGCCATATAATAGAAAATACCTATGAAAAGCTTGACAAGTATGTGGTCTATGGTGTATAATAGTATATGAAAATCATTGTAAATTCTGGGGTCAAATGCAACTCGGTTGCTAATTACTCCTCAGAATACCA
>ERZ1292623.1454-Hain-H51-01um-R1-1454-length-22773-cov-9_pt2 | contig 11104 bp, 14 predicted proteins | sample MGYA00564398_ERZ1292623 | MGnify/ENA primary metagenome ERZ1292623 (study PRJEB36523, sample SAMEA6512633) | groundwater metagenome | collected 2019-01-07 | study: AquaDiva: Metagenomics assemblies of 32 groundwater samples
GTTCATGAGTTCTGCAGAACTTCTGGAATTTCTCACTCCCGGGCTGCTGCAAGGAGAGTAGTACGATCAAAACTAGAAAGGAGTCATTATGACAACATGGACAGTGTTCTATTTGACACCGCATGGCCTTATGGATAAAGTTGTGAAAGCAGACCACTTCAAAGTAGAAGGTCCTATGCTGCTGTTTTACGATAACGGTAATGAGAATCCGACATTAGCCTTTGCTGCCGGGTACTGGGGCCAGGTTGAGAAGACGCAAAGTCCCATGCCGCCACCGTTTTCCCCCGGTTCTCTTGTGGAAAAGGGGGAGGCTGTTAAGTGATCCTCGGATACGCGGATGCTCTCTATGAGCTGGCATTCTTTTGCTTCTCCTTGTCTTTCTTCCTGCTAGCGGCTATGTGTGTAGTGTGTGTAGTCTGGGTTGGGATGACGCTTTACAAGTGGGCTGCCAGCGGTGGCCTGACCTCCTTGACTAAGGGGGTTTTCGCAGTGGATAATCGATCCGGGGTCATAACTCCCACAGAGTATGACTCCTGGCAAATTGACAGGCAGACTGAGCGAGACGAAAACGCGAGACGAGGATGAGGCTGCGCCTTTCCAGGCGATATTCTTAGAACATCGGGGGAACTCGAAACGAGGCCCCGTAGCCCTAAATGGGTTGCGGGCCCTTTTTATTATGGCAAATGAACTGACAAAGACGGGGAACCAGGTAAAAGGGAAAAGCAAGGATGGCTATGGTACCTATGGCCTTGGGCTCTGCGCTCGTTCAACGGAGTGCGATGTCTGCATTGCGGCCCGGGAAACGGGCGAGTGGGTTCTCATCGTTGTGAGGAATCATTACCTCAACGGCAGTGAAGCCTGGATGATTTCCGAGCTGATTTCAGACTGCGCCCAGATCTCCACTCTCGACATAGAAAAACATGCTCACCTGAAGGGATGGCACAAGAAGGCTGAGGCGGCCGCGGCAAATGCGGAACTTGAAAAGGTCCGCCGGCCACGCATGGCCTGGCAGATCGCGCTTAGTCGCTATAAGCAATTCCACAACAAATCTTTCGACTCTAAAACGGCGGATCGTATGGTGGAACTCATGGCTAAGATGAGCGGGGCGGTAGAAAGCGCAAAAACTTCCGTTGAAACCAACACAACCGTAGCCTATGAGGATCGGCTCCTTTTGCATATGAGAACCAAAACAACTATTCCACAGGACAATCAGAATGCAATTACTGACCGATCAGACGAAGACTAAACCCGACATAGATTTTGACCGCGCTATATGGGACCTTCCCTACTATGCACGGAATCTGCTCTGGGTAAAACATAAGTCTGCGGGTCCTGGCCCGTTTATTCTCAACCATGCGCAGAAGCTTCTCTGGTACGGGCGCCCCAAAGACTACGAAACCAACCGTATCTACCGCCATGCCGTGATTCCTGAGGAAGGCTGGCTGTATAAGATCCTGCATGACCTCCCAATTCTGGAGTGCATTCTCAAGTACCGCCAAGGTGGGACTTCTACTGAGTGCATGGCCCTGGCTTTTCAGAAGGTACACACCAGCCTTGGCAAGAAGGCTATGGTGGTAGCGCATGATAAGGAAACCTCAGAACACCTTCTGGAAATGGCCAAAATGTTCTACGACTACCTGCCTCATGACTGGCAGCCCAAGCTGGCAAACAGAAATGCCAGAGAGCTGACCTTTGCTAACCTGCGGTCTTCCATCTCCATTGAGACGGCAGGCCATATGGGGTCTGGCCATGGGCGGACCTGCCATGTACTTATATGTTGCCTTGCTGGCAGCACACTGATTGAGTTGCAGGACGGGGTTCATGTGCCAATTTCAGAGATCAAGGTAGGTGATATTGTTCGGACTCATACGGGTGCCACGGCTGCGCTGCGAGCCATTATGTCCCGCCCGGTAGAGGAGGTCAGTAAAGGTGGTCGTATGATTGCCGTTACGGTGTGGGGAGCATCTGCTGACCCTCTCAAGGTGACGCCAGACCATCAGGTCTGGACTCGTGGCGGTTGGCAACCTGCTCGGAACTTGAAAGTGGGGGATGAAGTTGCTTACCCCCTTAAACCTGTCCGCGAAGGGCTCGAAACTCTTTCCATCCGGTGCGACTCGTGGGTTCGTCCTCAAGGTGGGGGGAGAGACCCTCTTGAGGGAGATATCCCTTTAGATCGGGGGTTTGGGTTCTTTGTAGGATACTATTTGGCTGAGGGATCTTTGGGGCGTAGTAGCCGCCCACCCTTCAAGTCAAGTTTAGTGAATCTTTCTCACCATGTCGAAGAACAGGACTTTGCTGATCAAGCCATTAAATCTGTCGAGCAGTTTGTACGCAGTACTCGTACCGATGTAAAACCTGGAACGGCTTCTGCTAATACGGTGCTTTACGGGGCAGCTCTGGCTCAGACTGTGTTGCGGGAGTTTGGGCATAAGGATGGCAAAGTGATTCCTGACTGGGTGTTTGATGCAGGCCAGGAATTTCTCAGGGGTATCCTGGAAGGATTCGAGGCCGGAGATGGCAGCAAGCCCCAGGAATATGATGTGCGTATCACCTCTGTGCGGAAGCATCTTCTGGTGCAACTTCGGTGGATTGCAGCCTCCCTGGGTATGGCTTGGGCCAGTATACGCAAATGGCAAGAAGCTGGCACCGATGACCGGGGTTGGAATCATAAGGTAGCGTGGTCCTGGAGTTTGCCCTCTGGTTCTTTCTGGCACTGGCGACGTTCAAGTTTGGAAGAGGGAGTGGCATGGGTCAAAATTAGGGACATACAGGAGTATTCCAGTGACGAGTTGGTTTACGACATAGAGGTTGACCACCCGGACCATTCCTTTGTGACAGCTAGCGGGGCAGTTAAGAATAGTGAGCTCGCCCGGTGGGAGTTCCCTGAGTATGTGCTCGATGGGCTTCTGGAGACGGTGCCAACCGGGGTGGATGCACCTGGGACTGCCATCATTTTTGAGTCTACGGCGGAATGGGCCTCTGACTACTTTTACGATGCTTACCACCAGGCTAGAGCGGGTGACTCTGGCTATGACGCGGCGTTCCTGCCCTGGTATCTGTGTGAGTGGTACCGGGAGCCTGTAAACCCTGACATTGTCCTCCCCAAAGAGTATCTAGAGATGCAAAAGGAGTACGGCCTCGATGACGAGCAGGTCGCCTGGTACATTAGCGAGGTTGGGCGCCAGAACATGAAACGGCCCGGCAAAGGGGAGAAGTTCATCCGGCGCCTTTACCCCGCAACTCAAGATGAGGCCTTTATCACCGCTGGTCTTTCCGTCTACCCCGAGGCGGCGCTCGACAATCAGAAGCTAAAGACGCGCCGGCCCATAGCAGAGGGAGACATTCTGGGCGACAAGATTGTGTGGAAGAGGGGGGGTCGCCTGAAGATTTGGGAAAAGGCACGCGAAGACTCCCTTTACCTTATAGGGGCAGACGTGGCTAGCGGCGTGGCTAAAAGCCAGAGTGCCGTAGAAGTCTTTGCCCATCCCGGCTACAGGCAAGTTGCGGAGTGGGCTTCCGAGCATGTGGATCCCCGCAGCTTTGCCCACGTCATTAAGCCTATTGGAGAGCACTACAATAACGCTATCGCAGCCGTCGAAGTCAATAACGGCGGCATTCTTACCATTTCCGAGCTGGAGCAAATCTACGGCTATGTCTATAAGTGGAAGTATTTCAACAGAAAAACATCCATCAGGACGCAGATCACCGGCTGGAACACAAATCATGAAACCAAGTCCATCATGGTCAAGCATATGTGTTCGTTGCTCAACGAAAAACCGCCCCGTATTATCATTCGATCCCCGGATCTCCTCTCTCAGATGAGGCTTTTTCAGGAATACCCGGGTGATAAATACCAGCCCGCTCCCGGGGCTAGGGGGGATCTCAATATGGCATGTCTTATCGCCTGCATAGCTCTTTATCAGGAGTACGCTAGGCACGATATGGATTATTTCTTTGGTGCGGATGCGGGTGAGAAGGAGGAAGGGGACGAATACAAGTGGAAAGGTAACACCGATGATTGGAACCCCGGGGACGCTCGGCAGGGATCGGAAACGTGGATGAATTCGTAAGTAAGAAGGAGATATTATGGCAGAAAAGAGAAGCAGATTTTTAGACGCAGCTGATATGTCGGCAGGGCAAGTAGTAGACCCACAGGTCGCTCTGTCGCTCCAGGAAGCGGCACCACCGGATGACCCGATGATGGAGATTCCCGATACGGGTGGAGGAGAGCCGGCTACCTTTGTCATGGCCGGGGATTCTCTGCAACCAAGCACGCAGGATGAGGAGGGGGAAGCCATTCCAACCTTCTTTCAGCACAGTATGGAAGAGAGCATGAGCAGGCTACGGGAGCTGTCTCGTTCCAAGCTCGCATCTAGGCTCCTTGGGGAGGCAGCAGACATCCTTCTCTCAGTCATGAACCCATCGCTGGTGGAGTTCTTTAAGGAACGCTGCCAGCAGCTAGGGGCTAAGCCCTGGCAGGTGGCTTGCACTATCTTGCATCAGGCCTGTGAGCTTAGAGCGATTAACTACTACCCGGAAACCTTTGGCCTTCCGGACGCGGAGAATCAAACAAACCAGACTCCGTGTAGGAACTGCGGCCACGGCATTCCTAGTGCCAGGTTAGCGCAGAAGTACTGCTGCGAGAAATGTTCAGCCTACGCCCAGGGAAGCAAGTATGTGAAATTCGGGACGCACGATGAAACGTGTCCTATCGGTGGGGCCAATTGGCTAAGAGAGCCAGGAGAGGGGCAGAATGGATCTCAACAGTCAACCCTTCAGTAAAGAACTTTCCCTAGCTGCTCTCTCTCCGGAGGACATAGAGGGCTTTATTCGAGAGGATGGAGAGTGGCATCGCCCCGTAACCAGCGATAGGTGGGTCAAGCGAATGTTCGTGAGCGCACAGTTCCACTTGGCCAACTGGCACGAGTGGGAGAGCGGAGGCTGGTGGAGCGGCTGGACTATCAGTGCCCTGGATGACCCTGATCTCGCTATTCGTCGGGAGGCAGCTTTAGTTGCTCTGGAGGACGCAGTCAGAAGGTCTCGCGAAAAGGGTAAGCTGTTGCTCCGTCGCTCTGGTGGGAAAGCAAGGCGATGGTTCAGGGTGGATAAGGTAAGGTTAGTTGGTAAAGTCGGGTCTTGACCTTCTCTGTTATGGCAGTAAGGGATGTTATTGAGATGGTAAGATGGCAGATTATCCTTCCTATCCGGCTATAAATCAGAAAGATCAGGAAGAGCTCAACCTCTGGCTGAGTGATCTTGCCAGCGAAGCGCGCCACTCGCGCCGTGAGGTCGAGAGCCAGTGGGAGTCAAACCTGAATTATGCCAAGGGGAAGCAGTGGCCTGAGAAGATACCGGAGCACAGGGTGGACTTTGTCCTCAACCTGATTAAGTCTACGATTAAGAGAAAGGCCGGTCTCCTCACTGATACCAAACCTGTTATCGAGGTTCTGCCCCGGTCGGACGAATCCCTTACAGGTGCTGGCGAAATTCTCACCTCTACCATCCGGGGAATTTGGGATGAGCGCTCGATTATGAGTGAGCTGACCACCTTGCTCTATCTTGCTCAGATTTTCGGTGTCGGCCCTGCCAATGTACTCTGGGACAGATACCTTGATTTTGGCCGCGGTGATATTCGGGTAAAGAACTGGGATCCACGCCATTTCCTCATGGACCCCGGGGTGATCCAGGCTCATAACCTGCAGGACGCCGAGTACATAATCTTTGAGGATCTCTGGCCGGTAGCCAAGCTAAAATATCTCTTCGGGAAAGCGGCCCGGGACCTGTCCTCTGATACTAAGTACTCCTACTACTCCACCTACTCCCAGAAAGACTCGCCTTCTGCTCTCTCTGCAGTTACCGATTCGCATGGTCAGCCCTATCGTATGGCCTCTGAGAATATCCGTTCTTCAGCCGTCCCCCGTGTGGTTTTGCAGGAGTTTTGGACGCGGGATTGGCGCACAATGGATGACCTCCCCAAAGAGGTAGCCACGAACATAAACAACTACCTGGCTCTCATGCGGGAACAATCTCCCATGGAGCAGGATCGCTACCGGGAGAAGAAGCCCAATGATTTTGTGTTTAACGGCGGTATCCGCCACGCAATGCGGGCAGGCGGGAAAATTCTTCTTGACGAGGGTAATCCCTATGTTGACATGCAGATTCCTGGGGAAATGATGCCCTGGGGTATGGAGGTAGAACACCCCTGGGGCGACTCTGAGGTGCATGATTTAAAGAAGGTCCAGAGCGTGATCAATAAGCTTGGCGGCACCATTACGGAGAATGCTATCAAGGTCTCAAACGGTATCTGGATTGGTGACTTTACTGCCCTTACAGAGAAACAGTGGAGGATGCTGGATGATCGCCCTAATTTAAAGGTACAAAAGCGCCCCGGCTCCGACCTCAGGAGGGAGCCCGCTCCTCCTATGCCAGGGTCAACCTTCGCAACCATGACATTTCTTATTCAGGCCATCGAGCATATCACAGGCCTTGGGGAGCAAGGAAAAATGACGCCCCGGTCAGGAACCTCGGGGGTAGCGGTCGAAGCGCTAATGATGGCATCGCAGACCGTTATCCGACTCCAGGCCCGTGAGTTAGAGGGGTTCCTTGAACGGGTAGGACAGAAGATGGTTTCCCGCGTGATGCAGTTCTACTCCTCTAACCGTATGCTCAATATATTCGGTCCCGATAACCGCCTAATAAGATTTGAATTTAATCGCGACAATCTGATAGGTGCACTCAAAGGCAGGCGCCCAGAGGAGGTATGGAGTGAACTTAAGTTCACGGTTCGCCCCGGCTCCTCACTGGCGATGAGCAGCGTTCAGGACGCCCTCTTGAACGCAAACCTTTACAACATGGGCTTGGTCCCCGGTAAGGAAGTGCTCAAGTCAGTTGGGAAAAGTAACCCGGAGGAGTTGATTTCTCAGGCAAGGCAGGAGAGAATGATGGGTATGGCACCGCCCGCCGTTCCGATAAGGCAGGGGCAAGGAAATGGAGCACCGGCATCGTACCCGGCCGCACCAATGGGCGGAGGTCCACCCGGATAGTGGCAGCTTTGCTAGTAACCACCAACGGAAACGGGTTTCTCTCTCATCCGACTTCCTCGGGTAGCCATGCTTTTCTCTGGGTTGCAGACCTGCTCTATAATCTGGATCAACAGGGAAAGCGAGGAGTGGTGCTTGAGGTGAGGCTTACGGGCAAGCCCGACAAGAAAGTTGTAGTCAACGTTATGGAGCAGTTGACTCAGGACGGGTTTGAGAAACGGCGTCATCTTATTGACTTCCGCAGTTTTCATGGAAAAGTCGAGGTTCACTATGCTGGCGGGACCGGGGAGAACGTGGTGAAGCTGGTTACTTCCCTTACTGAGGCTGATTATCGTAGGAAAGACGGAGTGCCTACTTGACAGCGTTGAATCCTTTCATGTAGCTTATAGAAAACAATCTTGTTGGGGGAACTTGAAACGAGGCCCCGTAGCCCTAAATAGGGATGCGGGGCCTTTTTTATTTCCATATGGCACTCGCTCAAGATTTCTCACTTCCGCAATCTCCCGCAACGCCAACGATGGGTGGCCCTGCAAACGTCGCGGCTCCCGTAGCACAGGCAATAGGTGGTGCTCTAGATCCAGCCATCTTTGCCATTATCCGGGAGGGGCTTAAGGGAGCCAGCAAATACTTCGACAAAATAGACAAGGTTCAAAACGCCCCGCTCTATGCGATGTTTCAACAGGTATCTCAACTTCTAAGCGGGGCTCAAGGACAGCAAGGGGCGGGACAGGGACAGACCCCAGGGATGTCACCGCCAGGGATGCCAGGGATGCAGCCGGGCATGCAGCAGGGGCCGGTAATGCCAAGAGTGCCAGGAGCAGGATTTAACCCCGGTAGTCTACCGACTCCGGGCATCATGGGAGGATAACGCGATGAGAAAGATGTCAAGTGGCGGCGGCCCTCTGAAGGCCATTACCCCGTCCGTTGGTGGTGGGGGTAGTAAGATGGCGGCCTACAAGAATGTGAACCTGTATAAACCAGGGAAGGCAGCTCTGGGGGCAGGTAAAGCTCTGAGCCGGGCCAGGGTGAAGTAAGGAGGTAAAAGATGGCAAACAGGAAGCCCCCAGTAACAACTCCAATGCCACCGCATCGGATCCTCATCCCACCAAGGACTAATCCAATACCAGCGCCAGTAACAACTCCAATGCCAGCGCCAGTAACAACTCCAATGCCAGCGCCAGTAACAACTCCAATGGGAGCAATGGCAAGGACTAATCCAATAGCGCCAGCTATGAATCCTATGGCCGGTGTTCCTGCTCGCCAGCCGATGACGGCGTATCCCCGGCAGAATATGGGGGCCATGCGGCCTGGTGTAGGCACCATGTCTAGGGGTTACCGAGCGAGGTGATGTGAGTGGGAAGATTCCTCCTAAGTGGATGCGGCGCTGGCGGGGGCCACGGGCAAGAAGTATTGTCCCGCTCTGGTCTCCCAAGACCATGAACGCATACTATATGCCTAAGCAGTACGCAGTCGTAGGACAGGGAAGGGTGAAGCTGTAAATGGCTTACAAGGACGAAGAGGCCCGGGATAAAGGGGAAGACAGGTATCCGCCCGTGACTGAGTTCACGCGGATTCCCTCCCAAGAGTCTGCAAGGACAGGGGTAGGAAACACGCTCGCGGAGATCCTGTACCGGCAAGACCCCGATTTCTTCAGAGATTTCACAATGGGTATTATAAAAGCGGTTTTCCAGCGCACCAGTGGGGGGGAACAAGGGGCTATGCCTTCTGCGCCTCCTGCTCAGGTTGCTGCCCTGTCCCCTCCCCCTGTGGGGATGCCACCTGGGGGCCCTCCTCCAGGCGGTCCCCCGATGGGTGGTGTGCCTAGGCCTCCTATGGGACCCGGGCCGATGGGTGGTATGCCTGGGCGTATGCCCATGGGTGGACCGGTGGGTGGTATGGGTGGTGGCGGAATGATGGCCGGTCCCCCAGGGCCTCCTAGGCCAGGGATGGGGTAAATAAAACGTTCACCGTGAAACAATTAAAGTAAAGGATGATGAGAATTATTCTGATGAGGAGGCGGTATGGCGGATGCAGTTCAGGAAACTACTCTTGTTGAGACGGTACAGCCCCAGCAGCCCATGCGGGTTGCGATAGAACCTCCCGTGAGACAGCCAGCAGCACCCGGAGCGAACGGGTCCGGCCAGCCCCAGCAGGTAGACAACGCTGGTCTGCAAGCAAGGATTGCGGAGTACGAGAAGCGCGAGAAAGAGTGGGAGACTACGAAGACGCGCCTGGACGGATACGACAACTGGTACAGGAGGACAGTGGAGCCTAATTGGGGTAGTCCCCAGGAGTTCCAGGAGGATATTGTAAAGCGGCTGGTTCCCATGCGAAATCAGCGGCCGGGTGTTCCCAGAGGGCCAATGAACCCGCCAACCGGTCCGGGGGCTGCCCAAAGATTCCCGCAGAGACAAGGTCTGGCCCCTATGGCTCAAGGGCCACAGATGCCGGCCAACAGGCAGGAGATGAAGGATGTGCTAGAGGGGCTTGCTGATGATGAGTGGATCACCGCAGCCCAGGCAAGAAAACTCGCTGCCAGGCTGCAAGAGGGCAGGTTTACCCAGGCAGACATTAACCGAACGATGGGACTTCGGGAGCAGCAGTTTGCTACCCAGCTCCATCAGTGGTTGACGCAACAGTTCCAGGACTACCAGAAGCACCTGTATGGCCAAGCACTTCCTCAGGCATTCGCACTCTATGACTCCACCAAGGGCTTGAGAGACGCCCATAAGGACGACCCGGAATTTGACATTAGCAAGGTCGTTGAGGTTATGACGCAGCGGGGGATTGCGGATCCCAGCATGGCATATCGGGAAGCTTACGGCGAGCGGGATAACCAGAAGGCTCTGGAGAAGGCACGCGAAGAGGGACGAGCTAAAGCTAAGGAAGAGTATCAGCAGGAGCAGAAAGCCCGCAACGTAACGGTCCTTAGCGGCAATGGTGGATTCTTTCCTACGCGCCGAGGAGAAGAAGCCCCCAAGGATGAGAACGATGCGATGAGAAACGCCTGGGAGGAAGTTTCACAGAAGTACCCTCACATGGTGAGGTAACTAAAACAACCAATAGCCATGGGCCAGAAATTGGCAGGCTGGTGGATGATGAGGAGGAGAAAAGACCATGGCTATCACGTTCACGGACGAAGCCTCGGATATATTTACCACGACTTTGCGGCACATCCGCCCAACCATGGCGGATACGTTCTATACGGGTCGTGCGTTTTTCCTCCGTCTCTATGACCAGAGACGGATAATGATCGACGGCGGCCGCGAGATCCAGCAAAATATCATGATTGACTCGCCGCCTGGCGGTTCCTACGGGCGCGGTGATGAGCTGGATATCTCCAAGAAGCAGCTCTTCACCGCTCTCAGGATGCCCTGGTCTACCTACTACTCGGCTATCACCGAGGATGGGCAGGACGGTATAGAGAATAACGGGGCCTCCGCGATCATGAACCTCGCCAAGCTCCGTCTCGAGGCTGCCCGGCAGAAGATCGAGGACGATGTTGCCACAGACCTTTTCCTCGATGGGACCAACAACGGCGGCAAAGTCCTGGTGGGATTAAGGGCGGCAGTAGACAATGGAGACACCGTCGCCACCTATGGCGGTATTACTCGTGCCTCGACTGGTATTGGTTCCCGAATCCGGGGGAACGTGAACACGGTAGGGGGGTCATTTTCCCTGGACGTGGCCACTGCCCGGACGATGGATGCCGTTGTCGGGACAAAGAAGCCGGACCTGATTTTAACAACCCGGACTCTGTGGTCACGATTCCATGACCGGCTCCAGGTCTCTGAGCGGTTTCCGAAGACAGACCGGGGGCAACGGCTGGCTAACGCCGGGTTTGAGGCTCTGTCCTGGATGGGCGCGGACGTCGTGTATGACGACAAGTGTCCCGCCGGCCAGATGTTCTTCCTCAATACCAGCACATTCACTTTCTACGTCCATCAGCAACGCCACTTCGTGTTGGATGGGCCGCATACCCCAGCTAACGTGGATCAGAGAACCACCAGGTTATTCTTGGCGTGTCAGCTCCTTTGCGACAATCCTAGATTGAATACCATCGC
>ERZ1292623.1631-Hain-H51-01um-R1-1631-length-21202-cov-15_pt2 | contig 11104 bp, 18 predicted proteins | sample MGYA00564398_ERZ1292623 | MGnify/ENA primary metagenome ERZ1292623 (study PRJEB36523, sample SAMEA6512633) | groundwater metagenome | collected 2019-01-07 | study: AquaDiva: Metagenomics assemblies of 32 groundwater samples
TTCATGACCAGGTCACTCAAAAAGGGTCCATATGTTGACGAAAGGCTTCTAGAAAAAATTGCCGGTAAAAAACCGGGGCAAGGAGGCATCATCAAGACATGGAGAAGAAGCTCTCAAATTTCACCGGAGATGGTGAGTTTTACCTTTGGTGTACACAACGGCAAAGAACACACCCCAGTCTTTGTGACCGAAGAAATGGTCGGGCACAGACTTGGCGAATTTGCTCCGACCAGAAAATTCATCAAGCACGGCGGAAAAATCCAGAAAGAATTGGAACAGAAAAAGAAAGAGTCAGAAATCGCTTCCGCCCAGGCCTCTAAAGCTCCCGCGGGAGACAAAAAATAATGAAAGCCTCTCTTAAAAACTACAGACAGTCTCCGAGAAAAGTTCGCCTGGTTGCGGATTTTGTTAAAGGCAGAAATGTGGAAGATGCTATAAGCAACCTTGCAGTTTTGAGTAAGCGCGCGTCTCTACCGATAAAAAAACTTATCCAATCTGCTGTTTCAAGCGCCAAAAAAGATTCGGGCAAAAGCGCAGAAAATCTTTACATAAAAGAATTCAGAGTAGACAAAGGCGTTACAATGAAGAGGTCTATGCCAAGAGCCATGGGTTCGGCTTCGCGCATCAACAAAAGGTCAAGCAATGTGCTTGTTATTTTGGAAGAAAGGCCGCAACCAAAAATCAAAAACAAGAAATAAAAAGTTCATAAACACATGTCTCACGTAGTCCACCCATATTCACATCGCCTAGGCATCATCAAGGACTGGAAGTCCAGGTGGTTTGGGGCGCGCGGAAAATATCGCGAATATTTGCGTGGCGACATTTTAATCAGGGAATTTTTGGCAAAAAAACTTCGCGGTTTTTACGTATCGTTGGTTGAAATAGAGAGAAGCGAAAAAACCTGGAGAATTATCATCAAAACCTCTCGCCCGGGTATGATTATTGGTCGAAGCGGTGAAGGTTCCGTTAAGCTCAAAAACGATATATTGGAGTTATTGCGCAAGTCAAAAATAAAGAAACCGGAAGAACTGAAGATTGATATTGAAGAAGTAAGGTCCCCGGACTCAAATGCTTCTATTGTCGGCCAGATGGTGGCGGAGGGTCTCGAGAAAAGACTTCCTTTCAGAAGAGTTATGAAACAGACTATCGAAAAAATCATGGCGACCAAAGGAGTAAACGGGGCAAAAGTCGCCTTATCCGGACGCCTTGGCGGAGCTGACATGAGTCGAAACGAAGAGATAAAAAAGGGCGGTATCCCGCTCCAGACTTTCAGGGCGGATATAGATTTTGCCAGAGAAAAAGCCCATCTTCCGTATGGCGATATCGGCATAAAAGTTTGGATTTACAAGGGAGAGGTTTTTGAACCGTTGAACAAAACGAAATAATTAACCAACCATGCTCTTCCCTAAAAAAGTAAAATTCAGAAAGTGGCAAACTGCCAGAAAAAGCCGCAAGAAATCAAATTCTCCGGAGACAAGAGGACTTTCGCTATCATTCGGTTCTTTCGGCTTGAAGGCCATTTCGCCAGGTAGGATTAAATCAAATCAGATAGAAGCTGGCAGAAAGACTCTAAGTCGCGCGCTTGGAAAAACTGGCAAAATCTGGATAAGAATTTTTCCGGACAGACCGTACACATCAAAAGGCGGTGAGGTCGGAATGGGTAAAGGGAAAGGAGACCCGCAGGGTTATGTCTTTGAGGTAAAGCCTGGCAGAATCATTTTTGAGGTTGATGGCGCCGAGGCCGTTATTGCCAAAGATGCGCTCCGCAAGGCCGGGGCGAAACTTCCGGTTAAGGCCAAGGTGGTCCAAAGAATCGGTTAATTCTCAACCCCGCCATGGGCGGGGTTGACTTCCAATCAGAGAATCGTTAACATCGCCCTTATGCCAATGAAATTTAAAGATAAAATGGATAAAGATTTAATAAAACTTCTGGGAGAAAAAAGAGACGCTTTGTCTAGTTTTCGTTTCGGGATATCCGGCAGTAAGGCCAGAAATATTATGGAAGGCAGAAACATCAGAAAAGAAATCGCCAGTATTTTAACTGAAATCTCATCAAGAAAGAGGACATCAAAGAAAAATAATTAAAATGACAGACAAAGAAATAAAAAATAATAAAGGAAAGACTTGGAACGGCGTTGTTGTGTCCGACAAGATGAAAAAAACTATTGTCGTTTCCGTTAATCGCTTCGTTAAGCATCCTAAATACGGCAAATATTTCAAAGTGAGCAAAAAATACAAAGCTCACGATGAAAATAACGAGTGCAAAATAGGAGACAAGGTCACGATTATGGAATGCAAGCCGATCTCAAAGGACAAAAGGTTCACAGTCGTTAAGGGGGAATAAACCACAGGTTTTTAAATAAAATTTTATGATTCAACCGCAAACAAGAGTAAAAGTAGCAGACAATTCTGGCGCAAAAATCGCCGGAGTTTTTAAGGTGCTTGGCGGTTCTAAAAAGAGATACGCCAGAATCGGCGAAAGGGTTGTCATTTCTATCAAGGTCGCCGAACCCAGGAAAATGATCAAAAGAAAAGACGTGGCCGAGGCGGTTGTCGTAAGGCAAAAGGCCCCATTTCGAAGACGCGACGGTTCCTATATTCGTTTTGATGAAAACGCCGTTGTTATTTTGGAAAAAGGGAAAATGGACCCAAAGGCTGGAAGAATTTTCGGTCCGATTCCGCGTGAAATCGGAGAGCTCGGATTTCAAAAGATAATCTCGCTTGCTCCGGAAGTGGTTTAATACGAATTACGAATCAGTACCTGCCTGCGGCAGGCAGGCGAATATACAAATGATAAACACAGTAATTGCCAAATTTCGTATATTAGTAAAAATTCATAATCAAAATTATTCGTATATTAGTAAAAATTCGTAATTTGTATCATGAAAATAAAAAAAGGAGACAATGTCGTGGTCATATCCGGCAAAGATAAAGGCAAAGAAGGAAAAATTTCCAAGGCTTTTCCGGCTGAAAACAAGATTTTAATAGAAGGAGTCAATGTTTCCAAGAGACACCAGAAAACAAGAAAAGCCGGCGGTAAGGGCGAAATCATAGAATTTTCCAGACCGATTCATGTTTCCAACGTAATGATCAAGGACAATAAAACCGGCAAAAGGACACGAATTGGGTTTAAGCTTATTCCCGGGAAGAAACTGAGGATTGCCAGAAAGACCGGCAGCGAGATTTAACAATAAAGCTGTCAGCTACAAGCTGTTAGCTATAAGCTATTATCATGGAATCAGTAAAATCAAAAGAGAAAAAATCATACTCAACGCTTAAGGGCAAATTTGGCTATAAAAATCCAATGTCCGCGCCAAAACTGGTAAAAGTTTCGGTTAGTTCTGGCACCGGTTCGTCTAAGGATAAAAAGAAGAACGAATTGGTGGCAGATCGCCTTGCGAAAATCACCGGACAAAAACCTTCCCCGCGCGGCTCTAAAAAATCAATCGCGTCTTTCAAGTCGCGTCAAGGCGATGTTATCGGACATCTTGTAACTTTGCGCGGAGACAGAATGCTTTCTTTTTTGGACAAGCTTTTTAATATATCGTTGCCGCGAACCAAAGACTGGAAGGGCGTGGACAAAAAAAGCATTGATGATATCGGCAACGTAACCATCTCCGTCAAAGAGCACACCATCTTTCCGGAAACCTCCGACGAGGAAATCAAGGATGTTTTTGGTTTTGCCATTACAATCGTTACTACCGCCAAAAACAAAGAAGAGGCCTTGGCATTTTTTGAACACATAGGCGTGCCGTTTAGGAAGTAACTACTGAATTATAAGAGTTTTAAAAACGGCCTGTGGCCGTTTTGCTTTTTCGTACTATTACGATATAGTTCTTTCCAGACAACCATTTGGAGATCTTTTCATGACAGACACGTTACAGCTGTTGCGCGACCAAGCAAAGCGAGTGATGCTTGGCGCGCGGTATGTCATTGAGACGGACGTTTTTGGGAATGTGAAAGACGTTCGGGTAAATCGAAAGCCGCGTGTGAATGTGTGCGCGGTTATCGGCCCCGCAGTAGTGTGGGGCGAAATGGAATGTGAAGAAGCCGTTCTTTTAGAGATCGGTCTGCGGCACGGAAGGCCATACCATCGAGCTGCTTTGGGAGAAAGGGGCGCGCAGAAAGAATTCGGCGCGCGATCGAAATATGACACAGTAGACCTCTCTTTTCTCAAAAACGTCTGGGAGACGCTTGAAGGAACGCTTTGCTACGACGCGGGGCAATCTTCATTGAAACGCCATGGTACATTTCAGCGAGGGAACACTACGTATTTGAAGGGGGTCTCTTTTTCCGTGTCTGCCTCGGATCCAGTTCTTTTCGCGGCGGTAATCCAATCCGAGCTGAGAGATCGTTACAATCCGCTTTTGGAAGACATGCGGCGCGCCGGGAAATGGCTTGAGGAGAAGTTGGAAGAGTATGAGCACTTTGCTCAGATGGCAAAAGAAACACCCAAGCCATATGAAACGCTCTTACGACTGGTTCGCGCAGGGGGAAAAGAAAGAAAGAGGAAAAATTTTGCCGAGAACTTATTTGTGGCTGAAAACTTTCTCTTCAAGCGCGAGCTTCTGCCTCACCAGTGGTATCTCTTAAATGGGGCTATGGCATGTTCCACATCTTTTCCAGTCTACTCCATTTTATCGGAACAGATGCCGACATTTGACCGAGAAAGCATTGCCAAATGGGGGGCGCTTCTTGAAATGGATGTTGTTCCCACATTCACATCAGCGTATGTCTGGTGCAAGCCGGAAACATCGATTCACAAAAAAAGAGTACACAAAACAGCGTATGCGACAAAACGCGCACCGGGGAATTATCTTACGTTCTTTCTCACCCCGCGCGTTTTGACGGAAAAGAGGTTCGTGCCCAAGGGGAAGCACAACATATTGGGGCATGTCACAGTCCCGTTTCCGACTCAAGGTTTTCCTTTTTAGCCGCGCGGCATGTCTCTACTGGCATGCCGTGTTTTTATTTGACATAGAAAGGTCCCATGATAGGGTGTGAACAGACTTGTAATTTTAATCGGAGAACATCGCCAATGACTCGTACATTAAACTCTTTGAGTAATAAAGGGATTGTATTTTACGATAATCAAGCAAGGACAGTCTTCAAAGACGCGCTGTCAACATACATAGAGCACCGGATGCTCTATCGTGAATTTCATGCTGAAAACGGATCTGCTCCCCAGCATTGGGGGATTCCAAACCGTGTTTTGTCGGGCTCGCCGGAACACCTCGTCTTCTTGTATTTCACGACGCTTGTTACATTGCGCGCGGAATCAGACGCGGTATTCCGCCAAATGGTCGGGTTGTGGCAGGAACGCCAGGAGTTTTTTCAAGAATCGGTTGTAAGTATGGAGGAAAAGGAAATTGAGGAAACACTCCGGCGTATCGGATATATAAACCCCAGCCAACTGGCTCCTCGTTGGAAAAAGTGCGCGCAAACGCTTTTCCAAGATTTGGACGGTAACCCACTGCGCGTCTTCGGGGGGCATCAATCTATTGATGCCGTGATGGTAGCATTTAAAGGGCAGGGGAAGAATCGCTTGCCCGGATACGGACCGAAACTCTTAAGTCTTCTTGCGTTATTTTATCGCGAACTTGGCGCGATAGGGGATGTTGACGGAGCGTTTCCAGTTGATTTGCATGTCCAGCGGATATGCATTACGACCGGCATTATCACTGGGGCTGGAATCGTTGATTCGGTAACAGCAGTTGCAGAGCCGCTTCGCCGTGAAATTAGCAGGATATGCGCGCAGGAAAGGATGGACCCACTCGCACTTTCGCACGCATTGTGGTTTCTTGGGGCGAAACTCTGCGTGCAATGCGATAAATCCGCAACGGAACTGCTTTGTCCCGTGCACACGCATTGTTCGGGGGGCGTCGCAAGCACACGGATATATCACAAAAAGGGACGTTGGGATTTAGGCAATCCGGACAGGAAACCCAAAGGCCCGCAACTTGCGTTTGATGTGGAATTTGCGCTTCGTCTACTATCGCAGCGAGTGAGAAAACAGAGGGAGTGACAGCGTCCGGGCAGTTTGCCGGGCGCTTTTTATTGCATACTAAGGGAGCTCATCCGTATCCGTAAGGAGGATAAAAAATACCCCCCTTTTGCTGCACAAGCCCATGTCAAATAAAGACCTCCAGCAAGGACTTTATTTGACAATCAATTTTAATAAGTCTCACATAGGGTTACCCTATGTGAGACTACGTGAGAAGAAAGATGGTTAAAAAACTCCAGTCTCCGTTCTCAAATTCTTGAGAATTTGAGAACGGAAGGGAAAATGAGATATATGGTTATGGACTAGTACATATGTTTGACAATCAATTTTAATCTGATAGGATTGGCCCACGCTCGTAAGGGCGTTTTTGTTTGAAGTTTTGTTCAATCCGCCTCTCTCCTTCTGTAACCTACGGTTTTAGAAGAAAAAAGGCGCGATATTGGACGGATACAAACATGATATAGCCCCCCTTGGGCCGTAGTTTATCCGCTATCAGTTATAAATTAATTTATCATGGCCAAGACTTCAGTTATAGCCAGGTCAAAAAAGAAACCAAAGTTCAAAACGCGAGCCACTAATCGTTGTTTTCGCTGCGGCCGAAAGAGAGGCTATATGAGGGATTTTGGTTTATGCCGAATCTGCTTTCGCGAATATGCCAACGAGGGCATGATTCCAGGAGTCAAGAAATCAAGCTGGTAAACAATAAAGCTACCAGCTACCAGCTGTAAGCTATAAGCTATTAATTTATGGACCCAATCTCAGACATGATAATCGCAATCAAAAACGCCGGAGAAGCGGGGCTTAAGTCCGCTGTTGTTCCTTATTCAAACATTAAACATGAAATAGGGAATCTTCTGGTTAAAGAAGGATACCTTGAATCAATCGGGAAGATTGGCAAAAAAACGTTTAAGTCTATAGAATTTGGTATTTTATATAAAGGCAAAAAACCAAAAATAAACGGCGTGGAAAGAGTTTCCAAAGTCTCAAGAAGGGTTTATATCAAATCCAAGGAGATAAGGCTGGTTAGGCAAGGCCACGGGCTTATTGTTATTTCTACGCCTAAGGGGATAATGACCGGCAAAGAAGCCAGGAAGGGGAATATCGGCGGCGAGGCTATGTTTAAAATTTGGTAATAATACGAATTACAAATCTCTACAAATATACGAATAAAACAATGAGCAGAATAGGAAAACAAATAATAAATATTCCAGAGAAAACCGAGGTCATAAACTTAGGCGGCAAGGTAACAGTCAAGGGCCCGCTCGGTGAAATGAGCAGGGTTTTCAAGGACGATATTACTATTTTAACTGACGGCAAAACGGTGAGCCTGTCGCCCAAGGAGAAAGATATCCAAACTAATGCTCTGTGGGGCACCTATGCCGCGCACTTGAAAAATATGATTGCCGGAGTTAATAAACTCTTCGTTAAAAAACTTGTTATTGAAGGAGTTGGTTACAAGGCGGAAATTTCCGGGCAAGAACTTGTTTTGAGTCTTGGCTTTTCTCACAAAATTAAAGTGCCGATTCCAAAAGAACTTAAAGTTACGGTGGAAAAAAGCGTAGTGACGATTTCCAGTATTGATAAAGAGTTGGTTGGCCAATTTTCAGCCAAAATCAGAGATTACAAGAGGCCAGAACCTTACAAGGGCAAGGGAATCATGTATGAAAAAGAAATCGTAAGAAGGAAGCAAGGCAAGAAGTCGGTATAATGGCTCCGCCCGCTAAGAAAATATATGAAAAACTTGAAAATAAAAAACAGAACAAGGAGGCGCAAAAGAATTAGGGCCAAAGTGAAAGGCGATGCTTCTTGTCCGCGCCTGGCTATTTTCAAATCAAATAAATATCTCTACGCTCAAATTATAGACGATAATAAGGGTGTTACGATTGCCGCTGTTTCCGACAAGAAGTCAAAGGGCAAAACTAAGACAGAGCGTTCAATGGCAGCCGGTTTGGAGATAGCAAAAATGGCTAAAGACAAGAAAATTGACAAGGTCGTCTTTGACCGCGGCGGATTTATATATACCGGCAGAGTTAAGGCTCTTGCTACGGGGGCAAGAGAGGGCGGGTTAAAGTTTTAAAATTTTATGAACGACAATAAAGAACAAATCAAGCAAAATGATAATACGGGTGGAGCCCAGATTTCTCCTGTTCAAAATGAAAGACCACATGGAGGACGATCGAAGGGTGGCAAAAGTTTTGGCAAACGTGGCGGTTCGCGCGGTAGTAAATTTGAAAAAGTAAAACCGGAGTTTGAACAGAAAATGCTGAACGTAAGAAGAGTAACCAGAGTCGTGGCCGGAGGCCGGCGCTTCGCTTTTTCGGTTGCCGTGGTTGCCGGAGACAGAAAAGGTTCCGTTGGTGTCGGTATCGGCAAGGCCGGGGATACTTCTTTGGCGATTGATAAGGCGATGAGAAACGCCAAGAAGAACATGATTAAAGTCCGAACTACCAAAGAAATGTCAATCTCTCATCAAGTTGAAGCCAAATATTCAAGCGGCAGAGTTATTATCATGCCGACCCCAGGCAGAGGAGTGGTCGCGGGAAGCGCGGTAAGATACGTTTTGGAATTAGCCGGCCTCAAAGATGTCGGGGCGAAAGTTCTCTCGCCTTCCAAAAACAAATTAAATATCGCTCAGGCCGCCATAAAGGCACTCCAGAAATTGTCTTAAGAAAACCTATATGCAAATACACGAAGTAAAAAGGAATAACCCAAACACAAAAAGCAGGCGTGTTGGACGAGGCGGCAAGCGCGGTAAAACTTCCGGACACGGCACCAAGGGACAGAAAGCCAGATCCGGCAGAAAAATGAGACCGGAGTGGAGGGATATTATAAAAAGACTTCCCAAGAGAAGAGGGTACGGCAAAAACAGAAGTCGAACGGTCAACCCAACAAGACTTTTTCCTGTTGCCATAAGTTTGGGGGATATTTCCGCTTCTTTTAAAGAAGGCGAAATAGTCACCAGAGAGCTTCTGTTGGAACGCGGCCTGATTTCAAGGCGTAAAGGTAAAATGCCGGCGATTAAAATCTTGGGCAATGGGACTCTTGATAAAAAAGTAACCATTTCCGGATGCTTGGTATCAGGCAACGCTAAGAGTATGATTGAGAAAGCGGGAGGAAAAGTAATTTAGAACACGAACTACAAACTATTTATTTGTATATTCGTACTGATTCGTAATTCGTATCATGAACTTTATTCAAAAGATAAAACTGATTATTGGCGAAAAGAGCCTAAGAAACAAAATTTTGTTTGTTTTGTTCGCGTTGGTACTTTTCCGCGTCATGGCGGCTATCCCTATCCCGGGCATTGACGCCGCGCGCTTGACTCAATTTTTGAGCAACAACCAATTTTTCGGCCTGCTTAATATTTTCTCCGGCGGCGGACTATCAAATCTCTCTATTGTAATGTTGGGCGTCGGCCCGTACATTACTGCCTCAATCATCATGCAGCTTTTGACCATGATGTCGTCTCGCCTCAAAGCGCTTTATCACGAAGAGGGGGATGCCGGTAAAAAGAAATTCACCCAGTATTCAAGATTACTTACGGTGCCGCTTGCCATTATTCAAGGATTCGGTCTTTTGGTGCTCCTTGAACGACAGGGGATTTTAGGGGAACTTGTTCTTATGGATAGACTAATCAACCTTGCGGTTGTCGTCGCCGGCTCAATGCTCCTTATGTGGATTGGCGAGATTATTTCCGAATATGGCATCGGCAACGGAGTTTCTCTCATAATCTTTGCCGGTATCGTGGCCTCTCTTCCCGGAACCGTTACGGAGCTCATCTTTACTTTTGAACCGGCGCAGTTGCCGCTTTATATCGGGTTTGTGGCGGTCGCGATTCTCATCGTCCTAGGCGTTGTGATTATCACCGAAGCCGAACGGCCGATTCCGATTACTTACGCCAAGAGAGTAAGGGGGATGAAAGTTTACGGCGGCGTTTCAACCTATTTGCCGCTTAGGGTTAATCAGGCCGGCGTCATTCCTATTATCTTTGCCCTCTCCATTCTTCTTTTGCCACAGATGCTCGCGAACTTTTTGTCCACGATAGACAATTCTGTCATCGTCTGGATATCAGCCGCTATAAACAGCTTATTTAGCAATGGCTGGTTTTATTCAGTCTTTTATTTTGTTCTGGTATTTCTTTTCACTTATTTTTATACTGCCGTTACTTTTGACCCGGACTCAATTTCAACCAATCTCCAAAAAAGCGGAGCTTTCATTCCGGGGGTTAGGCCGGGGCAATCCACCTCTGATTATTTGTCAAAGATTCTGACACGCATTACCATGGTCGGAGCCCTTTTCCTCGGAGCCATAGCCGTTTTGCCGCTTGCAATGCAGTCCATAACCGGCATTACTTCTTTGGCCATCGGCGGAACGGCACTTCTCATCGTGGTGTCAGTCGTTTTAGACCTTATTAAAAAAATAGACGCCCAAGTGTCTATGCGGGAATACTAAAGGGTCGCGGGGCCACAGTGTTTGCCGAACAAGTTGTGAGTTCCCGGCCTTTTGTTACAATTTGGCCATGGATTTACAAACTTTTATTTTTATCGGCCGTTCCGGGTGCGGCAAGGGGACTCAGGCAATTCTTCTTCGGGAGCATTTTAAAAAACAAAACCCCGGGGCAGACATTTTTTATCTTGAAACTGGCGCGGAATTCAGGGAGTTTATAAACAGTAAAAATTATTCATCCGAATTGTCGGCCAGGATTTATCTTTCCGGCGACAGGCAACCTGACTTTTTGGCGATTTTCATCTGGTCGCAGGTTCTGATTAAAAATCTAAAGGGCGGAGAACATCTGATAATAGACGGTACGCCGCGTTCGGCCCATGAAGCCGAGATACTCCATACCGCGCTTTCGTTCTATGAACGCAAAAATCCGGTTGTTATTTATCTAAACATAAGCGTTGAGGCTGCCGAAGAACGTCTTAGGGCCAGAAAAAGAATAGACGATAAAGATGATAAGAAAAATGATAAAAGGCTAAATTGGTTTGAAACCGATGTTTCCCCGGCCATCGACTTTTTGAAAAATAACCCGCGCTATCGTTTTTTGGAGGTTGACGGCGAGAACAGTCCGGAAGAAATACACGAAGAGATAATCAAAAA
>ERZ1292623.4721-Hain-H51-01um-R1-4721-length-11104-cov-6_pt1 | contig 11104 bp, 10 predicted proteins | sample MGYA00564398_ERZ1292623 | MGnify/ENA primary metagenome ERZ1292623 (study PRJEB36523, sample SAMEA6512633) | groundwater metagenome | collected 2019-01-07 | study: AquaDiva: Metagenomics assemblies of 32 groundwater samples
TTCTCTTATTGCGAACTAAAAAACCGCTTCACTTTCTCAGCAGTCAATTTAGTAGCAATCGGCTTCCATTCTGGTGGTAAGCATTTCAAGTAACTGCCCCATGCAAACCTTTTATCCAAAAAAACTACTGCGCCCTTGTCTTCAGGCCTTCTGATGCATCGCCCAGCCGCCTGGACTGCCCGCGTCATTGCAGGGTAAGTATAGCCATAATCCCATCCTTTGCTGTATTTGTAATCGTAAAACTCTATCAGGCTTTTTGTTGCTAAATCTGGGTTGGCCAGCGGAACACCAACAACAACTGCGCATTTGAGAAAATCTCCAGGCAGGTCAATGCCTTCGGACATTGAGCCACCCTGGACTGCAAGGAGCAGTCCTCCGTTTCCATTGCCTGCCGCAAGCTTGAATTGGCTCAGCAGTTCTGCTCTCTGGGATTTTTTTAATTCTGAGCTGTCAATAAAAACTTCTTTTGCTATTTTTCCTTCCATGAACGGCAGGATTGCCTGCAAAATATAATAACTAGGGAAAAATATGGCGCAGTTGTTCGGAACAGATTTTACAATATCTGTGCAATCTCTTGCGATTTTTTGGAATTCATCAGCAGTCCTTGAAGTAAATTTCGTTGTGGTGTTTGTATCTATCAGCACAAGCCTATTCTCTGGCGGGAAAGGGCTGGCATAAGTTTTCAGGTCTGTCCGATTTTCTGAAAAGCCAAGCAAGTCCCTATACATTTCGCCGGGAACAAGCGTGCCAGACATCAGAATAGTTGAAACTGATTCGTTAATTACTTCGCCTGCTGAAATTGCCGGCGAGAGGCAGTTATAGGACAGCTCAACCATCTGCTTTTCTGATTTCCAGTTTTTTGTGCGTAGTATTCTTGAATATCCAATGTCCGCACCAGTCCACAGCTCTAAAAATTCTGAAACAGAGCCGACAAAAGATTTTTTTGCACTTTTCCTTATTTCAGCAGATGCAGATTCTAAGTCAGAATACAAGTCCTCGTAAGCCCACTGCGTTGCGGCTTGCAGTTCATCAACAAGGTCTTTTTTTGAAATAAATGCTTCTTTGCTGTTTTTCAGCGCACTTTTTTTCAAATTATAAAATGCGTTGTTGAGATTTTCAAGAGCTTCTGACAGGTCATCAAAGTGAAATGCTTTTGCTTCTTTTACTGCGCGGTTTATTATGAAATTATTTAATTTTGCAGATAGTATGTCTCTTATTCTTGAAGGAAGGTTATGCCCCTCGTCAATTATCAGGATTGAATTTTTCAGCTCTTTTTTCAGCCTGCCAAGGAAAAACTGGCGCACTGCTGGCTGGAAAATGTGATAGTAATCTGCAATAATTACCTGCGAGTCTTTTCCAAGAAGGCTAGCCAGCTCGTAACTGCAGAAATCTTCCTTGTACCTTTCAAAAAGCTCTTCCGCGTGGATTGGGCTCTTTTTTTTCAAATCCACCAACGCTGTCATGGCTGGCCCTTGGAGCTGGTTTTTTGTTCCGAAAACAGCATTATAAAAAGTGCATTTTTCGCCTTCCCTCAGGCTTTTGCAGAACTCATTAAATTCTTTCGAGCTGAGCCTTTCAACCCCGCCATGGCTGCACATCCACTTTTTTCCAATCAAGTCTGTTGCTTTCACATCAATGCTGTGTTTTTGTTTTATTTTTTGGAGAGTTTCAATTGCAATCTGGTGCTGGGAATGTTTCGGCGTTAGGAAGAAAACAGAATATCCCTTTTCCAGCGCAATTGTAAGAGCAGGCCCCAAAGTCGCCGCGGTCTTCCCAAGCCCAGTAGGCGCATGTGCAATAAGATGCCTTTTTGTATCGATGGCATGCATCACATCATTTACAAGCTCCTGCTGTATCGGACGGACTTTTTCAAAAGGGAAATACATAAATCAGAATGCATAAATTGATTTATAAGAGTTCATATTGGGTGTCGAATGAATTTGGAATTGAACCTGCCACTCAAAACCTTTAATAAGCTTTTTTTGAACATCCGCTTATGAAAAACAGAGCAGTCGGCTTGCTGACAATAGGGCTTGCAGCATTAATCGGATTCATAATTTTCTCATTTAACAGAGCCATGACCGCCATAGTAGCAACATCCTGCACGCACGGTGAGGCATGCACAATGTGGGATACTATTAACTTTCAGACGAATATCAGCATTGGCTTAATGATTTTTGTAATTGCAGTAGGGCTTTACTTGATATTTTTCGGCAAGGAGGAAAAAATAATTACGAAAATTGAAACAGTTGAGAAACTTATCGCGCCTGAGAAATTGACAAAAGAAAGCTACGAGCACATTTTCCAGAAACTTGACGCAGATGAAAAACTAATTATGGAAAAACTGATTGATGCGCAGGGAACTTTATTCCAGTCAGACTTAGTGGAAAAAACCCAGCTCAATAAAGTCAAAGTCACGCGTATTCTTGATATTCTAGAAGCGAAAGGGCTTGTCGAACGCAGGCGCCATGGCATGACTAATGCAGTCATCCTCGTGCGAAAAAAAGCAATACCTCAATAAATATATTGGATTTTTCATAAGTAATATTTATTAAGCCGATTAAATAAAACATATTGGCCTGACATATCAAAAACTCAAATGAGTTTTTGAATTGCTGTTGCGCGCCAAAGCGCGGTGTATCGAGCCCGCACAACCACAATGGAATTAAATGCTAAAAAAGATGTTCTGAATGCTCTTGAAGGGGCGTACGCTGCGATTAAAGGCGGTCAGATAGAAAACCTGCATGGCTTGTCGGACCACATAGTTCACTCAATGTCAATCTATCAGGACAAAGAAATAACAAACGCAGCCATTGCAATTTACGCTCTCGCCAAGATTTTCGAAACAGAAAAATACAAAAAGCACAGGAAAATAAAAGATTTCACGAAAGCAGTCCTCTCGCACATGGACGATGCGATTTTTGCGCTGAGAAGAGATGATGTTGAAAAATATTCAAACACGCTGAAAATACTTTTCGGAGACATAGAGGGCTTTAGCAAAAGAATCAGGTTTTATATTGAAGACGTGCTGAACTTTTCAAAAATTAAAAAAAGCTCGAAGCTTTACGAGCATGGATTGTCCTTGGGGCAGGCTGCAGAAGCAACAGGCGTGACAAAGTGGGAGCTGATGCCTATGACTGGCGAGACAACAACGCATGAAAAATTCGTTGAAACTGTTGCAGATGACAGCGGAAAAATAAATCTTGTGAGGAAACTATTTAGGCTAAAATAATATGGCAATACTATTCGATTCATCAACATTGATAAGCCTTGCAACTACATGCGGGCTTACTTACCTTCCGCAGCTCCAAAAGATTTACGGTTCTGATTTTGCAATAACTAATACTGTGAAAGCGGAGACAATCGGAAAGTCAATGGAAACTTTGCGATTCAAGTACGAAGGAATACGGCTGAACAATCTTATTGGCCAAAATGTTTTGAAACTTTATGAAGAAAAAGGGCATGCCCAGAAAATTGACATGCTGATGACTTCCATAAACAGCTCTTTTTTTGCGGAGGGCAAGCCTCTCAAAATAGTTCACCCAGGCGAAATCTCAGTTCTTGTTCTTGGAAAAATTTCTAATGCTGATGCGCTTGCGATTGACGAAAGGACAACTAGGCTTGTTATTGAAAATCCTGAAATGCTCAGAGATATGCTCCAGTCAAAACTTCACACTGATGTAAAAATAAACAAGGACAATCTGGCTTTTGTTTCTGATTTCTGCAAGGGCATGCAAGTAATACGTTCTGCAGAGCTGGCCTTTGCTGCTTGGAAGTCTGGCCTGCTCGGAATCAACAGCAAGGATGCGCTGGAAGGCGTTCTTTGGGCGCTGAAGTTTGCAGGCTGTGCCATCTCGCAGGATGAAATAAATACATATATCAACAAGTTTGCTTAAATTATTAGATTGTGCTTGCACAATAGTTATTTATTCCCAGTGCTAAAAACTCTTTTTATATAAACTCTGATTTGATATTTTATGGTTTCGTCGAAAAAACACATACTTCTTATCGAGGAGCAGACAGTTTTATCGCGGGAAAGGACTATGCAGCAATACATGACGACAGGCCTGTCTTTCATAGGAGTCGGCCTGGTTGTCCTGAAGTTTTTCCTTGGAGGCTTGTATGTTTTTTTGGGATGCCTGCTTCTCGCAATTGGTTTTTCGCAGATAATTATTGCGTATTACCGCTTTGAGAAATACAGGACTATTGCAAGAAAACTCAGAAAGAAAGAAAAGCGGTACGCTTTGGAAGTCGGCGAATAATAACATTACCATTTATAAACCATCCAGCGGGCTTTTTACTTTTTTCAGTTCTGCTGTTGAAACTTTTGTATAGATTTGGGTTGTTGACAGGTCAGAATGGCCAAGCAGTTCCTGAATTTTTCTAATGTCCACTCCTGCTTCCAATAAGTGTGTTGCAAAGGAATGCCTAAGTGTGTGCGGAGAAACTTTTTTATTTATTCCCGCGCGCTCTGTGCATGCCTTTACTAATTGCTGGACAGTCCTGTGGCTGAGCTTGTCTGAACGGGCAGAGAACAGGTATGTTTGCCCTGGATTTTTCTTTATGTATTTTTCAAGATCTTTTACAAACCTGTCTGACAAAATAATAAGCCTATCTTTCGCGCCTTTTCCTGAGCGAACCCAGCCGACCTTTTCTGCAGGCTCCAGGTCAGAAACTTTCATGTTGACTAATTCTGATAGCCGCAAGCCTGACGAGTACAATAATTCCAGGGCAAGCTTGTGTTTCGGATTGCCTGCTGCGCCGATTAATTTTGAAACTTCATCTTTTGTCAGCACAATGGGGACTTTCTTTGGGATTTTCAGTTTTTTCGGCAGATCTGCCGGCTTCTTTAAAATTTCCTCAAAATAAAACCTAATCGCAGCTTTCGCAAGAGCCATGCTTTTTATCGAGAGTTCCCTATCATTGATTAAGTATGCCAAAAATGCGCGCGCATCATCAGAAGTTACCTGCACAATATCTTTCTTAGAATGCTCAAAAAACTTCTGTAATTGATAGGAATATGCCTTGACAGTCCGCTGGCTAAAGCCTCTGAGTTTCAGCTCTGTGGCCAGCTTTTGCATCATTTCGCATTAAATATATTATACGAAGTTAATATAGCTTTTGCAATAGTTCGGCTAGCCAATCAAATGCTTTAAATACCAGATACAATGCACTAAAAACATGGCGATTGACAAAAAACAAATACTGATTGCTGGATTTTTAGTACTAGTGGTTCTAATTAGCGGATGCACAGCACAAAAACAGGTACAAACAGCTCCGTCTGGAGATTCTACTGCGAATGCGGACATAACAATACGCGGATTTGCATTTAATCCTAATACTCTAACAGTCGCTACGGGCGCAAGTGTTGTCTGGATGAATGGCGAATCTATAAAACACACAGTAGTTTCTGATGCTGGAATTGAAATTAATTCAGATGCGCTTTCAAAAAGGCAGGCTTACTCGCACACATTCAACACGGCAGGAACTTATAATTACCATTGCAGCATACATCCTTCAATGAAAGGCGCTGTAATTGTTGCGTGATTCATTAAATAATAATTATATTTCTTTTCCTTTCATCAGTAAAGTGTTCAGCACAACTGAAACAGACGACAGTGCCATTGCTCCGCCTGCGATTATGGGCGAGAGAAGCCAGCCAGTGAATGGATATAGCAGGCCTGCTGCTATTGGTATTCCAAGTGAATTATAGAACAATGCCCAGAACATATTTTGTTTTATCTTGCTCATTGTCATCCTGCTGAGTTTAATTGCGCGGACAACATCCATTGTTGAATTATTCATCAAAACTATATTTCCAGTTTCCATGGCGACATCCGTGCCTGAGCCGATTGCTATTCCGATGTCTGCCTGTGCAAGGGCAGGCGCATCATTAATTCCATCGCCAACCATTGCAACTTTTCCGTTTTTCTGCAGTTTTTTTATTTCCTCTGCCTTATCTTCCGGCAGAACTTCTGCGATAACATGATTTATTCCGAGCTGTTTTGCAATTGCATTTGCAGTCCTCTTATTATCGCCAGTAATCATGTAAACATAAATCTTATTTTCCTGCAATGCCCTTACTGCATTTATGGAATCTTCTCTTGGCGTATCTGCAATTGCAATGATGCCTTCTGCTTTTTTACCCACCATTAAAACAACAACTGTTTTTCCATCTTCCTCAAGCTCTTTTATTCTGCTGTCGTCAAACTTTCCGATTTTCTTTGCGTATTCGGGCTTGCCAATGATTACCTTTTTCTTTCCGAGCAGTCCTTCAACTCCGCGCCCTGGCACTGCTTTGAAATTTTTAACTTTGCTGAGTTTTATTTTTCTTTCCCCTGCTTTCTGGACAATTGACTGTGCCAGAGGATGCTCGCTGGCCTTTTCAACGCTTGCTGAAATTTCGAGTATTTCGCGCTCTGACATTTTTCCGAGGCTCAGGATGTCTGTAACTTGTGGCTTGCCTTCTGTCAGTGTTCCCGTCTTGTCGAAAACAACTGCGTACAAGTTATGCGCATTTTCGAGAGCATCTCCGCCCTTGATTAAGATTCCCTTCTCAGCGCCTTTGCCTGTTCCGACCATGATTGCTGTAGGCGTGGCAAGCCCGAGAGCGCAGGGGCAGGCTATCACTAAAACAGAGACTGCGATTATCAGCGAGAAAGCGAATGGCTGGCCCGCCACAAAATACCATGCTGAAAATGAAGTTACCGCGATGGCTATTACAACTGGAACAAAATAAGCTGAAATCTTGTCTGCAAATCTTTGTATTGGTGCTTTTTTTCCCTGAGCCTCTTCAATTAATCTGACAATCTGCGAAAGTGTCGTATTTGCGCCGACTTTTGTTGCCCTGAACTTGAAACTCCCGTGCTTGTTTATTGTTGCGCCAATAACTAAATCGCCTTTTGCTTTTTCTACTGGCATGCTTTCCCCAGTAATCATGCTCTCGTCAACTGCGGATGCGCCTTCGATAATAATTCCATCAACTGGAATTTTTTCTCCAGGCCGAACAATAATAATATCACTAATAACAACATCATCAACTGGAATTTTCTTTTCTGCTCCATTTCTTATTACTGTCGCGATTTTCGGCGACAGATTCATTAATTTTTTAATTGCCTCGCTTGTTTTTCCTTTAGCTATTGCTTCTAGATATCTTCCGAGCATTACAAAAGTTATCAGGACTGCAGCCGCTTCAAAATATTGATCGCCTGAAGGCAAAAATAAAATAACATAAGTGCTGTAGAAGTAAGCTGCGCTGGTTCCAAGCGCTATTAATGTATCCATGTTTGCTGTTTTATTTTTTAATGCGCCGAAAGCGCTTTTGTATATTCCTGCACCAACTATGAATTGCACCGGCGTTGCCAATAAAAATAAAATATAGTTTTTGTAAGGCACATCTATTCCAATCCACATGAATACCATTCCTATCAAAAACGCTGGGATTGCAAAAATCATGCTGAAAACCAGCAGGTCTTTTGATTTCTTCAGGCTAGCCTTCCTTTTTCTTTCTTCCTGCGCAATATCATCTGTGCCTGAAACTTTTGCGCCATAATTAAGACTTTTTACTATTTCTATTAACTTTTCTTCGCCAGTTTCTGCTTCATCAAACTCAACAGATGCTTTTTCTGTTGCGAGATTGACATTTGCATATGTTACTGCTGGATTTTTTTTAAGTGCTTTTGTCAGCAGAGTTACGCAACTTTGGCAGTGCATGCCTGTAATGTCCAGTGTTACTTTTTTCATATTAGTTTAACTCATACTGCTCTTATTCAGCAGAATAGCCTGCTTTTGAAATTGCTTCTTTTATTTTTTTAAGGCTTACTGATGCCTCGTCAAACTCAACTACTGCTGTTCCTGTGCCATAGCTTACGTCTGCCTTGACGCTGATGTCTTCAAGCTCGCTTTTTATCAGCATTTCGCAGCTTTTGCAGTGCATGCCTTTTATCTTCAGGGTTTTTTTCATCTTGGCGCTCCGCATCCGCATCCGTCGCTGCTTCCACAGCTCAAGCCAGATGAAGGAGATGCTGAAGCTGCTGCCTTGATTGCCTGCTGTGAGGCCTGCCCCGTATCTGTTACTATAAATACGCCTCTTAGCATTCCCATCCAGCAGCTAAATGGAAAAGTTCCTGCTTTATTTGGAGTGAAGCTTATAGTATTCATGCCCTGCTTTAGCTGGATATTAATTCCAAATTCTTTAGCGATGATTGCGTTGTTGCATCCAGTCAGCTGTTTAACATTAATGTTCCATTTAACAGGGACTCCTTTTTTCAGGACAAATGAATTTGGAGAATAGCCTGAGGCAGTTACTTGCATATTAACTTCTTGGATTCCGCTGTTGATTACACTGCCGGTGCCTCCGAACACATCTGCTTTTAATGAGTCAAAACTTACAGGGCTTCCTGCCAGAGCCAGCCCTCTATTAAGCATGACTATGCCAAGTACGAGGACAATCACTGCTGAAATTTTTAATATGTGCCTTGTTGTTTTGTGGCTGATAACGCTTGCAAAACTTCCAAATCCCATCATCAAGGGCAGAGTTCCCAAGCCAAATACAGCCAGGCTTGCTGCGCCCGAAACAAAGCTGGATGTTCCTGCTGCGAAAAGATACATGGCCTGCAATGGCCCGCAGGCAATGAACAAGCCATTGAGAAGCCCTGTTACTAAGGGCCTTGTGTATGCGCCCGAATAGTTTCCCGAGCTCATTGCTATTTTAGTCAAAAACTTCGGGTTGAACTGGAATCTTTTAAAAAATCCAATCCCCATCATGCCTAATGCGTAAAAAATCATGAAAATGCCTGCAAGAATGGCTATCCAGCCACGCAGATTTGTGCTGAATGCAAATACGCCGCCAATCAAACCGAAAAGCCCGCCGATTACTGTGTATGACAGGACTTTTGAGCCGCCGTAAACTAAGTGCTGGCCAAAGCCCTTATACCCCTCTGCGGCATTTTTTGCAGTGTAGGACATGACAAATCCTCCGCACATTGAAATGCAGTGGAAGCTCGTTAATACTCCGAGGAGGAACAGCAATACTAATGAGGCGCTCTGGCCAATTTCCGGAAGCTTGATGTTTGGGATAGAACTGCCGAACAGGTAATATGCTACTATGAGGCTAATGCCGGCGATTGCTAAAACTAGCCAGCTTGCTGGAATTTTGCTGTCCTCTGTGTTTTCTCTTTTTTCTGTTAATTCATAGCCAAGCTTACTCAGCCTTGCTTTTATTTCATGCTCACTTAGCTTTTCTTTGTCGAAGCTGATTTCTGCCTGCTCTTTTGCAAAAGATGCAGAAATGTACCCTACATCGCCTTTCAGCTCTTTTTCAATAAGAGTTGCACACGAATTGCAGTGCATGCCTTTTACCTTGTAGATTTTTGTTACGCTGTTCTTCTTAACGTCGGATGTTCCTTCAACCATGTAAGATTTTAAGATTGAAACAGCATATTAAAGCTTGTATGAAACTAGTTACGGCATCCTTTCTCTCTTTGCGGAGAGAAAGGCTCCCGGGCACCCAAAGAGAGACGCTGCGGGATTTACATCCCGCTTAAACTGAAACTAGTTTCATGCTTTCCTAGCAGACTTACTCGGCTTGCGGAACAGTTCTTGAGAAATCCTCAACATGCCCGAAAACTGCCTTTGCACCTTTCATAGTGTAAAGCAAATCCTGCCACGACCTTATATTTATCAATCTTCTCAATATATATCTCGGATCAGTGAAAATATGATAAATTTTATTGCACATTAGTTGTATTTCTTCCGGCGTCATGTCTGGGCTTTTGAAAACTGGCGCTGCCATGTCATACGCATCATAATCATAAGGATCAAAGTCATCCCTGAACCAATTATTTTTTACTGCATCCCTGTTAAGCGGAGTTCCCGGATACGGTATGACTGTGGTTGACTGCAATACATCTGCATAGCCTTTCAGCATTAGCCTCTTTGCCAATTCATAAGTTTTCAAAGCATTTGCTTTTGTTTCCCACGGATAGCCAACCATGATCGTCAGATGCACTGTCAGGCCAGCATCCTTGGCAAACTTGCAGCTTGGCTCAACTGCTTCTATTTTTGTTCCTTTGTCGAGCATATCGATTGTTTCCTGATTTCCAGATTCCAGCCCGAATTTTAATAATCTAAATCCAGCTTCTTTCATTAACTTGCATTCTTCCAGATTTATGGCACCAAATCGCATATTGCATGAGTACATTACTTTCTTATTATATCCGGATTCTATCATCAGATTGCAGAATTTTTTCAGCCACGCGCCTACTGTTATTGTGCCGCAGTCATCGAAAATTTCTTTTACTCCGATTTCATCAACTAGATATTTTACTTCGGCCATTACATTCTCCGGCGATCTTGCCCTGAATGTGCCAAGTGGGTACAAAGTATGATCCCACACACAGAAAGTGCATTTTCCCCACCAGCAGTCCCGCCCAGACATTATGTATGCCAGTGGCCTGCCAGCCAGATTAAATTCTTTCTGATATAATTCGTTGCGCGTAAACTTCCTGTCAATTATCGGCGCATCATCTAATTTCTGTTTCAATTCGTATCTTCCGTTTTCTATAATTTTGCCGTCTTTTCTGTACCAGATGCCTTTTGGAATTTCTTTTTTATTTTCCAGCGCATCTGCCAGCTCAACTGATGCAAAATCGTGATATCCTCCGCAGATTAGAAAATCTATCGGCGAGTTCTGCATTGACTCCAGTGGCAGAGCAGTCGGATGGTCGCCGCACAAAACTAATTTTAATTCGGGGTATTTTGCTTTTAGGACTTTTGCAATTTCCCAGTGCTGTTTTATAGTTGGAGTTTTTGTGTCAAAAATAAACAGGTCTGGTTTTTCCTCGTCTAAGAATTTGAAAAACTGCGCAGTGTTCATGCCTTCGGCGATGCAGTCCTTCCAGTATGTTCTGTAGCCCAGTTTTTTTAGCCACGTGGCTGCAGTCCCCATTGCAACAGGAAATAAAAATGTTGGATTGTTGAAATACTGGAATTGCCTGTTTTGGCTGAGCAGTGGAATGCCCTTGCTAGATAAAGTGGGCGGATATCCAACAACAATTTTAAGCGACTTATTTTCAGCCATGAGCACCAAATAGCAATGAATTTT
>ERZ1292623.4722-Hain-H51-01um-R1-4722-length-11103-cov-4_pt1 | contig 11103 bp, 13 predicted proteins | sample MGYA00564398_ERZ1292623 | MGnify/ENA primary metagenome ERZ1292623 (study PRJEB36523, sample SAMEA6512633) | groundwater metagenome | collected 2019-01-07 | study: AquaDiva: Metagenomics assemblies of 32 groundwater samples
GGATCGCGTGGTTTTTATGGAGGAGGAAGAAGCCACGTGCTTAATCCAACTTCTCGAAACAGCTTTGAAAGTCGGCGTCAAGAACCGCCGACAATAGGTTAATGGTTAACTTTCGCTCCTTGCAATCTGTGTGGTTGCAAGGGGCTTTTTTATTATCCGATTTTTTGTTAAAATTAATTCGTAAATCATACATCTTAAATGAAAAGTGGGGGATTCGTCAAAAATATCGTAATGGTAGCTGTCTTATTAGCAGTGGTGTTTTTGAGCCAAAGCCCGTCTTTTAGGCCGATTGCCCAAAATTTTTATAACCAAGCCAACCAAAGTATCGGTCCTTATGTGCAAAACGGGCAACATTGGTTTTCTGCCAATGTTTACCCCCGCGTGAGCGCGGAGGCCCAAAAGAGGGGAGAGGAGGCCTCGCGCGAGATCGCAACCCAAAAAAATAACGCCGCGCAAAATATCTGGGACACTATAAAAAATTATTTTGCCGAAAAGTTTTCAAAATTTTCCGGGACAAATGTGAAATAGGGTAATCCACAGCCGACTCATTGACAGGCCTTCCTCAAAAGGCCTATTATTAATACATAAATACATATACTTTGTCGCAAAATGTAGGTAAAGCGACATTGTATATCTATTATTATAAATAATTTATAAGCGGTACAAAGACACAAACACATGGAAAAGTCAGGTAAGCCAATTGCAAAACATATTCCTGATTTTTTGGATTACTGCGAAGTTGAAAAGGGTTTGCGTAACAACACCCAGAAAAATTACGAGCGATACTTACATAAATTCACCGGCTGGCTCGCATCCCAGTCGCTTGAAGGCCTGCTCCCCCATCAGCTTGAAAGCGACCACATCTGGAACTACCGATTATACCTTTCCAAGGGCCTCAGCCCATATACCGGCCAAACCCTTACAAAAAGCACCCAAAACTACTATTTAATCGCTTTAAGGGCCCTTTTAGGCTACTTTGTGGCAAAAGACATACTTTCATTGCCCCCTGATAAAATAACCCTTCCTAAGGGCAATAAAAGCGAAAAAACCGTCAAATTCCTTGCTTTAGAGCAAGTAGAGAAGCTTTTAACCGCTGCCGAACCCAAAAACTATACCGCCATCAGGGATCGCACCATTCTTGAAAGTTTTTTTTCAACCGGCTTGAGAATCGCCGAATTAGTGGCTCTCAACACCGAACAGTTTGCAAATATAAAAGACAAGAAAGATTTTGAAATCGGCATCATTGGCAAAGGGGGAAATCCCCGCACTGTGTACTTTTCAGAAAGGGCTTTGGAATGGATTAAAAAGTATATGTCCATACGCAACTCAAAAGAAAAAGCTTTATTCTTGAATTTTCGGGCTAAAGACAAATCTGGCGGAAGGCTGACTTCAAGATCCATTGAAAGGATTGTTAAAAAATATGCTATCATGGCCGGCATACCTGTTTTTACCACTCCCCATACGCTTCGCCATTCTTACGCCACGGATTTGCTCAACCAAGGAGTTGACTTGCGCACTATCCAGGAATTTTTGGGCCATAAAAATATTGCCACCACTCAAATTTACACACACGTAACCAACAAGCGCCTGCGCGATATCCACCGTCAATTCCACAGCGGCAAAAATTTGAAATCCTAATCCCCTGCCCAATTTGTCGCACAATAGAAATCTGCAATCTAAAATCAAAAATCTTAAATCGTACTACTCCCCTCGCCCACCGATGCCTCGCCCATTTTTATTGTGCGACATCCATGATTTTGTCGCACCCCGCTAAGCGGGGTCGCACAATAAGAATCTTCTATGAATAAAAAGGCCGCCAGCAGAAGTTGCTGAGCGGCATTGTTTTTTTAGGCAGTTAGTACCCTTTTGGCGGAGAAATAATAGCGTCCCCTGTCTTAATCACACCACTCACTAAAACTTCTGCAATAAGCCCTCCGCGATCAAAGAACTCCTCTTTGAAAATTTTTTCTTTGTTTTGCGAGCTTTTTGGTTTTTCGCAAGGGTCGCAGTACTTTACGCCCCTGAAAAGAGCTTCTCCGATTTTGAACTCCCTACCAATAAGCCACATCAGCTCAACATCCTTAACGACTATATTGCGGCGGCTATCGGCATACTCAAAATCACTGCCCTCAAAGAAAATCGCATTGATGAGACTTACTTGCCTTTTTCCCTGGGCGCCTTTGTTAAAACTTCCTTCGCCTGCACAATATCGGTCTCCACTAAGGCCTTTGCCGGCGACCGCCTCAACTTCTTGCACTTGCTGCATTGGTTCGCCAGCTTTAGCGTGGACGAAAATTCCAACAACAGTGCCGTTCATTTCAACTCCCCTTCATTAAGTTTATTAAACAGTGATCAAGCACCAGATATATGCTATCAAATTATAGTAATGCAGTCAAAACTTGTCGCACCCCGCTAAGCGGGGTCGCACAATAAAAAGCCCCGCTATTTTTGCGAGGCCGTTGGCGTGGGTTGATTTATAGAAATGTTATTAAGAAAGCTCTTGCTTTACGAAAAGCTTGCCCGCGATGCGAAATATCGTTTTCTTCTTCAATGGTCATTTCTGCCCAAACTTTATCACTGCCTTCTGGCGAAAAAATTGAGCTGTAGGGCATTTTGGGTTGTGGCTGAGTCTTTGGCGCCTCAAGAATACGCCCCCTCACTTTGCCGCCAAAAAAGAACTGTTCGCCATTTGGTGAAACAAGTGCAACCACTGTTTCAAACGTAGCCGAGCGGTTATCAAAGCCTTCAAGCTGTTTTAATATCCAGTTGGTCATTTGTTCGGTTTCTTTGTGGCCACCTGACCACCGGGCGGTATTTACACCAGGCAAACCATTAAGGGCATCAATGAATATTCCCGTGTCATCAGCCATTGCCCATAATCCCGGCTGATGGGCAAATAGAGCTTTTTTTAAAGCATTCTCTTGAAGAGTTACACCGTCTTCAATTGCTTCGCCTTCAATCCCCGCCTCAGCAAGGGTTAAGATTGAAATTGGCAAAGACGCAAAGATTGCCTTAATTTGCTCTGCTTTGCTTGGATTGCGCGTTGAAAGAACTATTTGCATACGTTTCTCCTTTTTGATTGGTTAACGTAATATTATCAAAAAAATAATAATAAACAAGATATTTGTCGCACCCCGCTAAGCGGAGTCGCACAATAAGATTTGGGGATTGTCGCACAACTAATTCTTTGCTATAATAATATTATGGCAAAAGAAAATTCAACTATTACCTCTCTAATTAACAACGACTGCTGTTTTGATTTGCAATTCCGCAAAGACACAAGGCATGAAAGGACAGGCTCGCCCACCTATTACCGTTGGAAGCTGCAATTTGTAATCACCAGCCCGAAAGAAAATTCCAAAATGATGGGAAAAGTCAAAAAAATGATGGGCTGTGGAGACATACATATTATCAAAGACCAAGCGCGGTTTTCTGTCCAAGACATTGATGGCATCCATGACGCAGTTGTCCCATTTTTCAAAAAAAATAAATTACAACTGGAAAAAAAGAGACGGGATTTTGAAATGTGGCAAAAAGCGGTTGCCATTATCCATAAAAACAAAGGTGTCTATTTGGCCAAATGGCCCAAAAGTGATTTGCACACTTTGATGGAAATCCACAAATCAACCGCCAAGTACAAGCAAAAGCCGCGCCGATCAAAGTGGATAGAGATGGCGAAAACGTTAATAAAAAAAGAGGCGTAACCTCTTTTTTTATAATTTAGAATTTAAAAAATATGTTTTGCATATTTTCTAATTTCTACTTTAAATTCATGCAAAAATGATACGATCGTAGCATTTTTGCACCAATTTAAGACTATATTTTAACTATTTTCCAAAACGGCGAGTGCGCCGGTCAAATTCTTCCAAAGCCAGATTAAAATCTTCTTCTGAAAATTCCGGCCACATTTTTGGCGAAAAATATAATTCCGAGTAAGCTGCCTGCCACAAAACAAAATTAGAAAGGCGCATTTCGCCGCCGGCTCTTATGACCAAATCTGGATTTGGCAAACCGGCTGTTGATAAATAATTTTCAAACAATGCTTCATCAATTTTTTCTGGCGGAATTTTTTCTTCAGCAATCTTTTTGACAGCTTGTAAAATATCCCATTGGCCTCCGTAGCTGACAGCTAAGTTCAGGTGCAAGGCTGTATTGTTTCTTGTTTTTTCTTCAATGTCTTGTATTGTTTTTTGGCAAACCTTTGGTAATCGTTCCACCTGACCGATAATTTTTACCCGCACATTGTTTTTCTGGAACCTTTCAAGAGATTCCGCCAAACCCATGTTCAGCAGATTCATGAGATATGTTACTTCGTCTTCCGACCGTTTCCAGTTTTCGGTTGAAAATCCAAAAGCGGTAATAACTTTCACTCCCCTATTTTTGCACCATTCGCCAAAATTAATGATATTTTTATATCCTTGATAGTGGCCTTTGAAAGAATCTAATCCTTTTTCTTTTGCCCAGCGGCGGTTGCCATCGGGAAATAAAACAATGTGCTGTGGTATGTTTTTCATTTATTTGGCTTGTTGTCTTGTTGTATGTAAATTGGCTGCCTATCTTGGTATTTTGCCATTATATATCCTGCGGCAAAAGAAAACAATAAAAAAAGCATTATTACGACGGATAAAATAATCGTATCTATATGGGCTTTGACAAATTCAAATAATTTTGATAACATAATTTTATTAGAAAGTAGAAAATAGAAAGTAGAAAATAGAATGTGAACGTTTCGTATTCTAGATTCTATTTTCTAGATTCTAGATTCTCACCAAACATGAGCACAAGTAAATCAACTGGCGCGTCCAGATTAGGCAGAGATTCTGAAGCCCAGCGGCTGGGTGTTAAAATTTCTGCCGGGCAAATTGCCAAAATCGGCAACATTATTATCCGCCAGCGGGGCACAAGATACCTTCCCGGGAAAAACGTGAGAAAAGGTTCAGACGATACAATTTACGCTGTAAAAGACGGTGTAGTTAGCTTTGGAACAAAACTAAAAAAGTTATTTAACGGAAAACAAAGAATGGCAAAAGTGGTTAGTGTTGTAGAGGGTAAAAAGTAAAATTTTAAATCAGCCCGCGCGGGTTGATTTTTTTTACTTTGCCGCAACCTTAATAAATTCCTTAAACAAAGGATGGGGATCCAAGGGCCGGGACTTGAATTCAGGATGGAATTGGGTGCCCACAAAAAACGGGTGGCTGGGCAACTCAATGATTTCCACCAAGTCTTTTTCGGGATTGATGCCGGCCATGACTATGCCATTTTGCTCAAGGGTTTTGCGGTAAGCGTTATTTAATTCGTATCGGTGCCGGTGCCTTTCGGTAATAGTGCTTTTGCCATACGCTTTGCGGCTGATGGTTTTTGGCTTTAATTCGCATTCATATGACCCAAGCCGCATCGTCCCCCCGTAGTTTTTTTCTTGGAGCAAAGCTTTTTGCTCTTCCATGACATTAATCACCTTGTTTTTTGACGAAGGATTAAATTCTGCTGAATTGGCATCCTTAAGTCCGCACACATGCCTGGCAAATTCTATGACTAAAAGCTGCATCCCCAGACACAACCCCAAAAACGGGATTTTATTTTTCCGGCAATATTCAATGGTTTTTATTTTTCCTTCTATGCCGCGGTTACCAAATCCGCCGGGCACAATGATGCCGTCAAATGCTTTTAATTTTTTCAATGATGAGGGATTTTTTTCAAAATCTTCAGCTGAAACCCATGTGATATGCGGTTTTCGGTGCTGGGAAAAACAAGCGTGTTTGACTGCTTCAATGACGGAAATATAAGAATCTGCTAGCGTGAATTTTCCCGATTCAAAATATTTCCCCACAATGCCGATTTCAATGGGTTTGGGCGAATTTTTTATTATAGCCACCAAGGCTTTCCATTTTTTCAAATCGCTTTTACGGGTCCGCATGCCAAATTTTTTTAAAATTTTATTTCCTAAATTTTCTTTTTCAAAATTAATCGGGACTTCATAAATGGATTTTACATCGGGAGCGGAAATAATATCTTCTGGTAAAACATTGCAAAAATTGGAAAGTTTTATTTTGCGCGGTTCGTCAAGGGCAACGACAGATCTAGCTAAAATGATGTCTGGCTGGATGCCTGCGGAATTCAATGTCCTGACCGCGTACTGTGTGGGCTTGGTTTTCATTTCTCCAATCATTTCGGGAACGGGCATGTAACTGACCAAAACAAAAAGCATATCTTTTGGATGTGAAATTTTCATCATTCTGGCGGCCTCCAGAAATAGCAGATTCTGGTACTCGCCCACCGTGCCGCCGATTTCAATTAATACAAAGTCGGCTTTGGTCTTCTGGCCGGTTTTTTTAATGCGCAAAATAACTTCGTTGGGGATGTCTGGCACCACTTCAACGCATTTGCCGTTGTATTCCAAATTCCTTTCCCGGTTGATGACTGCTTGGTACACCCGACCGGTGGTCATGTAGTTGCCAGTGTAAATATCTTCTTCTAAAAACCGTTCGTAATTTCCAATGTCTTGGTCGCATTCAGTGCCGTCTTCGGTTACAAATACTTCACCGTGCTCAACTGGATTCATGGTGCCTGCGTCAACGTTGATATAGGGATCAATTTTTATTGCGGTAACTCCAAACCCTTTGCTTTTTAATATTCTTGCGATGCTGGCGGTGGCCACTCCTTTGCCAATGCCAGACATCACTCCACCCGCAACAAAAATGTATTTAGCCATTTTCTTTTTCCTCAATAACAATTAAGTTTATTTCTGTTTCCAAATTGTGATCCAAATTTATTTTCACCGGGAATTCACCGAGCTCCTTAATCGGTTTTTCTAAATTAATTTGGGATTTTTTGATGTTAAAACCCATTTCTTTTAATTTTTCGGCTATTTTGACATTATTTATAGACTCAAACAACTGGCCTTCTGGCCCTACTTTTACAGAAATCGATACTTCCAGGCCATCAATTTTTGAAGCCGCTTCTTGGGACTTTTTCAGGTCTTCTTCGGACTGTTTTTCCATGGCCGCTTTTTGGTCTCGAAGCCATTTTAAGTTTTGTTTGGTAGCAAGTTTGACCAGGTTTTTAGGAATTAAAAAATTCCTGGCATAGCCGGACTTTATTTCCTTTACTTCGTATTTCTTGCCCAAGTTTTCCACGTCTTCAAGAAGAATAACCTTCATATCATGAAACTTGAAACCTGAAACTTGAAACATAACGAAACAATTCGTAAAATGTTTCACGTTTTACGTTTCATGTTTTATGATTAGTATTTTACTTTAAACCCTTAACAATTTCAAGGGCTTTGTCCAATTGCGGATCCCTTTTGGCATTCGTGTCATCATCGGTTATCACCACTTTAATATCAGGATTTAAGCCAACATCTGAAATTGAGTTGCCTTTTGGCGTCAGCCATTTGGCAATGGTTACTTTCAGGAAGGATTTTCCGTCTTGCAAATCCACCACTTCCTGGACTGATCCTTTGCCAAAAGATTTTTCGCCAATTAACTGGATGCTGCGGTTGTCATGCAAAGCTCCGGCTAAAATTTCCGCGGCCGAAGCCGAGCCCTTATTTATCAAAATTACTGTTGGATATCCGACCAAACTGCCATTTCCCTGGGCTTTGTATTGCTGCTGGTCTTTGCCTTTACCAAAGTCTTCAATGGTTACTACTTGGCCTTGCGGCAAAAACCAACCGGCAATATCCTGGCAAACTTCCAAGTATCCACCTGGATTATTCCGCAAATCAACAATAATTTTTTTAGCCGGGCTGGAAATAATTTCAAAAGCTACTTTTTTAAAGTCATTGGACAAGGCCTGGTCAAATTGGCGGATGTGGATGTAGGCCACATCTCCATCTTTTAATTCCCACTTTACCGATTCAACTTTAATGGTATCCCTGACAATGGTAAAGTCTTTGGTTTGGCTCCAGCCATCGCGGAAAATGGTTAAATTGACGCTGGTTCCCTTCGGCCCGCGGATGGCATTGATGGCCTCATCGATGGACATGTCAGAAGTGCTCTTGCCATTTATTTTTATAATCTGGTCACCGGCTTTCAACCCAGCTTTTTCTCCCGGCGTGTCTTTTAATGGAGCAACAATGGTCAGCTGGTCTTTTTTAATTGCCACTTCCACGCCAATGCCGTCAAAGGTTCCCAACAAATCCTGCTGGAACATTTTTGCCTGCTGGGGATTAAAAAAGTCAGTATAAGGATCATCCGTGCTTTTGGCCATGCCGGAAATGGCGCCATAAATTATTTTTTGGTCGTCTAATTTGTCGCTATTAATAAAATGCTGGTGCAATTTGTTGTAAGCATCCCAAAAAAGGGAAAAATCAATGGTTTCTGGCTTGCAGGCTTTGCAAACCACGCTGGTTTTGCCGATGTAAAATCCGCCGTAAAAAACAATACAAAAAAGTGCAACCAGAACTAAACCATAAAATATTTTCTTTTTGTTCACGCTAAACATGGTACTTATTTTGGCATAAAAATAAAAAATCCACAAGCCAGTTTACTAGTAAGGCTTAGCCTTACTAGTTGCCTTACTAGTTTAGTTATCCTAAAAGTTTTATAACTACGCCGATAATTGCCAGCACAATGCCCACAATCCAAGCTCTCATAACAACTTTATATGCCGGCCAGCCAATGGCTTCAAAATGGTGGTGTATGGGCGTAGAAAGGAATATTTTTTTATGGCGGAATTTTTTTGATAGAAGCTGCAAAATCACAGACCCTACTTCCAGCACCAAAAGACCTGCAATTATAGGCAAGACGAAAACAGAGTCGGTCAAAAATGCCACCACCGACAACGTGGTCGTCAAACCCAAAATGCCCACTTCTGACATGTAAAATCTGGCCGGTGGGATATTAAACCATAAAAATGAAAATAAGGTTCCCGTGATAACCGCGCAAAAAGTGGCGAGGTCAACTTTACCTTGCGCAAAAGAAATAATTGTAAAAGCTCCAAAAATTGAGGCGAATGACCCGCCGGCTAAACCATCTAAGCCATCAATGACGCCTCCTGCCCAGCAGGCAACCATAACCAAAACAAAAAAGGGGATGTACCAAATGCCAATTGAAAAATGCCCAAGCAATGGAATGCTGATTGTATCCCATCCCAACTTTGAATAAAACCAAATTGCTCCCACCAGTCCTATTACCAAAACCGTCAAAAGCCTTTTTTTAAATGAAATCCCCCCTCCTATGTATTTCCCAAGCGAAGAAACAACCAGAATGTCGTCAAAAAGCCCAGCTAAAGATGCCACAATAAATGTGGCAAGCGGCAGCCATGTCTGGCTTCTTGACAAAAAATTAAAACCGGCAAAAAAACTGTCGGGAAAAATTAAAGAAATAATATAAAAAGCAAAAACAACAAAAACAGTTGTGACCAGAATTAAAATCCCGCCGAATCTGGGAACTTTGGTTTCCCTTTCTTTATGAAGCGAATTAAAAACGACTGCATCTTCCCCGCTTATGGCTTTTAAGCGAGCTTCTTTTTTCCAAAGCTTGTGCTTATATAAAAAATCAATCAGCAATGGGCACCATAAAATGGCGATGCCCGAAGCCAAAGCTGATATGCCCAAAACTTTTATCACGTTAAAGGTAAGAGTTGTGATCATTTGAATTTATATTGACCCAATCAATTAATTTTTGCATTTCTAAAAAACGGTCATTAGCCCCCAAAATAACATTTACAAAATAACTATGGCTGCCCGGAGTTTGCTGTATTACCATAAAACATCCTTTAGAAAAAATCGTCCAGCCGGTTTTGCCGCCAACAACATCGGTAATCTCGCCCAAAAACTTGTTGGTGCTAACGAGTTTGTGGTGCAGTTTGCCGTTTACATAAAGGTCAAATTCTTTCAGGTTCACAATTTCTCTGAATAACGGATAATTATCAAATAAGTAAATTGAAAGTTCGACCAAATCTTCCGCGCTGGAATAAGACTTTTCTGAAAGCCCAGTGCTGTCTTCAAAATGGGTATTGGCCAGGCCTACTTCCTTTGCTTTCTTATTCATCAAGCCAATAAATTTTTCCGGCCCCACAACCTCGGAAAGGGCAAAAGCCGCCCGGTTGCTGGATTCAATTAGTGTGATATATAAAAGATTTTTTACTGACATCACTTCCCCCATCTTTAAATTTCCTTGCTCGCCCTCTTGGGCTATTGCTGCATCGCTTATGGTTACCTTTTTATCCAAATCATAATTATCCAAAACAATGATAGTGGCCATTAATTTTGTCAAACTGGCTATTGGCAATCTCTCTTGCTCATTTTTGCTGAATAAAATATTATATTGATTATCCTGCGCCCTGACTGAAATAAAGGATTCTGAATCAATGCTTGTTGTTTCTTTTTGCTGAATTGCTGAAACTTGACCGTTTACCCATTCGGGCTGAAAACTATATGAAGCGCTGGCGGCGGCTTTTTGGTAAAAAAAATCGCCCAGACTTTTTGCAAACACATCCACTGAATAAAAAACGCTTGCCGATCCTAAGACGAAGAGCAAAAGCACTACAATACTTTTTAACACTTGGTAGAAATTCATACATTTAACTATGGCGTTAGCCTTTTTACACCGCGGTAAACAAACATGGCGTCTCTGACATTATCAATTCCGAAAAGTTTCATAATCATTCTGTTCGGCCCCATGCCATAACCGCCGTGAGGCGGGCAACCATACTTGAAAAAATCTAAATAAAATTGCAAATTTTTTATATTCACCTTTTTTGCTTTTGCCTGTGCTTTTAAAATATCATACCGATGCTCTCTTTGGGCGCCCGTGGTGATTTCAAGGCCATTCCAAAGCAGGTCAAAACTTTTGGTTAGCGATGGGTCCTTCTCATCATGCATATGATAAAACGGCCTTACGCTTACCGGATATTCTGTAACAAATACAAATTCATGCCCCTGTTTTTCTTTCACATATTCGCTCAAGCCTCTTTCTTCTTCCGGAGACAAATCCCCTTCTTTATCACTGTGAACGCCGCGACTTGAAAGAATATTTTTTGCTTCTTTCATTGATATTTTGGGAAATGGAATAGATGGGACAATAACTTCTCTGTTAAATTCTTTTTTAATTTCTTCACCGTAAGTTTCTTTTACTTTTTGCAACCCAAAAACAATCATCC